>Ga0210389_10002403_pt1 | contig 14775 bp, 8 predicted proteins | sample IncBWH28OmetaG_FD_160127 | JGI IMG/M metagenome (GOLD analysis project Ga0210389, IMG submission 160127) | Forest soil microbial communities from Barre Woods Harvard Forest LTER site, Petersham, Massachusetts, United States - Inc-BW-H-28-O ...
GACCGTGGGAAGCTGGCGGCGCGCCCGCGACACTGATTAGTTCTTCGTGATCGTCTGCCGGAGCCACAAGCGGGATCGCCGTATAGTTCGGCTGATGATCTTCGTCCGATTCTCTCGGACCGCCCTCTTGAGACACTGAATAGAGGTAGCCCGATTCGTATCCGAACCCTTCGATCGTCCCTTCGCGCCCTTGAATCCGCACAAAGCTCCGGTAACTGTTCCCCTGCGTGCTCTGAAACGTGTAGAGAAAACCCTTCGGATAAACGACGGAAGCAACACAAGTATCGGGATTCTGTCTTTGGTCTTTCCATGCGAATATTCCACCCGTCGCAACCACGCTTACCGGATACTTCTCGTCGGTCCACATGTGTACCATGTCAGAGGAGTGGCTCAAGAACTGGTCGAAGATGCCCGACGAGAAGTCCCTGTAGAGCCTGAATTCAAGGTAAACGTGCGGGTCGAACGGCCGATAGGGTTTGCCCAACAGCCATCGTTTCCAATCTGTGTCTTCCTCCCGCAGCGTCGATTGGTTGCTATCGAGCCATGCTTCCTGCTCCGCTTTGGTCGCCGACCGAATCTTGCTCGACGGCCCCGTGTCCGACTCGGGAAAGCGCCAGCGCTCCTGGTTGACATTCCATTCGTGGCCGATGTGCACAATATCACCCAGCCGCCCCGACCGCACGATGTCTCGGACTGCCAGCGGGTACGGCTCGCTGCGATGCTCCGTGCCCATCTGCACTACCTGCTTTGACGCTTTAACCGTGTCTCGGGCCTCCTTGGCCTCGCTCAACACATTGGCAAACGGCTTCTCCACATAACAGTCCTTTCCCGCCCGCACAACCTCGGTGCACAGCTTCGCATGTTGAAAATCGCCTGTAGCAACCATCACGCCATCAATGTCCTTTGAAGCAAGCATTTCTTCGCTGTACTTGTAGGAGGCCGGCGTCAGGTTGAATGCCTTACCCACCTGAGCGGCGCGCCGGTCGCGGGCAAGCTTCCATAAATCGCAAACCGCAACTGTTTCAACCGCCATCTGCTTTGATGCCATTTGGGCCATGCGTACATGGCCGGCACTCCTCGCTCCGCACCCAAGCTGTGCCAGACGGATGCGATCGTTGGCGCCGACGATTCGCGCGTACGACTTGGCGTCCATGCTTGCGGCCATGCCTGTCACCACCATTGCACTTCCGGCTGTCTTGATGAATGAACGCCGATTGATTTCGTTGTCGCTTTCAGCCATTTTTGTCCCTCCGTGAGTTCGTGAAGCGGCGGCTGCTATTGGGGCATCCCCGGATGGCCCTCGAGATAGACCTTAATGGTGACAGCACCAATCTCCCGCCCGGCGGATCGCGCATGCCACGTAATCTGTTGCCACTCCCCCACTTTTCCTTGTGGCGGAGATACCAACATTGCTTCTACGGGATATTGACCGTGCGCAAGCACTTGAAACTGGCCTGATCCACCGTGTTCGGTCCAGCCGGCGGGAAGTTCAACGGTCAGATCGATAGATGCGGAACTATCCGTGTAATTTTGCATGAGTAATGGCACTGGGAGATCGCCGCCAGGAGTGACCCCCATTTCTTGCACCGGCATCAAGCTGGCCAACCGCTCAATATTATGAGCAGCCCAGAACTTTCGATAAAACGAGAACTGGCCCGCGAGTTCGAGGGAGAGCCCGGTATGTGTCTCGGGCTGATAGCCCGGCACAGGCGCAAACGCAATAGGATCTGGTGTAATACCCTCAAAGACGTCGCTAGTCTCAGAACCACCCACGAGCGACTTACCGAAAATCAACTTAACAGGCCTGCATCCCGTAGTGTCGCCGTCCTTGAGGGCCACAAGCGCTCGCCCGCCGCCTTGCGTCAAATGGAATCCCAGGGATTCGAGATGGGTCTTACAGTAAGTAACGTTGCGAGAGGGAGAAACGTCGGTCAAGGAATAAACCGGTCCTTGCCCCTCGGGAAAAGGTACTGCAGGGTTAGCTGAGTAATATATCTTCGCGGGTTGCCATGGCTGTAGTCCCTCCGTGCCCATAAAGTTGCTGGTGCGTATGCTGGGAGCCACAATTTGCTCGGGAAATTTTGTTGGGTCCCCCGCCATATCGAATGCTTCGGTCGCAATCACGCCGGCGGCTTGATGATCGCCGTGATTTTCTCCGGTATAGTAGTCGGGAAGCAGGCTGATGATGACCTCGGGTCGCGTGAGCCTAATGATGCGAACAGCCTCTTCAAGCGCGGCGCCGTGATTCCACTTCTCAAGTGACCACAGTACATCTTGACTTGGAGTGTTTGGAGCACCAATAAACCAAACGTTCGTTATGCCTAGAACACCTACCGCGCGGCGTGCCTCGATTTCACGTTCCGCCCCGAGGGCTGACTCCTTCGCCCATCCAACTTGGTCGCCGCCCGTGTCGCCGCGCGTCGCCCACAATACGGCAACGCGCTTATGCTCATCCATTGCCCTGGCCAAATAGCCCGTAATACCTTGTTCATCGTCAGGATGCGCGACAATCAGAAGAATGTCCGCCTTAAACCGGTCATCAGGTCCGGGATTTGCCTGTTCCCCTGAGGGAGCGATTTGACAGATCCCCTCTGATGAACCGAAAGAGATAGCGACCAAAAGCAAGAAGATCGAGATCTTCAAAAGGAACGGCGCTCGCGTATTGTTTTTCACTTGATTAGCTCCTCGCAGAATTTGTCGAAACTCCCTCGCAAGCCGGTGCAACGCTTCGAGGCGCCAGTTAGGCTGGCAGCTAGTGCGCTTCAATTGTTTTTCTACCCATTGCTCTCGCTCTGACTGCACAGTCTCCGTCGGACATCAGCTAGCATACCGAGCCGCTAAAAATTCAGCGTCCCAGCGAACTGCAAAGTGCGTGCATTCCCTGTCGTCGCAGTCACCTGTCCAAAACTGCTGCTGGTCAAGCTTGTATTTGGTGCAGCGAAAGTTGGGTGATTGAATGTATTTAGCGCATCCACTCGAAGCTCGAGGGATGTAGACTCACGAATCGGAAAGCTGCGAAATAGAGACGTATTTGTTGTGACTTGCCCGGGTCCCTTGTAGACCTCCTGGCCCATGTTTCCAAATACGGCACCAACTGGCTGCGTGAACGAGCTTGTATCGAACCACGGATGGGCGGTCCCAATGCCCTTTAGTTTCTTGAAAGGCGAAATCTCATTGGGAACTTGGATGTTGCTCGGGGCATTTATTCCACTCGTGCTTGCGGTAAAATTCAGCGGCAGACCTGTACTCATAATGAGTACGTCTGACAGCTTCCAGCCACCCACAATCGAGCTGACGATGCGGTTCGAACTGGAAAGGAATCTCTCGTGATAGCCGAATGGCAGCTCATAGAGGACGCTTTGTGAGTAAGTTTGCGGGGCCGTATAGTTCAAAACTGAGTAGTTCCTATGGAAATCGATATTGAAGTTAAATGCGGCGGGGCCGCTCACGGAATTCGAAGTAAAGCCCATCGCCTTTTGCCAGGTATAGGCAGATGTCCATAGCAAACCTTTGGAGAAGTGGTGGCTGAGCCGAGCCTGGAGCGCATTATAGTTCGAGCTTGTGCCTTGCAGGAGCAGACTGTCGGAAGCTGTACGGCCGAAAGTAGCGTACTCAGGCTGCCCAGCTGCACCTGCTCCCAGCACTAATCCCGCATTCAGATCGGGATGCCCTGGAACTTGACGCCCCTGATTGCCCACATAGGCGATACTTGCCGTCCAACCGCCAGGAACAACTTGTTCGGCCGTCAGGCTGTAGGACATTACATACGGATCTTTGTAATTTGTGTTCATGGTCGAATACGCGGAACTGATTGGCGCATTCGCGATAATGCCGTTCGCGGGAATCACAGGAGGTACGGATTGCGGAAATCCCTGGCTAAGAGTAACCGGTTGCCCGGACTGATTCAGCGCCGGCGAAAAAGAATTAAGTGAGGCAAAAGAGAAATTTGAGTTGACTGGATAGTTGTTGGCATATGCAACGCCCTGCCAGGGGTCGTAACTGATACCAAAGCCGCCTCGTAATACGGTCGTGTGGCTTGGGCGGAATGCAATTCCCACGCGAGGTTCAAAATCTCTGTCGTTCCATGGCATACCGAGGTTCATAGGCACGGTGCCGTAGCCAGCAACAAGCAGGCTATTCGTGGAAGGATCGTATTGAGAGTATCCGCCCTTCTTTTTGGGGTCGAGGGGCTGGTAGAGCTCCCAGCGGAGACCATAGGTGACCGTCAACTTTGGACTCGCTTGGAAGGTGTCCTGAGCAAACCCGAAGTAGAGCGTCTGCCTGAACGATAAGTCATTAACGATTGCGTCAATGCCAGCCGTATACGGCACATCGAGTAGGAACGCTGCCCAAGCATTCGCAAACCCCGATGCAGGGGGCGTAGGGATATTCAAGGCGGTTTCACCACTGTTGTATTGATACACGCCGCGAGGGTTGGGATTCTGCCCCTGCAAGAGATCGTCTCGAACTCGCCGCAGCTCCCACCCAAATTTGAAGGTATGGTTTTTTACAATTTTGGTCCAATTATTGACTGCATCGATATTCGTCTCTCCGCGCTCCCAGGGAAGGCCATTGTTGTAACCAATAAGAGGTGTTGAATAATCGGCGATCTGGATAGTCGTGATGCCGCTGTTAAATGGAGACGTGTTAATTCCAGGAATGCTAATCGCCGTGGAAGCAGAGGAACCGTAGTCTGACTCTTGGGCTGTATTCAAGTAGTGGTCTACACCCAGACGCCCTTCGGTTAGAAAGGTATCGGAGAATACGTGAGTATATTCACCGGCGGCGGAAAATACTGTATTTAGTCCGGTTCCCTGAAATCCGGCTGATGAGCCGCCCGGGCCACCCGCTAAGCCGAATGCAGGCTGCTGAATGGTCTTGTTATTTTCAAAGCTGTAGCGAAGAACGAGATGATCAGCCTTGCCAACGTTTTGATCCAGTTTGCCGTCGAATTGATTCGTATCGACCGAAAATCCGAGCGTTTCCTGATAATTGTTCGTGAAGCCCGCTCCAGCGACGTTCGGCAGGGGGAGAAGTGCAATCAACTGCGCTGCAATCGGATCGATGCGATCAGTCGGAATCACATTCGGTACACCATTGGTGACGAATTGCTGTCGACCACTGCCATTCGGATTGCCGGTGCTCGGGTCATAAATAGCCGTGGGACTCGTGCTGAGATCCCCGGTCCGAAACGCCGCAGTCGGTACTGTAAATAGATAGAAATTTGAATTGTGGTTCGAATAGCGAAGGGCGTCTGCGAAAAAGAATGTGTGATTCTTAAAGATAGGCCCTCCGATCGTGCCGCCAAAGTAGTTGTTAGTGAAGCCAGGCAACACGCCGGTGTTGTTGAAATAGGACCGGGCAGAGGTAGCTGCGACGGAATTGAACTCATACGCCGAACCATGGAATTGGTTTGTGCCGGACTTCAAGATTACGTTTGTTATGGCACCGTTAGCTCTGCCAAACTCAGGAGCATAGTTGTTTGTTTCCACGTCCACCGTTTGAATTGCGGCCGCGGGGGGAATATAGACCCCCTGAAGTTCGCCCGACCGCTCGTTGTCATCGATTCCCTCAAATTGCAAGTTATTGGTCAGTTCTGACTGGCCATTCACCGAGAAGTTCTGCGCATTCTGCGCATCCATGAAGGACGAGTGATCGTAGCTGCCCGGAGCTACGCCTGGGATGAGGGTCTCAAGGGACTGAAAGTTGCGGTCATTTCCAACTGGCATGTCCGAGACCTGCTGAGACTCGATCTGCCCGGTGACATCCGCGCGGTCTGTCTCCAGCACCGGTGTCCCGCTGGTGACAGTTATGGACTCTGCGACGGAACCGACCGTCAGCTTCGCGTCCACACGCACTGTCGTGTTCACTGCGACGTTCACATCTCTCGTAACAAACGCTTTGAAATTCTCATGCGTGATCGAGACGGTATAGACCCCAGGAGGCACAAACGAGAATTCATAGTTGCCGCTCTCGTTCGCCACCACAGAGGCTGCCGTGCCAGTTTCCTGGTTGGTGATAGTAACTTTAGCCGCAGGGATTGCGCCGCCCGTGTCATCGCTCACTTGGCCGACGAGGGTTGCCGTAACAGCTTGCCCGAAGAGTCGGGGAAACAAAGCAAGGGTGAGCGAAAGTGCACATAGCAGGAACAACGGGGCTCTCGTATTTTTTTTCATCTGCATAGCTCCTCGGCAGAATTTTCGATAAATCATCGCAAGCCGCTGCGACGCCGTGAGGCGCTATCTTCGCTCGCTGCTAGTGCGCGTTAATTGTCCTTCTGCTTGCCCTTGACAGTCCTATTTTCTGAGCTGCCGTACTTGCCTAACGTCTGAGGCGAGCGGCGCATGTTGTCTTAAGTTCCCGAAAATTAACTGATTTTTTCTGATTTTCTCTGACATATCAGTACCGATGGTGATAATCTTTTGCGCATGCGGTTAATTTGTCAAGAAGTTTTTTTGCAAGTTCTTAAGGATTTCCGTATATGCGACGAATAACGACTTCGCGTAGTGCCCGTATGACTCGCCCTATGGCGACGAGTCTGTCTGAGCGTGCCTATTTGTTAATCCGAGAGGGGATCCTGCGGGGTGAGTTTCCATTAGGAGCTCCGCTGTCGCGACGAAAATTAGCGCTTCAGTACGGTATGAGCTTCTTGCCCATCTCAGATGCCCTTCGGCGGCTGGAAGAGGAAGGGTTGGTAGAAAGCAAGCCTCGCGTGGGGACGAGAGTTCGGATTCCGACCGCGCAGGATGTACGCGACTGCTACATTCTGCGCGAGGCATTGGAGTGTCAAGCAGCCCGTCTCTTCGCTGAAAAGGCAAGTTCCCAGGAGCGGCACGAGTTGCGAGCGATGGCAAAAAGGGTAGACGCGCTGCTCAAGCAGGCCAGCGGAGAGGATCCCAATCAGGACCTTGTATTCCGTGCGCAAGCGTACCACTTATCCTTTCACATGCGCATCGCCGAATGTACAGGGTGCTCAATTCTGCGAAGCACCCTTGAAAGGAATCAGGCGTTGACCTTTAACTGGCTGTACGACATCACGGCCACGGTGCCGGTACCCCCCCGAAGGCATGAAAAGCTTATGGAGTGCCTGGTTCGAGGAGACCTACAAATTGCGGAGACGGCGATGCGGGAACACATAAGTTATGGGCTAGGTGAAATCCAGACCGCAATTTCTTCGCGTTTCGATGCAGGTTTCGGCGAGGTTGACCGTTTAGAAGAGCAGCAATTATCAACTGTATCGGGCGGACCAACCAAGGTGAGTTGGCGAACAAGAACAGCGAAGCCCTAACGAGGATGAAGAGGATTCATAAGACCGGGAGAGCGCGCGACTATCGTCTGCCGTTCGTCATTTCGAAAAGCCACTCAGCGTTCCGGCACGACAAGAAAATCCGGAGTTACGATAATTCATCTTCTATCGCTCCCGGAGCCTGCTATCGGTTGCGCCGTGCCAATCCTTAAAGGAGATAAGACAATAATGAATAAGACTTCGTTTGTCCGTTCACTTCGAGTGGGAAATCTCAGCGTCGAGGTGTACGAAAGCACGGAGGCTATGGGAGAGGCTGCGGCGGGGGCTTTTGCTGAACGATTGCGCCTCCTGGCAGACCAGAATAAAACCGTTGCAGTGATTTTCGCTACCGGAGCCTCACAGGCAGCAACGCTCGAGGCCTTAACCTCAATTACAGGTCTGCCATGGGACAAGGTCGTTGGTTTCCATATGGATGAATACGCCGGACTTTCTGAGCAGCATCCGGCTTCATTTCGACGCTATTTGCGGGCTCGCCTTACGGAGAAAGTTCGAATGTCTCACTTTTATGAGATTGATGGTAATGGCCGAAATTCCGAAGAGACTTGCCGAAGATATTCGGAGTTGTTGCAGGAGTACAATCCGCAACTTTGCCTTCTTGGGATCGGTGAAAATGGTCACCTCGCCTTTAACGACCCTGCCGAGGCAGATTTCCATGATATTTCCGACATCAAGACCGTTTCCCTTGATGAGGAATGCCGGCAGCAGCAGGTCAATGAAGGATGGTTTAAGGATTTGGCTGAAGTGCCAATGCGGGCGATTACATTGACGATTCCAACTTTGATGAGAGTGCCTCACTTGATTGCTTCAGTCCCCGGGAAGCGGAAGGCGCGTATCGTCAGTCGGGCGCTGGCCGAGGAAATTTCAACCCGCTGCCCAGCAACAATCCTGCGGACGCATCCTAATGCCACTGTCTATTTGGATCCTGACTCGGCTACGGAATTGCCGTCACTAGTCAGTGGTGCTTGAGCAGAAAGGGCGCGCTAGCTAAACCACTGAGTGAGAGGCAGACCGATTGGCGAAATGCATTCCTATTTGCTTGGGGAAGCCTGGTAGCCTATCTCTCGATCCGCTCCGGAATCCTCGGAACGAAGCGGCGAGATTACTGCCTGTCAGGCGAAACTCACCGCATTGCAACGCGCGACGACCTCGCCATCCTCATTCCAGCGCTGCGCCCGAATCGAGCTTGCTCATGAATGACAATTCAATCCCCGCGGTGGCAATCTCTCAAATGCTCGACAGCCGCACAATCCCAAGGAAGCATCAATGCCGGAATCCGAATCAACAATTGCCATCCAATTCGATCGGGATGCGGGCAGGTCACCGAAGGAACTCTGGCTCGGCGCTTTGATTGCGGGGATTTCCGGATGGACCCTGGACGCGTTCGATTTTTTCCTTGTCGTCCTCAGCCTAACAGCCATCGGGAGATCCTTCGGTCAGGACGACAAGCACATGGCACTCGCACTCACCGCGACGCTGGCGCTCCGCCCTGTCGGCGCATTCATCTTGGGAGGCATCTCCGATCGATTCGGGCGGCGTATACCGCTTGCGCTTAATCTTGTTCTCTTCGCATGCGTGGAACTGCTGACCGGCCTGGCGCACAACTTTACCCAGTTTCTAATTGTGCGAGCCATATTCGGAGTCGTCATGGGCGGACAGTGGGGCGTCGGTGTCGCGCTTGCCATGGAGAAGGTGCCCATCCGGCACCGTGGAATTCTTTCCGGGCTTTTGCAGCAGGGATATGCCATCGGGTTTCTCCTTGCAGCCGTCGCATACTTCTGCATCTTTGTGCGCTGGTCATGGAGACCGCTGTTTTTCATTGGTAGCGTGCCTGCGATCAGCGCCGCATTGTTCGTTACGCTTCGAGTGAAGGAGACCCCCGTCTCAATTGGGTCGAGAGGTCATAGTTGGACGCAACTTGGGGCCACGGTCGTCCAGCATTGGAAGCTGCTTGCCTACTTTACCGTTTTTATGATGGCAATGCACATGAGCTCGCATGGAACCCAGGACATGTATCCCACATTCCTTCAGCGGCAGTGGGGAGTTCAGCCGCAAATGCGCGCCGTTCTTACATCGATCTCGATGGTAGGCGCCATCATAGGCGGGCTCACCATCGGTCATCTTTCCGACAGGCTTGGCCGCCGCCGCGCTATGATCATCTCCATCTTCGGTGCCATCTTGACAATTCCGCTTTGGGCATTCGCGCCTAGCCTGCCTTTGCTGATGACCGGGGCGGTTTTGATGCAGTTCTTTGTGCAGGGAGCTTGGGGAGTGGTGCCTGCACATGTGGCCGAGCTGTCTCCCGATTCAATTCGCGGATCTTTGCCTGGCCTCGGGAATCAATTCGGCGCGGTGCTGGCAAGTTCGGTAATCTTCCTTGAAGCAGCAATGGCTCGCCGCCTTACATATTCCCGCGCGATGGCATGCACTTCCATGGTGGTTTTTCTCCTTGCAATTGGGCTGACGTTTTTAGGCAAAGAGAAGCGCGCAGTGTCACCCGTAAACTGAAACCGCTGCGATCAGCGGGAGCTTCGAGATTCGGGCGCTTCCAGGAGATTTCTAGTCGCTACGACGGAATTTAGGAATGCGTCTGGAAAAGATTTCTCGAACTTCTCGCCTCGGCCTGCCGCTAGATGATGAATCGTCAGAAAGCACTTTTTATCGATATGGCAACGATCATCATCTCGACGAGCATTCATCAATGGACCCACGAACAGTCAGTCGATGGACTTCAAACATGGCTAGGACGGTGCTTCCCCCCACACGATCATGCGGCTTGGCGTGAAAGTTGGACAGGGCTGCACAGCACTACCCAGGATCAACCGGTGAGTCAAGACCGAAGACACGCGAGAACTTTGGGAGTGGTGTGTCCGGGATTGCGGCTGCGCAGGATGCGACCCATGCTCCAAATCTGTTGGCCGCCTCACTCATCTCTTCCAAGGGTGCATCACGAAGCGCGAAATGGGTAATGGCCGCCAGATAAGCATCGCCGGCACCAACCGTATCGATCACATCGACAACGACGCCATTGTGTCTGTGATATCCCTCGCGCGAAACGATGAGACTTCCCCGACTCCCCGACGTAATGCAGACCAGGCTTATTGGAAAAATATTCATCAGTGTGTCCGCTGCTTCCCTTTCCGGGTCCGCTGAGGGCCACACCGGAAGGCCAAGCAACTTGAACACCACCGCCACTTCCTCATCGTTAATCTTGAGTAATGAAGCATGATTTAGTGACCAGCGAATCGTTTCTTCTGAGTAGAATGGACGCCTCAGGTTTATGTCGAATACACGGAGGCAGTCGGGGCGCGTGAGCGAGATCAGACTTTGAATGGTCGCTCTCGATGTGGGACTCCTCTGGGCGAGCGTGCCGAAGCAGATCGCATCCGCTTCAGCGGCGAGAGCCATCCACGAAGGCGTTAACTGAAACTCATCCCATGCCGCACCTTCATGAATGCGGTAGGCCGGTTGACCGCGCGAGTCAACCTCTACTGTCACCGTTCCGGTCGGCAGAACGGAATCCCTTTGAATGAAACCAACATCGATGGGGTACGCAGTGAGTCGTTCCAGAATCTCATCGCCTAGCGCGTCTCGCCCAACACGACTCGCAAGTACAGCGTTCTCTCCCAGCCTTCCCGCAATCGCACAGAAGTTTGCAGACGCACCTCCTAGGCGTCGACCGGCCGCTAAGACATCCCACAGCACCTCTCCAAGCGCGACAATACGACGTGGCCTCATTCCAGATTCCCCACCTTTGTCGAGCGCCGCCCAAAACAATTCCCGCAACCATGGACCGGAGACTTTCCCCAACTACCTGCGCGCCTTGAACGCGTCTCTCTCAGCCCTAAGGAGGAGTCGACAGTGCTCCGTCGACGACGCGATTCCACCCTGTTCTGCGGTCCCTAAGGTACGTCTGCCGATGCGGCAGCTGCCTTGATTGCGTCGCCATCTTCTTTGAGAAGCCAGCGCTCCTTTATAAGGCGATCCACATCATTGTCGACTTTTTCGACATAATCCTGATGGGTGGGGTACAGGTTGGCCAGCATCGCATGATCGAACGGAGCTTTCGACATTCCGCACTCAGCCTGATCGGTTTTATTTATCCCATCTGGATAATAGGTGGCTGTCGGGACATCCAGGTAGGGGCTTCTGACTCCGCCTACTGCGTTTCCATACTGATCAAGCTTCGCTGTGACATCCAGTGTCCCAACGACTGGATCTTGCCTCTCCTCAGTCGCGTTGACTACATCGATTGGAGTGCCGTGCGGTGGAGGTATATCTTTTCTGACCCAGAGATCGAGATTCTTCAGCGCGGCGGCGAAGAAGTAGTGGTCGGGAAAGTCGTTTCCCAGCCGGGGAGGGGCACATTTGTATGAATAGCGATTGTCGAAACCGGCTCGCTTGATATCGTCGACGGAGGGCTCGAAGGACCCGGGATAGACATAACCGTGACTGGAACCAGCAATCTCATAGAGTCTGTAACGATCGTCGGGGCTGTCGCCATCCGGCCGTCGTGCCTTGTAACTCCACAAGAAATCGGTATTGGTCATGACCTTCATGACGGGTACACTTCTCGGACTGATGGGAGTGCTGTCCTCTCGTGGATTCGCTCTAGGCTCGCACTGATTGATGGGTGTCGTCCCGGGCCCAGCCCCCACCAGGTAACCATCGTAAATCTGCTTGTTGTGGGTGAGCGCTAAGGGTTGAATTGCATCGATATAAGTCGCTAAGAACATTCCCGATTGAGAATAGCCGACTGCATAGATGTATTTGACCGCTAGTTTGTTCAGCGGTCGCCCGGGAGCTTCGCTCTTGAGCAATGCACCAACTTGGCTGAATATATCCCAGAAGAGTCCATTCTCCGTTTCCCGTGAACTGTCATTTGGCAACAAGCTTGAAAGCTTCGTGCAGTTTTGAGGGTTGTCGAGTGAGAGGGGATTTTTCCAGGAAAGCGACGCGTAGCGCACCGAGTCGAACTGCTTCAAGGCCTTAACTGCATTTGGCTTGCTTGTGACCCCGACGTAGGCATCCCCATTGCGCAAAATGTACTCGTGTTCCATCTGCCACATGACGTCGAGATCCCATCCTCGGCTCATGTTGATGATCTCAACAATTACATTCCCGCTAAATCTCTTCGGGTCGATAGGCGCTCTCACGAGCAGTCTTGTCGTGTAGGGAACATTTGAAGTGCGGATTTCCACTTTCTTATCGGGTGAGTGGTCATAAACATTTGCATGGCCGCTCACAAAGAATTCTTCTTCCTTGTATCCGACTTTCGTGAGATCGACATTCCAGCTATGACCCCAAATAACTGAAGTTGAAGTGACGGGAATCGGTCCCTCAACCTTAGGAAGCGGAACATTTTGAGCGATCGGAGCCTGCTGTGCAATTGATGCCGAAACAAGCGAGAAACCGATGACAAGAGTAGATAGGGTTGTGAAACATTGTGACCTTCGACCGTTCGCCATTTTCCCCTCCACGGGCGTTTAGCTGATAAAGCGTGGTGTGTCGACAGAACGCGATGAGCATCGCTTCTCGCAGGAGAACCACCCTGCATACCGAATACTTCTGGGTATACCCGGCCCACTGTTACGTAGAGTGGGATTCCAATATGCGGCGCTCCTCGCTATCGGGATCCGTGTCAAAAGCACTCGGGGCATCAAAGATCATCGTTTCCGATCCTTCGGTTGAAACTGGCTCCCAATTTGGAATTCCCGGATGATTGGGATTTCCTGTGCGGGCGAAATTTATCCATACTTCGCTCATTTGGTCAGCCAGAGTGTGCGCCTCTGCCCCGTTGCCTGTTTGCGCCTGGCAACGTTCGAGATTGTCAAAGAAGAAAGCCAGGTCGCCTGAGTGAAGGGCCATGACTCGTCCATCGAGAATCGGGCCCTGCCACTGCCACCAGCAGTTGTAGGCGGGCGCTTTTCGCAGAGCGGCCTTGCGCTGGCACTGCCTTATGGCGCTGCTGCGGACCCCGGTCGTTGAGATGATCGACCAAAGCTGAAAATTGTTGGCTCTGGGATGACCTTTACGGAACACTCCGATGATTTCAGCCGTACGATTCTCATAGAGAGCGGAGACTTTCGCGGACAGCGCATCCGCTGTCATCGAAAAGGCGTCTGGTTTATCCAGAGCGTCGGTAAATTCATTGAGGGTCGTGCATACAAGCATCGGCACATCTGCTGAAATGCTTGGCGCAACAGGATTGAACGGATTGCTCGCAATCACCGCGCCATCGACGTACGGCCCAAAGTAGGCACGAGGATTGCGAAGCGGAGCAGTCGGCGCATTCTTCAGCGATGCGTTCACTTTGGATAAAGCGGCCACCGCCGCATGCAACACTTGATCGGTAGAAATCGACTGAAGTACATCCGCATTTTGGCTTGAGACATTCAGTTCGGAGAGAACTGCGGACGCAATGCGGAGAGATGTTTCCGCCCCAGGTACCTCGAGCATCGAGCCACTGTGCACGCACGCTTTGTGAAAGAGCCCCTTGGCCGCAGGCATAGAGAGCAAGATGCTCACTTTTCCCCCGCCGCCAGACTGTCCGGCAATGGTCACGTTTCCCGCATCCCCCCCGAAGTTGGCGCAATGGTCGCGGACCCACTCGAGAAGAAACACAATGTCCGACATTCCCAGGTTGTGGGAATGAGCAAATTGCGGATTGTTCAGCCCGCTCAGATTCAGGAAACCGAAGGCGTTTAGGCGGTGGTGAAAACTGATCACCACGAGATCGCCGCGACGAGCAAGGTTTTCGCCATCATAGGCGGGAAGCTCATAACTGGAGCCCCAGGAGTATCCACCGCCATGCACGTACACAAATACAGGCCGCTTCTTGTTATCGTTGATCCCCGGCGTCCAGACGTTGACGGTGAGAAGATTCTCGCTCCGGCCATAGCCGTCTTCCCACTGCTGCACAAATGCTCGTTCCTGTTGACTCCATTCCGCCCTCGGCTCCCACGGGCAAGCTGCTCCGTACCAGAGCGTCGGGAGAACGCCGGCCCACGGCTGGGGCGGTTTGGCAGGAAGAAAACGATTCTTCCCGGCTGTATCGGCACCATAGGGAATACCACGAAAAATCTTGATGCCGTTTCGTTCAGTTCCCCGCACCTTGCCGTAAGCTGTCTCAACAATGTCACCACTTGTTTGAGCAACCACACCCGTTTTGTGCCCCTCTTTAAGGGGCGCGCCTGCGGCTAGAGCAACCGACTTCGATGCCAACGTTGAAATAGCGAGCCCACCACCAACTGAAGGTACGCTTTGCAAGAAGCCGCGTCGGCTCACTTCGTTTGCCTTCATAATGCGTTCGTCCCTCGAGCCGGGGTTCGGCTGCCCTAAGATGCGCTTAAACTGCACGATCAAGTCTCACATCCGCTCATGCTGCGTCTAAAAGAGAAACTTGACTGCTAGCTGAGCGGTACGATTACTGTTGTAGGTCGTAATCGATCCAAAACCGGGCGATCCAAGGG
>Ga0210389_10002404_pt1 | contig 14773 bp, 9 predicted proteins | sample IncBWH28OmetaG_FD_160127 | JGI IMG/M metagenome (GOLD analysis project Ga0210389, IMG submission 160127) | Forest soil microbial communities from Barre Woods Harvard Forest LTER site, Petersham, Massachusetts, United States - Inc-BW-H-28-O ...
GTAGTCCTGATCAAGCGCCACCACTGTCTGGGTGCCGTCGACGTGCTTCACCAGGTCGGTCACGGTAAAGGTCACGCTGTGTTCGTGCGCGCCCTCTGAGTTGACGATCTTGCCCTCGTAGGTGAACTGGGAGCCGACAGCCAGCGGGAACAGCGGGTTAGTGATTGCGAGCGGCGCGGGGAACGGGCCGCCCGCGGGCTGCGCCACGCTGCCGATAGGCCCTGTGGTGGCCGACGCCGGGGGCGTGCCGCTGACGGCCGCGGGCGCGCTGCTTGCGGCCGCCGGCGCGCTGCTGGTGGCGGCGGCCGGGCTGCTCGGTGCGGCCGAGCCGCTGCTCCCGCACCCGGCCAGCAGGCCGCAGGCAAGCAGCGCGGCACCTCCCGGGGCGGCCGTGGCCAGCATTAGCCGCCCTGGGCGGCTGGATCGGGGCAGTTGCGGACGGATCATGGGCCTACTCCGGTTTCTCGCGGTAGCCGCGGTCCCGCCCGGCGGCGGCGACCGAACCTCAGGTACAGCGACGGGACGATGAAGAGGTTGAGCAGCGTGGAGGTGACCAGGCCGCCGAGGATGACCACGGCGAGCGGGTGCTCGATCTCGTGCCCCGGCCGCAGCCCGAGCACGACCAGCGGTACCAGCGCCAGCCCGGTGGCAAGAGAGGTCATCAGGATCGGGGCCAGCCGCTCCCGCGCGCCGCGCAGCACGAGCGCCCGCCCGAACTCCATGCCCTCCTCGTCTTCCAGGTGCTGGCAGTGATTGATCAGCAAGATCCCGTTGCGGGCCGCGATCCCGAACACGGTGAAGAAGCCCACCAGGGAGCCAAGCGAGATGATCCCGCCGGCCAGCCACGCCGCCAGCACGCCGCCGACGAGCGCCATGGGCAGGGTCACGAACGTGAGCACCGCCAGCCGCCACCGGCGGAACGCTGCCTGCAGCAGGAACAGCGTCAGCACGCCCGCGATGACCGCCGACTCAAGCAGCCGGCTCTGCGCGGCCTGCCGCTCCTGGTACTCGCCGAGCATCTCGACGTGGTAGCCGCGGTCCAGCCGCACCGAGGCCAGCTTGGCGTCGATGTCATGGACGACCGAGCCGAGGTCGCGGCCGGACACGGCCGTCCCGACGTCGAGGTAGCGCGAGTCGCCTTGCCGGTCGATGGCGTTGGGGTTGGGCCGCAAGGCCACCGTGGCAACCTCGCCGAGGCGGATATGGCCGCCATTCGGCAAGTCGATCGGGAGGTTCTCAATGTCGGAGAAGCTGCTCCGGGTCCTTTCCGGGCTCCAGACCACGACGTCATAGGCCTTCCCGGCCCGGAAGATGTCGCCGACCTCCTCGCCCGCGACCAGCGTGGCCGCGTCCCGCCGCACGTCGCCCGGCTTGAGGCCGTACTTCCTGGCATTGGCGAGGTTGACGGTCACCTCGGCCTGCGGGACGTCGGAGGAGATGTCCCTGTGCGCGTTCACGACACCGGGAACGGACTTCACCAGGCGCAAGATCTCATCGGACTTGGCCCGCAGGATCCCGAGGTCCTCGCCGTAGACGCGGACGATGACGGGCTCCTTGCCGCCGGTGAGGACCTCCTCGATCCGCTCGTCGAGGTACGTCTGCACCTCGCGGTACAGCCCCGGGTATCCGTTGGCGACCCGGTGGATGCGGTCAAGCGTCGTCGAGTAGTCCGCGTCCGGCTTGAGGCTGACCCAGATCTCTCCGAGGTTGACCCCGGCCACTTCCTCGCCGAGCAGCGCCTGGCCGATGTGCGCGCCCGCGCTCTGCACGCCGGGGATGGCCAGCAGTTCCTTGCTGATCAGGGTCGTGGACCGCTCCATCTCCGCGCTTGAGGTACCCGGCGGCGAGACCCAGTGGATGAGGAAGTCACGCTCCTTGAAGCCGGGGAACAGCGACTGGCCGAGCAGCGGGTAGACCAGGGCGCCGAGGATCGTCACGGCGGCGAACACGCCGTACACCGCCACCGGCCGGATGATGATCCGCGACAGCGCCGCCGTGTAGGCCCGCTGCAGCCACGTCACCAGCGGTGACTTGCGCCGCTCGATGGGCACGCCGCGCAGCAGCAGCAGCGACAGCGCCGGGGTCACGGTGAGCGCGACCACCATGGAGGCCGCTATCGCCAGCGTGTACGCCAGCGCCAGCGGGCGGAAGAACGCCCCGGTCAGCCCGGTCAGCAGGAAGACCGGGATGAGCACGGCGACCAGGATGAGCGTGGCGTACACGATCGGGCTGCGGACTTCCAGGCAGGCGCTGAGGATCACCTGCGCGGTGGACCGGTGCCCGTCGCTCAGCCGTTCCTCGCGCAGCCGTCTGGTGATGTTCTCCACGTCGATGATGGCGTCGTCCACCACCGCGCCAAGCGCGATCACCAGGCCCGCCAGCGTCATCGTGTTGATGGTCGCGCCCTGCCAGTACAGGACCAGGATCGTGGCCACCAGCGACAGCGGGATGGTGACCAGGCTGACAAGCGCGACCCGCCACTCGAACAGGAACAGCGCCAGGATCACCACGACGAGAAGGAACCCGAGCAGCATCGCCTGGGTCAGGTTCGCTATCGCGAGCTTGACGAAGTTGGCCTGCTGGAAGACCTTGGTGTCGAATACGACGCCAGGCAGGCCCGGCTGCAGGTCCTTGATCGCCTGCTCCACCCCCGCGGTCATCTGAATACTGTTCGCCCACGGGAGCTTCTCCACCACCAGCAGCAGCCCTGGCTGGCCGTCGATGATGGCGTCGCCGATCAGCGGCTGGTGAATCTCGGCGATGGCCGCGACGTCGCCGAGGCGCACCGGTCTGTCCCTGGACGAGGTGACGGGCACTTTGGCCATGTCAGCCGGCGTGACGATGGGCAGCACGTTGCGGATCCCGACTCGCTGGTTAGGGGTCTCGATTGTGCCCCCCGTGCCGATCACGGCACCGGTGGAGAACTTGAGCAACCCCGAGTCGACCGCGTCGGAGGTCGCCTCCATCACCTGCCCGAGCGAGACGTCCCTGGCCGCCATCTTCGACGGCTCCGCCTGCACCGCCATCAGCTGCAGCCGCTCGTTCCATATGGCCACGTTGGCGACGCCGGGTACCCGCAGCAGCCGGGCACGGATGGTCCAGTACGCCGTCATCGACATCTCGATGAGCGAGTGTTTCTTCGATGTCATGCCGATCTGCATGGCGCGGCCGGTCGCGGACACTGGCGCCAGCATGACCGGCGGCGCCGCCCAGGTGGGCAGGCTGGGCGAGACGATGGCGATGCGCTCCTGGACGAGCTGGCGGGCCCGCAGCTGGTCGGTGCCCGGCTTGAACAGCAGCTCGATCGACGACAGCTGCGGCACGGACTTGGACCGCATGTCATCAAGACCCTGGATGCCGTTCAGCGAGGCCTCAAGCGGCACCGTCACCAGTTGCTCCACGTCGGAGGTGGACAGGCCCACGCAGGCGGTCTGGATCAGCACCCGGGGCGGCGCGAACTCGGGGAACACGTCGACGTGGATCCGCGGCAGTGAGGTGATGCCGAGCAGCATGATGCCGACGGCCGCCGCGACGACGAGGTAGCGGAACCGCAGGCTCGAGCTGATGATCGAGCGCATCAGCGTCCGCTGGGGGCCGGCGGAGCTCATTCTTCGCCGCTGATGTTGTACTCGGTACCAAGCAGCTCCGCCGACCCTACGGTCACCACCCGCGCGCCGACCGCCGGCCCGGCCGCGACGAGAGCCGCGTCGCCGCGGATCACGGTGACGGTGATCGGCTGCCGCACGTACGTGTCGGCCGCGATCTCGACGTAGGTCCAGCTGGAGCCGTCAGTGCCGTAGACCACGGCGGCGTAAGGGATGACCTTGGTCGCGCCCGCCGCCCGCGGAACCGCGGCGGCCACCGGCCGGGTCTGGATGCCAAGCCGCTGCACGGCGCCGTGGGTGAGCTCCAGCCGCGGGATGCTCGACCCGGCCACCGGGACGACCTGCGCCGGGGACGCAAGCTCGGGGGCGGGCGCGGTGCTGCAGGCGGCCAGCGTCAGCCCGCTGGCCGCCAGACAGCCGGCGGCGAGCCAGCGGCCGACGGCCCGGTGCTTCGAAGCTACGTGCGGGGAGGACATCCGCCCGCTCCCTTCTGGGTGTTAGAGGTCCCGGTGGCCGGCGCCGGCCCGGTGGCCGGCGCCGGCCGCAAGCCGGGTACCGCCGGCGTCCGCGTGGCAGCCGGCGGGCCGGGGACCTTGGCTGCCGCCGGCTCACTCTTCCGGCCGCCGGGCGCTGTGAAGGCCAGGAACGCGGGCAGCAGGAGCACCTGGACGATGACCAGGGTGACCAGCCCCCCGAGTACCGTCACCGCCAGCGGGTGCAGGAACTCCAGCCCCGTCTGGGTACCCGCGAGGGCGGCGGGCGCCATGAAGGCGGCGGTGGCCAGCGCCGACTGGGCCAGCGGCACCGCGCGCTCGCGCGCCGCCACGCGGATGGCCTCACCGGCGCCGTCCCGCCCGGAGGCCTCTTCGCCGTTCGCGCTGGCGATGTCCTGCCCCGGTCCCTTGACAGCGCCCTCGATGGCGCCCTCGATGGCCAGCACGCGGCGGCCGAGCAGCATGCTGGCGCGGACGGCGAGGGCCAGCACGGCGAATAGCCCGGTCAGCGAAGCGGCGCTCCAGGCCCCTCCGGCTATCAGCGCGGTGAGGGCTCCGCCGGCGGCCGACAGCGGCAGCGAGACCAGGGCAAGTCCGGCCCGGCGCCAGCGCCCCACCGCGGCCTGCAGCAGCAGAAAGACGCCGATCAGCGCGACCCCGCCGTACGCCAGCCCGCGCAGGTCATTGCCTTGGCGGATGGTGGCGTTGCCGAGCACCTCCGCGTGGTACTCGTACGGCATCGCCACCGTCGCCAGCGCCGCGCGCACGGCGGCGGTCACGTCGGCCGGGTCGCCGGTGACGCTGGCGGTCACATCCATGCTCCGCGCCACGTCGTCATGGATGATCGCGGTCGGCTCCGGGCGAATGTTGACGCTGGCGACGTCCTTGAGCCGCACCTGCTTGCCGGACGGCGTGTCGATCAGCAGGTTCCCGAGCTCGGTCAGGTTGCCGCGCACCTGGGGCTGGCCCCAGACGACCACGTCGTAGATCTTCGACTGCTCGTACAGGTTGCCCACGATCAGCCCCGACGTGAGCGTCGTGGCGTCCCGCCGGACGTCGCCTGGCCGCAGCCCGTACCGCTCGGCGGCCGCCAGGTTGACCTTGATGTTCGCGACCGGCGCCACGGGCATCGGGCGCACGGCCGGCTGCGCCACCCCGGGCACCCCGGCGATGAGCGCCCGGATCTGCCGCGCCTTGGCCGCCAGCGTCGGGATGTCGGCGCCGTAAACGCGGACGATGAGGTCATTCTTGGCCGCCGCGGTGAGCTGGGCGATCTGGGCATCCGGGTAGGTGCCGAGGTCGGCCCGCAGTCCCGGGTAGCCTCGCAGCACCGCCGAGATAGCCGCCCGGCTACCGCTGTAGTCGGCCTGGCTGGTGAGGGTGACCCACATCTCGGCGGAGTTGACGTCGACGAGCTGGTCAGAGCCGACAGCCCGGCCGACGTGCGTTCCGACGCTTTGCACACCAGGCACCGCCCGCAGGTCGCGGTCCATCGCCGCGCTGACCCGCTCCATTTCCGGCAGCGACGTGCCGGGGGCGGCCGAGACGCGGACCAGCAGGTTCCGGTCTTGCAACTGGGGCAGCAGGCTGCCGTTCCCGACCTGGAGGGGGATCGCCACGGCGGCGGCCACCACGATCACGCCGACAGCCGCCCAGGCCCGGCGCGGCCGGGACAGCACCGCGAACCAGCGGTCGAACGCCCGCGCCACCCATTGGCCGAAGCGGCCTTCCCTGTCGGCCCCGGCGCCGCGCAGCAGCATGAGGCCGAGCGTGGGCGTTAGCAGGAACGCCACCGCCAGCGAGGCGAGCACCGCCAGCATGAAGGTGAGCACGAGCGGGCCGCTGAACGCGGTGACCGCCTGCCCGAGGACGATGAAGGGCAGCGTGGCCAGCCCGATGGCCACGGTGGCGAGCACGAGCGGGCCGCGCACGGCGGCCACCGATGCCCGGATGGCCTCGGCCACCGGCACCTCGCCGGCGCCCTCGGCGGCGCGATGGGCGGCGATGCCACGCCGGACCGCGTCGATGTCGCGGACGACGTCGTCGATCACGATGCACACCGCCGCACCCAGGCCGAGCAGCGTGATCGTCGTGAAGGTGCTTCCCCGCAGGTAGAGGATGTAGGCGGCCATGACGAGCGCCACCGGAACCGTGATGAGGCCGATCACCGCCGCTCGCCACGAGACGGCTAGGCCGAGTACCAGCAAGAACAGGGCCAGCCCGATAAGCGCGACCCAGCCAGTGTTGTGCAGCGCCGACTCCAGGAACGTCGCCGGGCGGTACCCGGCCGTGTCGACGGTGATGCCCTTCAGCCCGGGTGCCATCGAGGACATCGCGGCCTCGACGTCCCTGGTCACCTGGAGGGTGTTAGTGCCGGGGAACTTCTCGATCACCAGCAGGAGGCTGGGCGTGCCGTCGGAGACCGCGTCGCCGATGAGCGGCTGGTGGTCCACGATCACCCTGGATACGTCGCCCAGCCGCTGCGGGTGCTGGTGGTCGCCCTCAACTGGTACGGCCGACAGCTGGGCCGGCGTTGTTATCGGCGATATGTGCTGCACGGAGACGCGCTGGCCAGCGGACTCGAAGAAGCCGCCGGTGCCGGGGGTCGAGGCCTCCACGAACGTCAGCGGTGAGACCCACAGCGCGTTCCCCGCGGTCTCGATCACCTGCGTCAGCGACACGTCGCTGGCGGCCAGCTTGGCCGGGTCGACCTGAACCTGGAGCTGGCGGTCCCGCTGCCCGTAGATCGCGACGTTCGCCACTCCGTGCACGCCCATCAGCCGGGGCTTTATGTGCCACCGCGCCAGCACGGACATGTCTATCAGCGACACCTGCTTGGACGACAGCCTGATCATGGCCACCCGGCTGACCGAGGCCAGCGGCTGGATCATGATCGGCGGGCTGCCCACGTTAGGCAGGGCGTGCGCCTGGGTCATCCGCTCTTGGACCATCTGCCGCGCCGCGTACACGTTCGTGCCCGGCTGGAATGTCAAGTCGATCGCCGACAGCCCGGGCATCGAGGCCGAATGGATCTTATCTAGCCAGGGAACTCCGTTGAGCAGGTCCTGCTCAAGCGGCACCGTTATGAGCTGCTCCACTTCCGCCGCCGACAGGCCAAGCGCCTCCGTCTGCACCTCGACCGACGTCGGGAGGAATTCCGGGTACACGTCAACCGGTGCGGCCCGGAGCTGGGCGATGCCGATCACCAGCAACCCGATGGCGAGCGCCACGACAAGCCGCCAGAATCGCAGGCCCGAGCCAATGATCCAGCCCATCGCGGGTAACCCCCTCCGTCAGGCACTTCGCCGTTTCCGCGAAGGTAAGTCGCAGTGGCGGCCACGGTCATCGGCGCAGGGGTGGACGGGGTTCCGGGGCTGGCTCAACCCTTTGGCCGGCGGGATCAGCCCCTGGGTTGACCCAGGCTCAGGCGGTACGTTAACGGGCTTCAACGCTCCTGAGCACCGTGGCGACGAAGTTGTCGAGGATCTCGGCCCGCGCGGCCCGCGAGCGGCCGTGGCTGGTTATCAGCACCGCGTACAGGCCGAGCATGAAGAACTGGGCCGTGCGCAGCGCGTCGGCCTCCTGGTACGTCTCGCCCCGGTCCCGCGCGAGCCCGATCGCCCGTACCACCAGGGTCATCATCGGGTAGTCGGCCCACTGCTCGGTGCCTGGCAGTACCTCGGGGCGATTCGGGGAGAAGTGCAGCGCGAGCATCTCACGGAAGAGCGTCTTGCCCACCCGCCGCTCCATCTGGGCCATCAGCCGGACGACCTCGTTCAGCGCGCCGGGCAGGTCATGCGGCCGGGCCAGGAACTTCTCCAGCTGGGCGGCCAGCCGTGCCTCCTCATGCCGCTCAAGTTCGGCGAGGACGTGCTCCTTCGTCGGGAAATGGAAGTAGAAGGTGCCGCGCGCCACCCCCGCCTCCCTGGCGATGACGCTGACGTCGGCGGCGGCCATGCCGACCTGCCTGAACTCCGTCACCGCCGCCGCGTACACGCGCTGGCGAGTCTCCCGCCGCTGCACTTCGCGCCCGTTGGGCTGGTTTTCCCCGGCTGCCATAGCACCCCCATTTTACCCCTGTCACTGACAACCGTCACTGACAGGCGGCAGCGAGGCCTTGTCCGCGAGCGGAATCTGATTTATATAGATAATTAACCGCTTACCCGATGACGGGAGGCTTACCGCGTGAACCCCGACGGCCTCTACTGGGACCCGTACGACGCCCGCTTCGCGGCCGACCCATGGCCGCTGTTCAACCGGATGCGCGAAGAAGCACCGCTTTACTACAACGAGCCGCATGACTTCTACGCCGTCAGCCGCTACGCCGACGTGGAGCGGGTGCTGACAGACACCGAGACGTACTCCTCCGCCCGCGGGGTCATGCTGGAGCTGATCAAGGCGAACATGGAGATCCCGCCGGGCACCCTCATCATGGAGGACCCGCCGGTCCACAACATCCACCGGCAGCTGCTTGCCCGGGTGTTCTCGCCGCGCCGGGTGGCCGACCTGGAGCCGCGGATACGCGAGTACTGCACCGCCTGCCTGGACCCGCTGGCGGGCGAGTCCCGGTTCGACCTCATCGAGAAACTGGGCCTGGAGATGCCGATGAAGGTCATCGGCATGCTGCTCGGCATCCCCGAGGAAGGGCAAGTGGCCTTCCGCGACCAGTCCAATGCCAAGATCCAGACCGCGGACGGCGGCAAGATCGACTTCAGCGAGGAGGTCATCCTCTCGCACGAGGCAATGGGCGACTATGTCGACTGGCGGTACACCCACCCGTCCGACGACGTGATGACGGAGCTGATCAACGCCGAGTTCGAGGACGAGAACGGCGTCACCCGCACGCTGACCCGCGACGAGATCCTGATGTACGTCACGGTCCTCGGCGGCGCGGGGAACGAGACGACGGGCAGGCTCATCGGCTGGATGGCCTCGACCCTCGCGAAGCACCCCGGGCAGCGCGCGGAGATCGCCGCCGACCTGTCGCTGGTCCCCGGCGCGGTCGAGGAGGTCCTGCGGGTCGAGCCGCCCGGCCCGTTCAACGCCCGCTACGTGACGCGGGATGTCGAGCTGTACGGGCAGACCGTGCCGGCCGGCAGCGCGATGCTGTGCATCGTGGGCGCGGCCAACCGTGACCCCCGGCGCTACGACGACCCGGACCAGTTCGACATCCGCCGCAAGAAGAGCATGCACCTGACCTTCATCCTCGGCCCGCACTACTGCCTCGGCTCTGCCCTGGCCCGGCTTGAGGGCCGCGTCGCGCTAGAGGAGATACTCAAGCGCTGGCCGACCTGGGAGGTCGACTGGGACGGGGCCAAGCTGCAGCAGACCTCGTCGGTCCGCGGCTGGGAGAAGCTGCCGCTGGTGGTCGGGTGACCGCCGCCCCGCTCCCCAAAACCGCCGCGGCCCGCTACGCGGGCAGCCGCGTGCAGCGCGTCGAGGACGCGAGGCTGCTGACCGGGGCGGGCACCTTCGTCGACGACGTCACCCGGCCGGGCATGCTGCATGCCTGCTTCGTCCGCAGCCCGCACCCGAGGGCGCGGATCCTGTCCGTCGACACGGCGGCCGCGCTGGCAATGCCCGGCGTCCACGCCGTCTTCACGGCCGACGACCTCAACGGCGACGTGGTGGAGGCCTGGTACACCGGGACGGGGAACATGGTCAAGGACACGCCCCGGCCGCCGCTCGCCCGCGGCGAGGCCCGGTTCGCGGGCGACATCGTGGCCCTCGTCGTGGCTGACAGCCGCTACCTCGCGGAGGACGCCGCCGACCTGGTCGACGTGGACTACGAGCCGCTGCCCGCGGTCCCCGACTACGCGCGGGCCAGGACGGCGGAAGCACTCGTGCACGAGGGCTACGCCGGCAACCTCGCGGGTGAGCTTTCCGGTGTACCCGCCGAGACGATCGCAAGCGCCTACGACGCGGCCGCTCACGTGGTCAGCGAGACGATCTGGGAACAGGCGCAGGGCGCCGTCCCGATGGAGACACGCGGCCTGGTCGTGGAGTGGTCAAGGGGCAGCGGCGAGCTGACCGTGTGGGCGGGCTCGCAGGCACCGCATGAGGTGCGGATGTTCGCCGCCCGGCTGCTCGGCATCCCCGAGCACAGCGTTCGGGTAATCACCCGCGACGTGGGCGGCGGGTTCGGGCAGAAGGTCGTGCCGCTGCGCGAGGACATCTGCGTCCTGCTGGCGGCGCGGAAGCTGCCGACCGCGGTCAAGTGGATCGAGGACCGCCGGGAGAACCTGCAGTCCGCCGGCACGGCACGGCACGAGCACGGCGTCGCGAGGCTCGCCTTCGACGCTGAGGGAACGATCCTCGCCGCGGCGCTCGACCACGTCCAGGACGTCGGCGCGTACCCGACTCCCTGGCCGGTCGGCACGGGCGCGGCGACCGGGATGATCTTCCCGGGCCCGTACCGGATCGCGCGGGGCACGTTCAGCCACGCCTCGGTGTTCTCGCACACCCCCGGCCGGATCGCCTACCGGGGACCGTGGGCGTTCGAGACCCTCGCCCGCGAGGTCACCCTCGACATCGCGGCCCGCCGGATGGCCATCGACCCGGCGGAACTGCGCCGCAGGAACCTGCTGCGCCGCGATGAGATGCCGTACTCCAGCCCGACTGGCATGCCCTACGACCACATGGACCCGCTGGAGACGCTGGAACAGGCCCTGGCGGTGCTCGACTACGACGCGTTCCGCAAGGAACAGGCCGCCGCCCGTGAGCAGGGCCGCTACCTGGGCGTCGGGATCTCCTGCTACGCCGAGCCGACGACGCCGGCGTTCGGTTACTACACCACCGAGGGCGCGACGATACGGATCGAGCCGTCAGGAAAGGTCAACGTGTACGTGGCGGGCGGTTCGGCCGGCAACAGCCTGGAGACGACGGCGGTGCAGCTTGCCGCGGACGCACTCGGAGCGGACATCGCGGACGTGCACACCATCCAGGGCGACACGGCGGTCACGCCGTTCGGCGCGGGCACCGGCGGCAGCCGCAGCGGCTCGATGATCGCCGGGGCCGTTGGGGTCACGGCGGCGGAACTACGGGACAAGCTCACCAAGCTGGCCGCGCACAAGCTGGAGGCGAGCGAGGCCGACATCGAGCTGGCGGGCAGCCGGGCGGCCGTGAAGGGCGACCCGGACGCCGGGGTCAGCTTCGCCGAACTGGCCGGCGTCGCCTACTTCCAGCCGTACGCGCTCCCGCCGGGGATGCCGCCAGGGCTGGAGGCGTCCGCCCGGTACGCGGCGACCGGCATCGGCCTGTGGGCGTGCGCCACGCACGCGTGCACCTGCGCGGTCGACGTCACCACGGGCAAGGTGACGCTGCTGCGCTACGTCGTCGGCGAGGACTGCGGCCACATGATCAACCCGGCCGTCGTCGAGGGCCAGATCGCCGGCGGCGTCGTGCAGGGCATCGGCGGCGCGCTGCTGGAAGAGCTTGCCTACGACGCCGACGGCAACCCGGTCGCCACCACCTTCATGGACTACCTGCTGCCCACCGCCACCGAGGTGCCGCTGATCGAGTACGCGCACATCGAGACGGCACCAGGCCCAGGTCCCGGCGGGTATAAGGGCGTCGGCGAGGGCGGCGCGATCGGCTCGCCGCCTGCCGTCGTCAACGCGGTGGCGGACGCGCTGGCCCCGTTCGGGGTGACGATCACCAGGCTCCCGCTCTCCCCGGCGGCCATCGTCGAGCTGATCGACCAGGCAGCTGGGCCGGAGGCAGGTGACGAGGCATGAAGCCGGCCCCGTTCGAGTACCACGCGCCGCACAGCACCAAAGAGGTCGTCGACCTGCTCGCCGAGCTGGGCGACGGCGCGAAGGTGATCGCCGGCGGGCAGAGCCTGGTCCCGGTGCTCGCGATGCGGCTCGCGGTCTTCGACCACCTCATCGACATCCGCCGGGTCGAGGCGCTGCGCGGCGTCGAGGAGCGCGGCGACTCCGTCTGGATCGGAGCGGGCACCACCGAGGCGCGGATCGGCGCCTCGGAGCTGATCGCCAGGCGTCTGCCACTTTTGTCTCGCGCCACACCGCTGATCGGCCACTTCCAGATCCGCAACCGGGGCACCATCGGCGGGTCGCTGGCCCACGCGGACGCGTCGGCCGAGTACCCGGCGGTGGCCCTGGCCCTGGGCGCGACCATCGAGGCGCTGTCACCGCGCGGCCGGCGGACGATCCCGGCGGCGGAGTTCTTCACCGGCATCTGGACCACCGCACTGCAGCCGCACGAGCTGCTCACCGGGGTCAGCTTCCCGTCGGCGACCGAGAAGCAGGGCTTCGCGATCGAGGAGTTCGCCCGGCGCTCGGGCGACTTCGCGGTGGCAGGCGCGGCCGTCGCGATCGGGCTTGACCCCGGCGGCCTGGTCAGCCGGAGCGGCATCGGCCTGTTCGGCCTCGGCCCGACAGCGCTGCGCGCCGCGTCCGCTGAGGCATCCGCTCTCGGCATCCCCGCCAGCGACATCAATCCGGCGGAGATCGGGCGAGCCGCCGTCGCGGACCTCGACTCGGTCCCTTCCGACCTGCACGGCACCGCCGACTACCGGAAGAAGGTGGGCGCGGCCATGGTGACCCGCGCCTGGGAGAAGGCCGTACAGGAGGCAGCCAATGGCTGAGGTCAGCATCGAGGTCACCGTCAACGGTCAGCCCCGGAGGGCGGCCGTCGAGCCGCGGCTGACCCTGGCCGACTTCCTCCGCGAGCGCTGCCAGCTCACCGGCACGCACCTAGGCTGCGAGCACGGCGTCTGCGGCGCGTGCACCGTCATACTCGACGGGCAGGCGGTACGCGGTTGCCTCATCTTCGCGGTGCAGGCCGACGGCGCCGAGATCACCACCGTCGAGGGCATCGCCGGGCCCGACGGCACGCTGTCCCCCCTCCAGCAGGCGTTCCGTGAGCACCACGGGCTGCAGTGCGGCTTTTGCACCCCCGGCTTCATCACCTCCCTGACCGCGTTCCTGCGCGACAACCCCAGCCCCGCGGACGAGGAGATCCGTGCGGCCCTGTCGGGAAACCTGTGCCGCTGCACGGGCTACCAGGGCATCCTGGCCGCCGTCCGCGCGGCCGCCGCCATCAATCAAGAAGCGAGGTAACAGAGCATGCCAGGAAGAGTCGAGGGCAAGGTCGCCTTCATCACCGGCGCCGGCCGCGGCCAGGGCCGCAGCCACGCGGTGAAGCTGGCCTCCGAGGGCGCCGACATTATCGCGATCGACATCTGCCATGACGTCGAGGGCGCGCTGCCGATGGCGACGCCGGACGACCTCGCCGAGACGGTCAAGCTGGTCGAGGCTCGGGACCGGCGGATCATCGCGACCCAGGCGGACGTGCGCGACCTTGACGGGCTCACGGCGGCGGTGGACGCCGGCGTCGGAGAACTCGGCCGGCTAGACATCGTGGTGGCCAACGCCGGCATCGCAAGCCTCGGCGGCCCGGTCGAGGAGATGAGCCAGGACAACTGGAAGCACACCATCGACATCAACCTGACGGGCCTGTGGAATACCGCCAGGGCAGCCATCCCGCACCTGATCGCGGGCGGCCGCGGCGGCGTGATCGTGCTCACCAGTTCCGTGGGCGGCATGCACGCGATGCCGAACATGAGCCACTACATCTCGGCCAAGCACGGCGTCATCGGGCTGATGCGGTCGCTGGCCGTGGAACTAGGGCAGCACCACATCCGGGTCAACTCGGTCCTCCCGACCAACGTGAACACCCCGATGTTCATGAACGAGGGCACGTTCAAGATGTTCCGCCCCGACCTGGAGAACCCGACCGCGGCCGACGTGGAGCCGGTCGCCGCGCAATTCATGCACGTCCTGCCGCACGGCTGGATCGAGCCGGAGGACGTCAGCAACGCGATCCTCTTCCTGGCCTCCGACGAGTCCCGCTACATCACCGGCGTGCCTCTCCCCGTCGACCTTGGCGCCCTCCTCAAGTAGGAGAACCACGCGATGCGGGGCTAGCTGAAGACCCTGATGTACCTGACCTGAACATTCCCTGGCTTGCCGCTGGTTCCCTTGGCGCAGGCGTTGAACCAGACCTGCTTGCAGCCCCACTCGGAGACCGTCAGCCACATCGGGTCCTTGCCCGGCGTGGTCACGTTCTCCTTGATCGAGTCGAACAACTTGCCGTTGTAGTAGACGCTGAACCCGGTAGCGGTGAACGCGATGTCCACGATGTTCCAGCCGGGAGCGGTGATGTTGCGGGTGCGCGGAGCCGGGGCGTTCGTCTTGCAGTTGTACTGCCACGGGCCGGTGGAGATCGTGCTGCTGCTGGCATGGCTGTTGCACGGGGCGTAGTGCCAGGTCAGGTAGTTGACCCCGTAGTTGTCCTCCACGGCGTCAAGCTCGCCCTGGTCCGGCTGGTCGTTGCCGTACATCCACAGCGCCGGCCACGTGCCCTTGAAGGTGCTGAAGTAGATGTCAGCCTCGTACACCATGCCGGGTTTCGTCGTGGTCAAGGTAGGACTCTGGATGCTGGTGCAGTTGCCGGTCGCGCCGGTGGTGTCAAGCTCGGCGTAGCCGTGGGCGTTGCGGCGGACCTCACGCGGGTTGGCCTGGCAGCCGCCGGGCGCGTTCTGCGGCTCGTCCCACCGGGCGCTGGCCATGGAGGCCGGGCTGACCGCCGAAACAAAGGGGTGACCGGCCAAGGCCGCCGGGTACGGTCTCGTTGCCGATGCCGCTGTTG
>Ga0210389_10002405_pt1 | contig 14772 bp, 7 predicted proteins | sample IncBWH28OmetaG_FD_160127 | JGI IMG/M metagenome (GOLD analysis project Ga0210389, IMG submission 160127) | Forest soil microbial communities from Barre Woods Harvard Forest LTER site, Petersham, Massachusetts, United States - Inc-BW-H-28-O ...
CCCTGGCCGCGGCTCACCGCCAATGGGCACCCGGCGCAAGGTGCGCCACTGGTTGACACCGGGCAACGACAGGAACAGCCCGAGCAGCGACGGGACGAAGTGCATCGAGGTGATGCCTTCGCGGCGCAACAGCTCCGTCAGGTACCCGATGTCGCGCAGCCCGTCAGGACGCGGAATCACTAGCCGCGCACCGCAAATCAGTGTCCCGAAGATCTCACCCATGGACACGTCGAAGCTGGGCGATGCCACCTGAAGCAGCCGGTCGGTTTCGTCGACTCGGTATTCGTCGCCGAACCAGACGAAGTACTCGGCGATCGGCGCGTGCGGAACCGGAACGCCCTTGGGCAGCCCGGTCGAACCCGAGGTGTAGATCAGGTAGGCGGTGTTGTTCGGGCGCAGCAGCCGAACCAATTCATCGCTTCCGGGTTCGGTAGCCGGGTAGGCCGCCAGACCGGTGACCGGCTCGCGCAGGACCAATTTGGCCACCGCGTCTTGCAGGATGAACGCCAACCTGTCCTCAGGGTAAGTCGGGTCGACCGGCAGGTACACCGCCCCGGCTTTGAGAATGCCCAGCGCCGTGATGACCAGTTCGGGTGACTTGTCGAGCAGCACCGCGACTCGGTCCTCGGTGCCGATGCCATGCTCGATCAGCCAGTGCGCCACACGATTCGATTCTTCGTTGATCTCGCGATAGCTGTACTGACGGCCTTCGTACACAACGGCGACGGCATCCGGTGACAGGGTCGCGCGCCGGGTGACCAACGCGGGCAGCGTGGCGGCCGGCGTCGTGAAGTCTTCACCGGACGACACCCGACGCAGCCACTCGATGTCCGCCTCGTTCATCAGTCCGCATGCCGACAGCGTGGTATCCGGGTGGGCCAGCACGTTGTCCAACAGGACGCCATAGTGTCGCAGCAGTTGGTCCACCAATGTGTGATCCAGCACCTCGACCAGATACTCGGCTTCGACCAGCGCGCCGCCGTCCGACCCGTCTGCGGTGCCGGCCAGTTCGATCATCAGGCTCAGCGGCAGCTGGCTGAAGTGGCCGCGCAACTCGGCGCGCTCGCACTGCACTCCGGGCGGGCGGAAGCCGCCGCCATCGGGCTCGCGTAATCCGAAGCTGACCCGGGTCATCCGCTCGGCGCCGTGCCTGCGGTCGGGGTTGGAGGCGCGCACCAGCCATTCCAGGTCGACGCGCGAGTGCGCCAGCGCGCCCACAGCGCTGTCGCGGGTTTGCCGCAGAAGTTCCCGGAACGTCTGCCGCGGCGACGGCCGCATTCGCATCACCAGGGTATTGCCGTAATAACCGATCGCGTCCTCAGTCCCGGCGGCGCGGTTCAGAACTGGAGTCGCGACGAGAAAGTCGCACGCGTGGGTGTAGCGGTGCACCAGAGCGGCGAACGCGGCCATCAACACCATGTACGGGGTGGCGCCGGTCTCCCTGGCGAGCGCGGCCGCGCCGTCAATAGTCTGCGCCGACAGCCGCGCTGTGGCGCGCTGCGCGCGCCAGGTGCTGGGGACCACCGAGCCGTTGGTGCCCGGGAGCTCAAGTGGTTCAGGCAGATCCGTCATCAAAGAGTGCCAGTAGGCCAGGTCTTCGTCGAGGTTTCTGACCGAGTCGGCCGCTACGGCCACCGCTGCAAGCGTGGTGGTAATGCTGTCCGCATCGGCGTAAGCGCGAGTGAGATCGGTGAAGAACGGTGCCCACGATCCGTCGTCCCAGGCTATGTGGTGTGCGGTGAGCAGTAGCATCAGCTCGTCGCTACCCACCCGCACGGCCGCGATCCGAAGCGGCGAATCCTTGGTCAAGTCGAAGGGCTGCCGAAACTGGCGCTGCGCCAGCACTTCCAGCCTCAGCCGCCGGGCCTGGTCCGCGAGCCCGGACAGGTCGTGCTCAGTCCACCCGGGCCGCAGATCGTCACGGGTCACCGGATGCGGATCGCCGTCACTGTCGGTCTCAAAAATCGTGCGCAACACCTGGTGCCGCAGGGCGACGGCTTCCACCGCCCGCCGTAGCCGTGCGATATCGACGTCGCCGCTGAGGCGATAGGAGACGCAGATGTTGAGCAGCGCGCTGCCAGGGTCGACCGACTGCACGAACCACATTCGGCGCTGGCCATCGGACATCTCTGTAGGCTGCTGCCCATCCGCAGTTGCATCAGCTTCCGCGGCGACGACCGGCCGGGCCAGGCCGCGCTCAGCAATCCTGCGGCGCAGCAACTCCAGGCGCTGTGCGTCAAGCGTGCCGAAGCCGGTGGTGTCAGTCACGCGTGGCTTCCAACCTTCCTGATGTCGTGGCCGTTGGTCGAGCCGGAACGCAAGGCGTCGATCAACTCGTTGACGGTGATGCCGCCCAGCATCTGAGCCACCGGAGCCGAGTACCCCACGGCCCGGCGCAGCCGCTTGCGCAGGTCGAGTGCCAACAGCGAATCCAAACCGAGATCGATGAGGGACGCGGTGGGGTCGATCGACACCGAATCCCCCAAATGCAACGTCGCGGCCAGCTCGGTGCACACAACGTCGGACAGCGGTCTCGGGGCGGAGTGGTTATCCTGTGGAGCCTTGTCGATGCTCGCTGGCGCGCTGAACGACATTGGAATTCCTTGGCTCTCGAAGAACACCCGGAGCCGGTCGAAGTCCGCGCCGAATATCAGCGGATCGTCGCCATAACGGCGCAGGCTGGCGTCCAGAGCCACCTCAGGTCGCATCGCGATCAGACCAGAGCGCTGCGTACGGGTGATCTCGGCAGCCTCGACGACTCCAGCGTCCTGCCACAGTCCCCATCGAATCGCTGTGCAGTCCAGCCCCCTGAAACGCAACTGGGCGGCCAGCACATCGAGCAGCCGGTTGGATGCCGCGTACGCGGCGTGACCGTCGCCACCCCACACCCCGAACACAGACGAACAGGCCAGGATCCGGCATTCTGGCTGCAACGGCCAGACATCGGCTATCAACGCCAGCCCTGCCACCTTGGCGGCGCACACTGCCGCCACATCTGCGCCGGCGAGCTCAGCACGCCGCGCTGTCGTGGCGATTCCCGCGGTATGGATCAGCAACGATGAGCCGGAACCGGCGTACCTGGCGGCGACCGCCGACAAAGCGGCCCGGTCGGCGATATCGCACGGCGGGGCATGCACCTCGACGCGGTGTCGTCGGGCCAGCTGACCCAGCACCTCGGGGTCTAGACCGTTGCGGCTCAACAGGATAACCCTGCGCGCACCGTGTTCCGCACAGTGCTGCGCGTACTGCAGACCAATGACTCCGCTGCCGCCGGTGATCACCACGTTCTCCAGCGCGGCCGCGTCGAGCGGTCGGTTGGTCGCGGAGTCGCCGCACTCGCGTAAGCTCCGGACATAAGGTCGCGGCGAGGTGTCGTGCGGTGCAGCGCCGTTGGCTGACCGAACGTCGGACGTACCACCAACGCCGTTGGTGCGCAACGCCATTACGCTCGCATTGCCGAGTAGCACGTCGACCACAGTCGCCGCCGTCCGCACATCGACATCTCGCGACGGAAGGTCAAGACTTCCGAATGTCTGGTCGCCGAACTCGAAGCCAACGCTGCGGTGCATAGCGGCCAGTGCCGCCTGCGCAGGCCTGGCGGCCGTGTCGGCAGGATGAACCCGTTCGCCACCAGCCGTAAGCAACCACACGGCTCGGCATCGCGGACCAATGATCGCGGTGTAGTCGGGCAGCCCCGCGTCGGGCCGGCCGGCGATCTGTTCGATGGCGCCCATCACGTCAAGCTGATTGAGCGCAGGGGCAACCACCGCGACAACTTCCGCCTCGCTCGGCAGCACCGCGTTACAGACACCATGTGCCGCAACGGCGTCGGTCAGCTGCTGTGTCAGCGACTCGGCATTATCGCCGACGATCGCGACGCCGCACCGCGTCCCGGGAGCCGAAGTCGGCAACTCCGCTTGCTGCCAATCCTCGACGGCGATAGTCAGGGCGGTGGCCGACTCAGAAACGGTATTGGTCAAAGGTTCCGGTGCGGCCCACAAGTGCACGGCTCGCATCGGTGCATTCGGGAATCCACGCAGCAGCGGTTGGACACCCGCGGGAAGCGCATCGGCCCATTGGTAGCCCGGATCGGCGGTCGCGACGGCGGCGATATTCGCCGACAGCACCTCGGTGATCGACCCGTCGCGATGGCCCGAACCGACGATCACCGCCGACTCGTCATCGACCAGTTCGACAAGCGGATACAACAAGGAGGGGTGCGCGGACAATTCGACGAATGCGTCAGCACCGCACCTTTGGGCGGCTACTACCGCCCGATCGAAACGCACCGTGCTGCAGAGGCTTTGATACCAGTATTGGACGAAATCTATGTCGCTGCTTACCTCGCCACCAAACGCAGAGCCGACGAATGTCACCGGCCCGTCGCGGAACGACGACCTGGGCAGCAATCCAGCCAGGTCGGCGCCCAACGATCGTAGGGCGCTGGTGTGGCCCGGATAGTCGACGGCAAGTTGGTGGGTGTATATGCCGCGCTGCTGGGCCAGCCGAATCGCTTCGACGACTGCGTCATGGTCCCCCGACACCACGGTGGACGACGGCCCGTTGACCGCGGAAACCTCCAGCCAGCCGGTTGTTTCGCCGATTACGGACTGCGCGCCGTCCAGGCCGACACCGAGCACTGCCATGGCGTAACGTCCCGCCAACCGGTCGACGACCACAGCGCGCGCGCCGACCAGGGCGACCGCATCGGATAACGTAATCTTATCGGCCACGTAGGCCGCCGCGATCTCGCCGAGACTGTGGCCGACGGTGATATCGGGAAGCACTCCGCAGAACCGCCACTCCTGAGCCAAACTGACCGCATGGGTGAACTGCGCTCCCTGAATCTGGGTACGCGACCAATTCTGCTCCAGTTCGCCCTGCAGGTAGGGCAGCGGCGAAGGCAACCCGGCCGCGACGAACGCCTCGGCGCAGCGGTCGGCCTGCGCGCGGTAGGCGGGCAGTCGCCGGTAGGCGTCTGCACCCATCGATTGCCATTGGTTGCCCTGGCCTGGAAACACGAACGCGACCGATGGCGCAACGCTTTTCGACGACCGGGTGACCAGCGGATGCTCTTCGTCACGGGCCAGTGCGGACAGGCCGGCCGCGAGCTCGGCGCGGTCTGCCGCTCGCGCCACCGCACGGTGCCGACGCACCCGCCGCAGGCGTAGCAGGGTGGACGCGACCGCCGAAGTCGGGTCGCCGTCGTCCCCGGCCCGGTCGAGGTAGTCCAGGATCGCCCGCGCATCCTGGTTGATCAGGTTTTCGTCGTGCGCCGAGAGCAACACCGGCACCCGGCCGTCGGGCAGTGGTTGGGCAAGCATTACGCGACCTCGGGAAGTGTGACGATCACGTGTGCATTGGTGCCGGCGATACCGAATGCCGATGTGGCAGCAACCCGTTGCCCGTCGACCGCGGGCCACGGTGTCAGGGTCGTCGCCAAGCGCAACCCTTGTTTCTCCCAGTCGATCTCACGGCTTGCGTCGGCGGCGTGCAGAGTGGGCGGTATCGCGCCGCGTTCGGCGGCCACCAGAATTTTGGCCAGTCCTAATGCGCCGCCGGCCGCCAAAGCGTGTCCCAGGTTGGATTTCACCGAACCCAGCAGGGCTCCGCCCCCAGGTTCTGTGTCCCCATAGGTTTGCGCCAGCGACTGCAACTCGGTGCGGTCTCCGAGCCTGGTGCCGGTGCCGTGGCCCTCGACCATGCCGACCTCCTCAGGCCGGGTCCCCGCCTGGGTGAGGGCACGGCGGAACAAACTGACCTGCGCCGCGCCACTGGGCGCGCTCAGGCCTGCGCTGCGGCCGTCGTGGTTGACGGCGCTGCCGAGGACTTCCGCGAGAATATGCCGGCCGTCGCGCAGCGCCGCTGACTTTCGTTGGAGCACAAAAATCGCCGCACCCTCGGCCCAGACAGTTCCGCTGGCATGGGCGCTGTAGGCGCGGCAGTGGCCGTCGTCGGACAGGGCGTGCTGTTTGGAGAACTCCACGAAGAATCCGGGCGAGCCCAGCACGTTGACTCCGCCGGCCAGCGCCAAGTCGCAGTCCCCGTTCTGCAGCGAGCGCATGGCAGCATGAAACGCTACTAGTGCTGACGCGCACGAGGAGTCGATGGTCACCGCGGGACCCGTTGACCCCAGCGTGTAGGCGATCCGGCCGGATATCACGCTCAGGGCCGTTCCGGCGAGCAGATGACCGCTATATTCGGAAAAGTCGGCCATCTGGGGTCCGTATCCGGTGGCCGAGGCGCCGAGATAGCAGCCCATGTCATGGCCGGCCAGGTCGTCGGGATTGATGCCGCTGTTTTCCAGCGCCCGCCAGGACACCCGGAGCGCGACGCGCTGCTGTGGGTCCATCGCGACGGCCTCACGCGGTGAAATCCCGAAGAACTCCGGATCGAACGTCGTTGCACCGGTAAGGAATCCGCCACGGTCGTGGATCTCTTTGAAACCGTTGCGCCGTGACCCGGCGAGCAGTTCACGGACCGGCCAGCCGCGGTCGGTGGGAAATGGACCCAACGCCTCACGGCCGTGGGACAACAGCTCCCAGTAACCCTCGGCGGTGTCGATGCCGCCGGGCGCTTCTACGGCCATCCCGACGATCACCACCGGCTCGGCGGCAGCCGCGAATCTGTCGTCAGGCATCGGCATTCACCTGTGCTGCAACGGCATCGATGTGCTCATCTAGATAGAAATGTCCGCCGTCGTACCAGGAAAGCTGGAACGCGCCCGCGGTGTGGTCTTCCCAGAGCCGCACATCAGCGGCGTCGACGCGGTGGTCGTCGCGGGCACCCAGTACGCAAATGCCGGCACGAATTCGGACATCGGGGCCGCAGGTATAACGGTTGATCACGTGATAATCCGCCCGCACCGCGGCCATCAGCAGCTCCGCGAACTCTTGGTCGGCAAGTAGATCGGCATCCGTCCCGCCGAGGTCGGCGACGTCGGCGAGTAGTCCGTCGTGGTTGGTGGGTAGTTCTGGCATGGCAGCGACGGCAGACGGTGCCGGAGCCGCCGACACCCACAGCCGCTCCACCGCGGCGCCACGGGATTCGGCGATCCTGGCGAACTCGAAAGCGACGACACCGCCCATGCTGTGACCGAAAAGCCGCAGCGGTGCCGCGCGGCGCCATGGTCCGGCCGCGAACAATCCGCGGGCGAGGTCGTGGACGGTTTCGGCGGCGGGTTCGCGCAGCCGTTCTGCGCGCTGCGGGTACTGCACGATGTACGTGTCGCCGCGTGCGGCCAGCGCGGTCGCGAACTTGCGGTAGCTTGCAGCGGCTGCTCCGGCATGCGGAAACACCACGGTCGCACCTGCGCGCCCTCCCCCGTCCCGACCGGGCACCAGCTTGATCCAGGGTGGGAACGCCTTCTTCGGCACTGTCGTCAGATTATCGAAAATCATTGTACCGCTTCTGGTTTAGCGATGGCGGCCGCAACATGGTCAGCCTCCATATGGATAACCTCTAGATATAGCTCGGCAACCTGATCCAGCCGACCGGGGTCGCGTTCGCGACGGCCAAGCACGTCCGCAAGCGCCAAAACGGTTCGGGTGGCGAAGATGTCGGCGACTATGATGTCGGGGGTGTCCAACCACGCCCGGATGCGAGCTACGGCCTCAGTCGCCAGCACCGAGTCCCCGCCGAGGGCGAAGAAGTCATCGTCAACACCGACGGGCTCCACATCGAGCACTTCGCCCACGATCGCCGTTAGAGCCGATTCCAGTGGTGTCGACGGGACCCGGTGGTCGGGCTTGACGAGACCGCTGACCGCGGCAGCCAGCTTGCGCGCGACGGCGCGTCGGTCGATCTTGCCGCCAACTGTGAACGGGATCTGTTCGACCAGCGAAACCTGACGCGGGATCATATGCGCGGGAACGAATTCGGTCATAGCGTCCCGCACGCCCTCCGCGGTCAGCTGCGTGTTGTCAGCCCGGATAGCCGCGGCCAACATGTCGACGCCTCCTGGTGTCGGCACCAAAGCTGCGACTCCGATTGCCACACCGGGTATCTGCCGCAGTGCGGCCTCGACCTCGCCGAGTTCGATGCGGTAGCCACTGATCTTGACGCGGTGGTCGGCACGTCCAACGAATTCCAGCGTGCCGTCTGGCCAATACCTGGCGAGATCGCCGGTGCGATACCACGTCCGGCCGTCGTGCACGGCGAAACGCTGGGCGGTGAGATCCGGACGTCCCCGGTAGCCCCGCGCGATGCCACGCCCCGACACCCACAGCTCGCCGACGACCCAGTCGGGGCAGTCGCCGCCCACGTCGTTCACCACCCGGCAGGCGTTATTGGGAAACGGTGTGCCATATGGCACGGCGGGCCAGTCTGCCGGCAGCTCGCCTGGCTCGCAGATCGTCGCGTGCACGGCGGTTTCGGTCGCACCACCTAGGCCGGCGAAGCGCAGTCGCGGCGCCTGGGCTCTCAGCAGACGGGCCAGCCCCGGCCGTACCCAGTCGCCGCCCGTGGGCACCACCCGCAGCGACGAGAGTCCCCAGCAAGCGGGCGGTGCCCCCATCCCCGCGCCGACCTCGACCAGCATCTCTAGCCAGCCCGGCAGAAAATTCAGCACCGTCACGCTGTGGGTGTTGATCAGCCGTGCCCAGGCGTCGGGATCGCGACGCGCAGCCTCGTCCACCACCACGATCGCGCCACCGGCGCGCAACGTGCCGAAGATGTCCAGCACCGACATGTCGCATTCCAGGGTCGACAACGCCAGGCAGCGGTCGGTCGGGCCGATCTCGAAGTGCCGGGTGATGAATTCCACCGTGTTCATCGCGGCGTCATGGGTGATCTCGACACCCTTCGGTTCGCCAGTGGAACCCGACGTGAACAGTACGTAGGCCAACTCGGCGGGATCGGTGTGTGCGATCGCAGAGGTGGCAGATGTCTCCCGGAGGCGCCGCTGCAGCGCGTCGGAAACCGTCAGCACCGGCACCGACGCGTGCACCGGACGGGAGCCGCACACCAGGACCGCGCTGACGCCAGCCGTGGCCAGGATGCGAGCTGTCCGGTCTGCTGGTTGGTCGACACCGATCGGCAGGTAGACGCCACCGACGGCCAGGATGCTGAGCAGCGCGGGGATCTGTTCGGCGCATTTGGGGCCCATCACCGCGACAGTGTCGCCAGCGGCAACGCCGCTGTCACGCAGCGCCGCCGCCAGCACAAACACCTGATCACGCAGCTGCCGGTAGCTGAGATCACCGGAGCTGGAATAGACCGCAGGCGCGTCAGGCCGCGCCTCGGCGCAGCGGAAGAACCCGTCGTGCAGCGCCTCTCCGCTGAGCGCCGCGCTGCGGCCGTTGACCCTATGCCGCACCGCGCGTTGGGACGCGGGCAGTGTTGACGGGCCCTGCTGATCCCAGCACTCGTCGCTGCCGGCCAATCGCAACAGTTCGTCGACGTGATGGGCGAACATGGCGTCGATGACACCAGGTGCGAACGCGTCATTGCGAACGTCCCAGTTGACTAGCACGCCGCCGTCGAATTCGGTGACCTGCGCGTCGAGTAACACCTGCGGGCCCTGCGAGATGATCCAGCCCGGCGCACCGAAAGTTTCGGTGACCTCGGGCCGGAACAGCTCACCTAGGCCTAGCGCGCTGGTGAACACCACCGGCGCTAGCACCTGGGCGCCACGGTGCCGCGCCAGGTCCCGTAGCACCGATAACCCCGGGTAGTCAGCGTGGGCGGCGGCGGCGCGCATGGCGTCCTGCACCGTCCGCGCTCGCGCGGCCGGGCTCGTAGTGTGCGTCAGGTCGATGTCGAGCAGCAGCGACGAGGTGAAGTCGCCTACCAGTAGGTCGACGTCGGGGTGCAGCGGCTGACGACCGAAAAGGGGGACGTTCAGCAGGAATCGCGAGCTGGACGACCAAACCGCCAAGGTGTTGGCGAACGAGCCGGCCAGCGCCATCGCCGGGGTGATGCCGCGGGCGCGGGCCGCGGCGAACAGCGCGTCGCGAGTCGTCGGGTCCAACCAGTGCCAGCGCCGGGTGCTCTCCGGCGCACCGTGTTGTCCGGGCGCCTCGGGTAGTCCCGGTGCATCCGGCAATTGCGGGACGCGCTGCGCCCACCAGTCGCGGTCTGCCTCGCGCCGTGGCTGTTGCCGCGATTCCTGACCTGCGATGGCGCGACGGTATTCGGGGTAGCTGTAGTCCAACCCGGGCAATTGCCCGCCCTGGTAGAAGGTGGCGAGGTCAGCCATAAGGGTGCGATAGCTCATCGCGTCGGCAGCCTGCATGTCCAGGTCAACGTGTAGTCGTGACCGCTGCCCGGGCAGCAACGACACCGCCAGCTCGAACACCGCATCGTCGAGCTGCTGGTGGGACTTGGCGGCTTGGATGTCGGCGAGCCGCTGGTCGACAACGTCCGGCGCGACGTCACGAAGGTCGTGCACGGTAACCCGTAAATTCCGACATTCCGCCGCCGGACGGATCCGCTGGGTGCCGTCGGGCAAGAACTGCACCCGCAGCATCGAGTGGCGCAGCGCCAGCCTGGAGGCCGCGGCTTGCAACCGTTCCGGGTCAATCACGCCGCCGTCGAACTCGACATACAGATGGCCGGCCACACCGCCGAGCCGCTGGTTGTCCTGGCGACCGACCCACAGCGCGTGCTGCATCGGGGCCAGGTGAAACGGCTCGTGTGATGCATCGGCTGAGAGAGGTTCTGGGGTTTTCGGCTCAAGGGCGGCTGCAACGTCTGACGAGACCGACATCAGCCCCGACCAGGCCCCGATCGTCGGGGCGGCAGCCAGCGTGGCGAAGTCAACAGCGAAACCCAGCCGGCGCCAGCGGCCTGCCAGCGCCATCATCCGGATCGAATCAAGGCCTTGACCGACGAGGTCGCCTTCCGGATCGATGGCCTGGGCATCGACGCCGAGCATTTCGGCGACCTCGCCGCGGATGGCTTCCGCGCGCACGGCCGGAGAAACCACAACCCCTCCCCACTAATTAGCGAAGGCTGCCCTAATTTGTGGTTACCTTACCCTGGGGCCACCCGACCGAGGAGTGCTTGTGTCAATGAGGACCAAAAGCGGCCCGGACGGCTTCGTGCCGTTCCCGGCCGATCGGGCCGCGCGGTATCGCTCGGCCGGTTACTGGACCGGCCAGACTGTGGACTCGATGTTGTCCGAAGCAGCGCAGCACTGGCCCACGCGTGTCGCGGTGCTCGACGCCAATACAACGCTCCGCACGCCTCAGCGATTGAGTTTCGCGCAACTCGACGAGCGCGCCGACCGCGCTGCGGCCGGGTTGGCGGCGCTGGGTGTCGTCCCGGGAAATCGGGTGTTGTTGCAGCTGCCGAACGGCTGCGAGTTCGCGGTGGCGTTGTTCGGGCTGCTGCGCGCCCGCGCGATCCCGGTGATGTGCCTGCCCGGCCACCGCGCCGCCGAGTTGGGACACTTCGCCGCCGTCAGCCAGGCCAAGGCTCTGCTAATCCCTGATACCGCAGGCGGATTCGACTACCGCCCGATGGCTCAGGGACTGTTGCAGGACCATCCCGGGTTGCGCCGGGTCATCGTCGACGGCGACCCCGGACCGTTCGTGTCGTGGTCGCAGGTGTGCGCGAATCAAATCCAGCCGCCCACGCCGAGCAACCCAGATTCCGGGTCCCCGGCACTGATGCTGGTCTCCGGCGGCACTACCGGCACACCCAAGCTCATCCCCCGCACGCATGACGACTATGTCTACAACGCCACCGCCAGCGCCGAGGTCTGCAAGCTGACGGGCGACGACGTCTACCTGGCGGCATTGCCCGCCGCGCACAACTTTCCATTGGCGTGCCCCGGGCTGCTCGGCGCTATAGCGGTCGGCGCCACCACGGTTTTCCTCACCGACCCCAGCCCAGAGTCGGCATTCGGCGCCATCGCGGGCTACGGTGTCACAGTCACCGCGTTGGTTCCGGCATTGGCCAACCTGTGGGCGCAGGCCACCGAATGGGAACCGGTGACACCGAAAACGTTGCGTCTCTTGCAAGTTGGCGGAGCAAAACTGGAGGCTGACGGTGCCCGCCGGATACGTGAGACACTCACGCCGGGCCTGCAGCAGGTGTTCGGGATGGCTGAGGGACTGCTCTGCTACACCCGACCGGGCGATCCGCCGGAGCTGGTCGACCGCACCCAGGGCCGGCCGCTGTCTACCGATGACGAACTGCGCGTCGTTGACGACGCCGGCCGACCGGTGCCAATCGGTGCGGAGGGGGAATTGCTGGTGCGGGGCCCGTACACATTCAACGGGTACTTTCGCGCCGACACCGACAACGCGCGCTGCTTCGACCCGGACGGCTTTTACCACAGCGGCGACTTGGTCCGCCGGCACGCCGACGGCTACCTCGAGGTCACCGGCCGGGTGAAAGATGTCATCCACCGCGGCGGCGAGACCGTTGCCGCGGGCGATCTCGAAGAACACCTGCGTGCACACCCGGCGATCTCGTCAGCAGCCGCGGTCGCGCTGCCGGATCCTTATCTAGGCGAGAAGATTTGCGCGGCGGTTGTTTTCACAGACGGCCCGGTGACGCTGAAGGAGTTGAACGACTACCTCAGCCAACGCGGCGTCGCCACCCATGCTAGGCCGGACGTGCTGGCCGAGATGGCCTCATTGCCGACAACCCCGGTCGGCAAGATCGACAAGAAGGAAATCGCCCGCCAGCTGCAAGCTTGAGCCCTATCCGGCGGAGTTGAGGAGTTCGGCGGTGGCATCCCACAGCCGCGACTCCCGGGCCGGATCCGATGCGAACGGCTTCACCTCGCGCTCTTCATCTTTGACGACGAATGCACCGTCCTGCAGATGTGCCCAGCGGTCGTCGAGGGCGATCGACGCCAGTGTGGGACCGGATCGGGCCGGAGACGAGACGCCCGGAATCCGCTGCAAGGCTTGGCCTACCCGTTGAAGACCGGGGCCGAGCGCTCTGCTCAGGCCGGTCCCCGGCATGAACCCAGGTTCGAACACCGCGATGTTGATTCCCTTTGGCGCATGGCGCTGTAATTCGTGCGCGTAGTAGAGGATCGCCAGTTTGGAGTTGGAGTAGGCGATCCCGCCTTGCTCGAGCGTTGCCGGCTCGTCGGGGGCGGTGGGTTGAGCGAGCTCGATGGGATCGCGCCAAACTGCTGGTGCAACTTTCAGCATGCGGCGGAAGATGTTCTGGTGGTAGGTGTTTGACCCCAAAAGCACGATACGGGCGGGCGCGGCGACCGAGTCGAGGAGATCGCCAATGAGCTGCGCATGCGCGAGATGGTTCACGGCGAAGGTGAGTTCGTATCCGTCCGCGGAGGCCTTGTGGGTGTCGACGACCGAGACGCCGGCGTTCGCCACTATCGCCCGCAGCGGGCGCACCGCGCCGGCGTCCAGCAGATCCTTAACCCTGTGCGCCGCGTCGCGCACGTCGGCCAGTCGGGCCAGGTCGCAGCCGATCTCCTGCACCGTCGCTCCTGCCGCGCGGGCGGCCTCGGCCACGTCCGTGAGCGCCTTACCGGCTCGTCCGACCAGCAGCAAGTCAGGGCGCTGCGCAGCAGGGCGATTGGCGATCGCCAATGTTGCGGCCTTACCCAGGCCTCCGGTCGGCCCCGTGAGCAACACAGTGCCCGACGCAATCGAGTTCATGTTTCTCCTTCGTCGTTATCTGGCGACGATTCTTCGCCGGACACCGGTCATCAGGCAGTCGTCCGGTTTTCCTAGGACTGCCAGTGCCAGGACAAACCCTTTTCCAGACCGGCCATGAAGCGCACAGTGGAGGAATGGACTCGTGGGAGTTCGGTCGGACGTTGCGGCACTGGCGCGATCGCGTGCGGCCCACGGCGGTCGGCGTCCCTGTCGGCGGGCGCCGCCGCGCGGCGGGGTTGCGCCGAGAAGAGCTGGCCGGACTGGCGGGGATCTCGGTCGACTACCTGACCAGGCTCGAACAAGGACGGGCCACCTCACCGTCGGTACAGGTCGTGGAGGCGCTCGCGCGCGCGTTGCGGGTTTCCGACACCGAACGCGACCTGCTCTTCCGGCTCGCCGGGCTTGTGACGCCGGGACTCGACGTCGTATCGTCGCGGATCACACCCAGCGTGCAACGCCTGCTCGATCGCCTGGCGAACACACCCGTCGCCGTCTACGACGCAACGTGGACCCTCATGGTCGCCAACGCGCCTTACGACGCCCTGATGGGTCCGACGACAAGCTGGCGGGGAATCGAACGTAACAGCGTCTGGCGACACCTTGTCGGTCCGGGCAGCCGCGCCGTCCACACCCCCCAGCAGCAGGCCGACTTCGAGGCCGGGCTGGTCGCCGACCTACGTCTGACCGCCGCCCGCTATCCCGCCGATCAGCGGTTGAAACAGCTCACCCGCGAGCTGGCCGCGCAGAGCCCGCGCTTCGAAAAGCTCTGGGAGTCAGGCGCTCCCGAGCCGCACCAGGACTTCGGGCGCAACAAGGTCATCGACCACCCCGACGTCGGACGCATCACGTTGGACTGCGACACGCTGATCGTCGCCGCCGACGACCTCCGCATCATGATCTACACCGCCGAACCCGACACGGAAGACGCCGAGCGCCTCGCCCTCGCTATCGTCCTCGGCACGCAGTCATTGGTCGACTAGGCTCTGAGTCCTAGGCCTGCGCCCGGAAGCAGCCTTCGAAATGACCGTTCTCGATCCCGACGGTCTGCATGAACGAATGAGCGACGACCGGGCCGACTAGCCGAAACCCGGCTTGCCGCAACGTTACCGAAAGCTGGTGGGATTCCGGGCTTACCATCCGGCCGTCGGCCCAGCTCCGTAGTCGATAATGCTCACGCGGTTGA
>Ga0210389_10002406_pt1 | contig 14768 bp, 14 predicted proteins | sample IncBWH28OmetaG_FD_160127 | JGI IMG/M metagenome (GOLD analysis project Ga0210389, IMG submission 160127) | Forest soil microbial communities from Barre Woods Harvard Forest LTER site, Petersham, Massachusetts, United States - Inc-BW-H-28-O ...
ACTGTTGCAGCGGATACAGCCTCCGTGTACGAAAGGCGGCGCGGCCATCGTAGGGCAGGTCGTAGTTGAACGCGAACTTCGTGGCTCCCGGCCGTAAGGGGAAGTTCACCGTGAAGTGTCCGGGCTTGGCGGGCACCGCCGTCGCCGAAATCATTACTCCCATCTTTCCCGAGCTGGCGGCCAGCACCCAATCGATCTTCGCGCGCGTTGGCAGGTAGACTTCAAACGTGCGCTCGCCCGCCTGCGTCAGCGGCGGGTTGGAATCATTCCTGATCTCGATCATATCGGAGACATGAAGCAGGTCTCCCTTGGTGCCGGGGCGAATGATCTCAATGCTGCCGGCCAGGCCTTGCACCTTGGTCGCAGCATCGAACACGTCGATGGAGACAGTATCCCCCACTGCCACCTGCTGATCGTAATTGACCCCCTGATGAAGCACGCGCAGCAGGTGCAACTTGTCAGGGAACTGCACCTTGAAAGTAAAGGACCCCTGCGAATCCGTCTTGGTGCGTGCTTCCTCCTGCATGCCCTGGTCCAGACGAAGCAGAATCACTTCGTCTCCGATTGCGAACTGGCCGAGGGTCTGGTTGCGGGCTACACCTGTGACCGTCTCCGCTGCCAGCGTCGCCAGCGAGCAACCAGCGATAAGGGCGAGGCCGAGGATTATCTTCGGTGACCGAATTTTGCTGACCCAGATCCTGATCACCCCTCCTCCTTTCATCGGCGACTCTCGCGAGTCAATCGGTCGAAGCGTTTTCTGTCGAAGCCGTCGTCGGCCGCGACGAGCGTCCAAACATAATTCCGGTCTCCACTTCAACCGGCTTCCCGCTTTGCAGGTACGGCTTGAACTTCCACTGTTTGAAGGCGTCGGTAATGGCTTTCGCCTGATCGGGAAATGCGCTGAGGAAGTGAATGTGTTTTACCTTGCCCTCTTTATCGATAATGATTCGGACGGGAACGGAGTTGAACCGACGCTCGGGGAAGACTGGAGCGACCCGCGTGATCACGTGTTCGTCGCTCGCATAGTCTTTAATGCACACCGGAACCTCGTTCCCGCCCGTGCCCGCCGGGGGGATGCCTTCTGCGGGCAATTCCATTCTGTTCAGGTCGAGCATCAGGCTCTCCAGCAGCTTGGTGTCGCGGCTGGTCAGGACGACCTCGACTGCGTGGCAGCGGATTTGCGTGGCCAGAGCGTACCAATGCAGCTCCGCGACCGGAGACCAATAGGCAAAGAAGGTAAAGGAGCGGCCCGCGATCTTGGCTTGGGTAGGCGGCAGTTCCAATTTGTAATCGGTCTGGAGATTGTCTTTTTCATAATTGATGAGCTGCACCGCGCTGGTTGCAGGCAGAGCGGTGAAGAACATGTCCTCGGCAGTAATCAAGATCGTGCCTCGGGCGGGCCCTTTGAATGTGACGGCGGGCCTGATCTGGGCCAGCACGTAACGACCGGTGTCCGATGGCGGCGGGCCTTTGTATTTTTCCGTCCAATCCTTGGGGAGGGGGTAGGTGATTCCGAAATACGCGTCGCGGAAAACGTTGTTGGCCACGTTCCCGCCCTCTGGCACCGGAGTGACGGAATCGCTGGCACTCGACCATGCGCCCTTGACCAGAATCACATTCGCGGGAACCTTGGTTACGGGCTGCAGGTCGTTCGAAAAGTCACCACCGTTTTTCGGCGCGTTCTGTGGCGGGGCGCTTTGACCCCAGGCCAGCAACGATAGAAACAAGGCCACAATGGCAGAGCTAAACAAAAATCGCGGAAGCATAGTTCTCCTTCGGATCCCAAGCCAAATGTAGGCGCGGGCGTCCCCGCCCGTGCGGCCCCCCAAAGCCACCGTCCTGTCATTCCGAGCGGCGAAGCCGACGAGGAATCCAGGTTTCCCCGTGCCCCGCGAAAAACCCAGATCCCTCGCCGTTCTCGGATCAAAACTGCTGGCGAGACGCCTCGCGTCTCGCCAAACGGCCGTTATAGCGAGCGCAGGAAGTCGAGGATCTCCTGCTGTTGGGTCCTGCTCAGGTTGTCGAAATTCTCCTCAACCGTAGTGGCCTCGCTGCCATTGCCCTGGTGGGCCTGAATGGCGGCATTCAGGTCCGTGGTGCGGCCATCGTGGAGAAGGAAGATTCGTTGTCCAAGCCCCCACAAAGGAGCAGTACGGAACTGATCTCCGCCGGCGCCGCCCTGCGAGACGTTGTCTGCCAATCCGCTGCCCATGTGATGGATCTCGATATCCGAGTACGCAGGCACCGGGGCATTGCTCAACGCAGGAACGAAATTCGACCCCTGCGTCGTTCCGGGCGTCGAATTGTGGCAACTCGCGCAGCCGACCGAGACGAACAAGGCACTGCCGGTAGCGATTGTCTGTGAAGAAACCTGCTGTCCATTCAGTACAACTCCACCCGTTGACGGCGGAGCCAGGAACCGCATGAAGTTGGCGAATGCCGAGACGTCATCAAGCACCGCCGCATTCGGCGACGATTTGGGATTGGATGTGTCTTCCGGGTAACCCTTACCGGAGAGGTTCAGGCAGTTCGACGGAAGCCCCGTAAGGCCGCTGCCACCATTGCCGTCTTCCCCAGGCAGCGGACGATCCTGAGTGAACAGCTCATTGGTGATGCCCATCTCCACGTTGTAAGCCTCACCCGTAAAGATGTGCAGTGACTTGTTCTGCGCCTTCCAGCCGAAACGGCTGATGGTGCCATCGTTACCGTTGTGGTTGAAAGTGCCAGCGACGCCGAAATTGTTGTTGAGATTGGTCGCCTGGTTCTTTAGCAGAGTGGAATCGTCCAGGTTCTCAATTAGCCCCGCACCAAAAGTTGGAGTGGGAATGCGGAAGATAATGTCGTTCGCCTGCTCTGCAGCATTAAAGCTGGGCTGCTGCAGACTGCAACTGCCAGCATCGCCGCGGCCACTAACTGTAAACAGGTCTTCTACTCCACCATTGGGATTGCTCGTGTTCACCGTGCCGTTCGGGTTGAAGAAGAATGGGAACCGGGCTTCACGAGTGGGGCCATTGGCAGTAATGAAATACGGGGTCGAGTCTTTAGGGGCGACTGAGCTGCCGGCAAACGCGAATTGGGGATTGACCGCTGCGCCAGACCCGCCCAACGCAGGTTGCGCGTGGCAAGAACTGCAGCTGTTTGAGTTAAACCGCGGTCCCAGTCCATTGTTGGCGCCGCCTGAAACCGCCTCCACTTCCTGGAAGCGAGCCTTACCGTCCTCGAAAAACGACAAGAACCCGTTCGGGTCACTCGTAATGATTGTCGCGCCTGTGTTTCGGTTGGCACTCTGCACTCCAGGGTCGGTTTGCGCGAATGCCATTCCGGCAAGGAACAGCACCGCAAAGGTCAAAACTGACAAGGGTCTAGTTCTCTTGATCACGATTCCTCCTTGATTGTCTGTGTTCCACAAAATCCCCGGGGGATCTCCGTCACGCAGACCAGACAACGTGGATCCGCAAAAACGTGGCGGGTGAAGGGTTTTCGGTGGGCAGCTTCAGACACACCAATAGCGCCTGAGGCTGCACCCAGTCATGGAGCACACTCCAGTGAAGTCGTCTCGACTTTCAAAAACGCGGAGGTCACCCAACGCAATTTTGCTGACGCGCAGCGCGGCGCACAGCCAACGAGGGACGCGGGAAAAATTTCGGCCGAGTGGCGGCAGCCGGAGTGGGCGCGAGAGTAGTACACCCAAAAGTGAGAGTCAATAGAAAACTGCGTGCTTATGCACTTTCTATTCATCGTCGAACCAATCCCGTGCAAAATGTTTACGGTACGTCTTCCCAATTTGGGAAAGCCACCAACCGCAAGTCCAGATGCCAGACGATTCGGACACTAGAGAGCTCCAATCAAGCCCACGTAGCCCCGGATGCCCCGTCCAGGGGGAGCAGCCAAAGCTCTCCCAAGTCCATCGAGTTAGGGAAGGACACGAGTTCACTTTGCTGCTGAAAACCATTCTGGGCTTCACCCCCTGAGGCGATAAATTCCAATTGAATGGCGCCCACGTAGCCCCGGACGCCCCCGTCCGGGGAGCCAACGAAAGCTCCGCGAGGTTTGCGCAGGATGCCCACCTGGATTCATATCAGGACGACTTCAGCCCTATCACATCAGATTTGTATCAGGATATGGCTGCAGCCATATCGCAAGCCGATCCACATAAATCCGGCTTCAGCCGCTGACCTTGAGCACGGCCCATCAGTTTTATGGGTGGCCCATGGTTAGACGAAAACCTCCACAGTGCTAGACTGATCCTTCAGGGGGAACCGCTCTTGCCAATTGATCCTGTTCTGGTTGTCCATGGAGGCGCCTGGGCCATTCCGGATGACATGGTCGAGGCTCATCTCAACGGTGTGCGCAACGCCGCGGCAGCAGGCTGGCAAGTGCTCAGCCGAGGCGGCTCGGCTCTCGACGCTGTCGAGGAGGCAGTTGTGGTCATGGAAGACGACGAGACCTTCGATGCTGGCCGCGGCAGCTTCCTCAATCGCGAAGGCAAAGTGCAACTCGATGCCCTCATCATGGAGGGCGCCACGCTGCGCGCCGGGGGCGTGGGTTGCGTGGAGCATTTGCGGAACCCAGTGCGCGCCGCTCGCAAGATCCTGAGCGAAAGCCCGCACGTATATTTCGTCGCCGAAGGCGCGGAGCGCTTCGCGGCCGAGCGTGGCATTCCGCTGTGCAAGAACGAAGACCTCATCATTCCGCGCGAGGTTGAGCGCTTGCGCGAGTTCCAGGCGCACGCCTCTGATGAGAAGCCTGACCTGTTTGCCGCCACGCTCTCGCACGACACTGTGGGCGCCGTCGCACTCGACACCAGAGGCAACATCGCTGCCGCCACTTCGACCGGAGGCACACTCAACAAAGCTCCCGGCCGCCTGGGAGACTCATCCTTGATCGGCTGCGGATGCTACGCCGACAACAAGACCGCGGCCGCGTCGACCACGGGGTGGGGTGAGCCCATCATGAAACTGGTGCTGGCCAAGTGGGCGGCGGACCGCGTGGCCTCAGGCAGTCTGCCGGAGTGGGTGGCGGCGGAGGCAATCAACTATTTGCAGGCTCGCGTGAACGGTCATGGCGGCATGATTTTGCTCGACCCGCGCGGGCGTCTTGGCGTCGCCCACAACACGCCCCGCATGGCTTGGGCGCTCAAGACCATGCGGGAAGAGAGCTCAGGGATCAGCCGCCAGGAGTGAGAAGTGTTCCACGTGGAACACTGTTAGTACCAAAATATATGTATGGCTATACATGTACAGAGATTGGAAACGGCGTGGTCTCAACGAGTTCAGGGTGCAAGAAGAGTTTTCAGTTGGGTCTTCCCGGCTGACATTGAGGCTTGTACGATATTCCATGCGACTTCTCGTATCACTGTTTGCGGTGCTAGCCGTTTCTGGCTCCGCCTGTGCTCAGTCCTTGCCGTCCGAACAGTCTTCGACTGGCCTGCAGCATCCTGACCTCGCGCAGCAATCCACCGTCTACGTTAAGGTGCAACTGGGGAAGCCCGTAAAAGTTTCCGCTTTGAAGCCTGGCGACGTAATTGAGGGGAAGCTTGCGCAGGACGTATATTCGGGAGACCGTGAACTTTTTGCCGCCGGCAGCCAGGTACATTTGACCGTGGACAAGCTGGGGCGGCGACGAAGAGTGCCCAACGATCATTGGCCCTGGGTGATCAAGGCTTTCACCCCACGCCATGAAAACTATCCTACCTTTCAATCTGCCACCGTCTCTTCACCTGATGGCAAGGATGTTGCTCTGCGAGTTTCTCTGATCTCCATTAATCGCGAGACGGAAATACGTGCCCAGATCAAGACAAAGAAGTCTCACGCGGCTGCCCTCTCGGGGGTTCCGTCCAACGGAGCCAGCGCTGGGTCGCTTCCGTCCTCAGATCAGACTCAATCGAACAATGCTGAACCCGCGACCGCCGGTGGTAGAAATGGCGGCCCATTCGTAACTTTGGAGGCGGCGAATCCGGCAGCGTCTGGCGAAGGTTTTGCCTTGCCCGGCCCGGTGATGCTGCCGGCCGGGACAATGGCGAAGATTATTCTTCTGGGTGGGGTGAGCGCCTCCGAGAGCCGGCCCGGGGATTCCTTCCAGGCACGCCTTGTCGAGCCAGTTCGATTGGATTCACAAGTCGTGTTGCCGGAGGGGACGCTGCTCGGAGGAAAGGTTGTGAGGAGCACACCCCCGCGAGTGTTGAGCCGGGCAGGTTCGCTTTTGCTTGCGTTCACGGATCTGACTTTGCCGGGGAGTACAAGCATTCCGGCGCTGGCGTCGGTCACCGCGGCGGAGCTCGACCAAAGGTCGCACACCAAGATTGATCTGGAAGGAAAGCTGCACGGCGATCGACCGGGCAAGCTTTGGATGGCGATTAACATTGGGGTGACGGCGGGAATTGCCAAGGAGGCCGATGATGGAACTCAGTTGCTGGTCGAGGCGCTGGTGTCCACTGCAACCGACGCTTCCACGGCCGGAACTGCGAGGATTGTCGGAATTTGTGCTTCCAGCTTGTTCCTGCTTACGCGCCATGGGCGGGATGTGGTTTTGCCCCGATTCACCGAGATGAATGTCAGCTTTGACCGGCCGGTATGGTTGCCTGGGTCGCAGGCCCAACCGTCGGCACCGTAAGCGCTTGCAGAAAAAGGTCGAAATCAGCGGCTGGGGCCTTGAAAGAGCGGGGATTCAAGCCGCGCCGTTGCGGAAAAACCTCGAAATCGACGACTGGAGCCTGAAAGTGAATTGGTAGAAAAGCAGCTATCAGCTCTCAGCCAAACAGTAGAAGCGCTCGCTGTTGAGTCTTGAGGACACCTGCTGAGGGCTGAGGGCTGACGGCTTCTCCTGCTACACTCTTTTCATCCTTCGCGATTGCCGGGAGCTTCTCCTGAATGGCACAACCCTCTGCTCCGAGTGCGCGGACGCGTCTGGTCCGCGAAGCTGATCGTGCGGTGTACGATCGCGACGCCGCTTACCGAATTCTGGATGAAGGCTTCATTTGCCACGTGGGATTTGTGGTGGATGGGCAACCCTTTGTGATTCCGACCGGCTATGGCCGGGTGGGCGACAACCTCTACATTCATGGCTCGGCCGCGAGCAGGATGCTGCGGCGGGTGGATGAAGGCCTCGCGGTCTGTGTCACGGTTACGTTGCTGGATGGACTCGTGCTGGCTCGCTCGATTTTCAATCACTCGATGAATTATCGCTCGGTCGTGATCCTGGGAACGGCGCGGGCAGTGAACGATCCGACAGAGAAGCTGGAGGCTTTGCGGCTTTTGTCGGAACATATTTTGCCAGGGCGATGGGTGGAATCGCGGCTGCCTAATGAGAAGGAGCTTAAGGCGACATTGGTCATGCGGTTGCCGATCGAGGAATTCTCCGCGAAAGTGCGGCAAGGTCCGCCGGTGGATGACGAAGAGGATTACGCGTTTTCGACTTGGGCTGGAGTGATTCCTTTGGAGATGGTGGCAGGAAACCCGATCAATGATCCCAGACTCAACCTGGGGTGTGCGGTTCCGACGTATGTGGAAAAGTATTCCAGAAAAAGATAGGCGTGAATTACTCAGGAGTTTCGACCCGGACAACGACCCACCGCGCCGCGGAAAGATCAGCATTCACTTCAACCTCGGTCGCGTCCGAGGTATAGGCCTGACCTTGCTTCAGGTTTTCTTCCGTACCGTCGAAATTCGCCCGCAGGTTGGTCAACGGAATAAGCAAGGGATGATCTTTCCCCTTCGTAGAGTAATACCTACTGGTCCGTGCTCCGCGGACGACCAGCCGGTGCCGATACGCGGGGATGAAACCGTTTGTAAACAGCGAGGTCGTGTCCCCAATTTCACTCGGACCCATCCGGACGGGGCGCGAGCATTTCATGGGTTCGACGCAGGTTCGCACTTCCGCATCCCAGTGTTGCTTCAGTTCGATAACCAGCGCCTGTGAGGGTTTGTCACTTGAGTTCAGAATTCTTAGGTCCGTGTCTCGAGCCAGGAAGCGAACTTCGTCGGTTGCGATTTGTTCGGCGTTGGGGGACTTCGAAAATATTAGATTAAGAGGACCCCCACCGACTACCGCAATCACTACGTCTCGCTTAATCTGACGGATCTGCGTGTCGGCACCAACAGGGAGATCGATCATCGCTGCGCTGTAATACGCGTTCTCGTCAAGAAGTAGGCTGGACACTCCCGGCGGCGACGGCTGTCGCTTCGCATCGATCGTTGACTGATCCTGGGCCGCTGCGTTTGTGACTAGACTTGTCAGCATCGTCGGCAGGAGAAGCCCGATCCTGCCGTGCTCAAGAAGCAGGGGGCTCTACGCCTCGTCATAGCTGAGAGAATAAGGGTAAGTCACAAATAGTAGTGAGATAAACCGGTCGTAAACGCCGCTACGGTATCAGCAACAACTTTCCCGTCGTCGTGCGCCCCTCTAAGTCCTGATGTGCTCTGGCGGCATCGGCGAGTGGGTAGGTGTGGGCGATTCGCAGTTCCAGCTTACCTTCGGCGATCATCTTGAATACGGCGCCCGAGCGCGATTGCAGTTCCTCTGTGGTTGCGATGTAGTTCACGAGGGTTGGACGGGTCACGTAGAGCGAGCCCTTCTGTGCAAGTTGAATTAGATCGAATGGCGGCACGGCTCCGCTGGATCCGCCGAACAACACCATCATTCCGCGCGGCCGCAGGACGTTTAAACCTTTCTCGAAGGTCGTCTTGCCCACTCCGTCGTAAACCACGTCCACACCGCTGCCGCCGGTGAGGCGCTTGGTCTCAACTTCGAAGTCCGTCTGGGTGTACCGAATCACCTCGTCGGCGCCGGCTTCCTGCGCGAGCTTGGCTTTTTCTTCGGTCGAAGCCGTGGCAATCACACGGGCTCCGAGGTGGTGTGCCATCTGCACCAGCAGTCGACCCACGCCGCCTGCAGCCGCGTGCACCAGAGCCGTCTGGCCGCGCTTGAGGGGAAAAGTGTCGTAAATCAAATAGTGCGCGGTCACTCCTTGCAGCATGGCGGAGGCCGCTTGTACATCGTTCAGGCTTTGTGGAACGTGCACCAGTCGTTCGGCCGGGACGGCCGCATACTCGGCGTAGGAGCCCAGGATGCTGGTCCAGGCTACGTGATCTCCGGGCTTCAGGGATTTCACATCGAGGCCCACTGCCGTGACCACGCCTGCGCCTTCTTGTCCGGGCACGAAGGGGAGGGCGACTTTGTATCTGCCCTCGCGCTGGTACACATCAATGAAGTTCACGCCCGACGCTGCAATCTTGACTACGGCTTCGTTGGGCTTGGGTTGCGGGACAGGCAAGTCCGCCAGTTGCAGAACTTCCGGCCCGCCGGTTTGCTTGATCTGAATGGCTTTCATGTTCGGGTTCGATGGCTTTCGCGCTGCGTGAGATTCGGAATAGAACTATAATCGCCCGCCTGAACCTGCCACACAAAAGCTGGGCATGCACAGAATGGTTGCGGTCGCCGGGGCCGCTGAAGTAATATTCCCGCCTGTTCCTAAAGTAACTTGGACCAACCAAGTTGCGGATTGACCCATCAAAACAGGGATAGTAGCATTGAGTCTTCCATGAAAGCCAGCGGTTGATCGCGGTAAGTCATAGAGAAACATGAGGATTCGGAAACTCTATCTTCTGATCGCGCCGGTATTTGCCTCGGTTTTAGGCAGCATCGCGTGTCAGACGGCACAGCGGCCGGCTACGTTGTTGCCTCCGGGAACTGCCACGGCTCCAAATATAAGCGCGACTCCCGCACCCGCTCCGCAGTCCAAAGCCGACACCAAGACTGCCCCCACCGCGCCAGCCCCGATTGAAGCTAAGCCTGATCCGGTCGCTGAGTTGATTGCGCAGATCGAGAAGGAGTACCAGACTGGTCAGGACAACTACAAAGCTGGGCACCTCGACGCGGCCAAAGAGAATTTCGATCGTGCTTTCAATTTACTGCTGGGAAGCTCATTGGATGTTCGCAGCGACCAGCGGCTACAGCAGGAATTTGACCACGTTCTGGACGGAGTAAACGGCCTGGAACTGCAAGCCTTGCAAGAAGGCGACGGCTTCACCGAGCAAAAGTCGGAACCCGCGCCCATTGACGAGGCCAACGAGGTCACGTACCCAGTCGACCCGAATCTCAAAGCCAAGGCCGAGGCCGAAGTCAAGGCTACGCATTCCGATCTGCCTTTGATGATGACGGATCCCGTAGCCAGCTACATCAGCTACTTCTCAACCCGCGGACGCGGAACTCTCGAGCGCGCACTTGCCCGTAGCGGCCGTTATGACTACATGATCCGGAGGATCTTGAAGGAAGAAGGTGTTCCCCAGGACTTGATCTACCTGGCCCAGGCCGAATCTGGATTCCATCCGCTCGCCCTTTCGCGCGCCGGAGCTCGTGGAATGTGGCAATTCATGGCCAGCCGCGCTACCGGTTATGGATTAGAACGCGACTGGTGGGTGGACGAGCGCCAGGATCCCGAAAAATCCACGCGAGCCGCTGCGCATCACCTCAAGGATCTCTATACCGAATTCGGCGATTGGTATTTGGCCATGGCCGCCTACAACTCTGGCCCGGGCACGGTCCAGAACGCGGTGAAGCGCACCGGCTACGCGGATTACTGGCAACTCTACAAGCGGAACGTGTTGCCCAAGGAAACGCGGAATTACGTACCCATTATCCTGGCCGTGACCATTATGGCCAAGAACCCGGAGCAGTACGGGTTGGACAAGGTGGTCACGGAGAAGCCGTTTCCCTATGACTCGGTAAAGATTGATTACCCCGTCGACCTCCGCCTGGTAGCGGAATGCGTCGATACTTCCGCGACCACGATGCAGGATTTGAATCCCAGCTTGTTGCGCCTGACTACGCCCAAGGATCGCGAGTTCGAACTGCATCTGCCGGTTGGCACCAAGGATCGCTACCTCACTGCGATTACCGCCATTCCGCCGGACATGCGGGTGTGGTGGCGCTATCATAAAGTCGCGCCGGGCGATACCTTATCGTCGGTCGCCCGCTCGTTTCACACCAGCCCTCGGGCAATCGTTCAGGCGAATAACCTCGACGGAGATGAAAACCTGCGCGCGGAAAGCGAACTCATCATCCCGGTGGCCCCCGGCAAGCACCCTGCGGACGAGATGGCGAGCTACTCGCGACGCGCAACCACCTACAAAGTGCGTAAGGGAGACACGGTTGAAACCGTGGCCGACAATTTCGGCGTGCCGCCTGCCATGGTTCGGCGCTGGAATCATCTGAAGGGCGACAGCGTACGGGGCCGGCGTGTTTTGTATATTCACCTGCCGGTAGCGCCTGACGCCGCCGAAAGCCACGAAGGAGTTGCATCTAAGTCGAAATCCAAGAAGAAGTTACAGGCGGATGCTTCCAAGAGCGTGGTGCACCACAAAGTCCAGCCCGGCGAAACTCTCTATTCGATTGCCAAGTCTCACAACGTCACCGTCGACGACTTAAAAGAAAATAACGGGAATCTCGCGAACCTCAGGCCCGGGATGGTGTTGGTTATCGGCAATCCCAGTCGATAGTCTGCCTGCTTCAAACCGGTTCTATCTCAATCTAACGCCACCTTCTGACACAGAATTTTTTCGCATGACCCGACAGAACTGGAAACAGGAATTCAACTTCGGTGTAATATGCATGGGGAGCGGCAATCAGTGTTTCGTCACTGCAATGCGAAAAACCACTGTGCTATAATCGCGGCCCGTTCAGTCTGGCAGCAAAACTTTCGGTAGTCTTTTTAATTCTTGAGGCATGCATTGCGGAGAAAATTCCAGGAGGAGAAATGAACGTTCACGAAACCCTCTATCTACGAGACGACGAAATGGATGAGTTTGGCGACAGCGGCGCCTATGGCGAATCGCTGGAAGAGGATTACGAAGAAGAAGAGGAAGAAGAGGAAGCTGAACTGCCGGGAGTGACCGACTCAGAGGCGGGAGCGGAAACGCCAATGCCCGCGCCGTCGGTGCCCGCGGGTGGAGGCGGTGGCGGCTCGTCCAAACCTGCCGCAAAAAAGGCCGCTCCTAAGAAGGCCGCTCCCAAAAAGGCGGCGAAGAAGAAAGCCGCGAAGAAGGCAGCTAAAAAGAAACCGGCCCGCAAAGCTGCGAAGAAGAAAGCCGCCAAGAAAAAGCCGGCAAAGAAAGCGAAGAAGAAGGCTGGCAAGAAGGCGGCGCGCCGTCGTCGCTGAGCTTCGAGGGCTACGATTTGATATCAAGCCGCAGCTGATTGCTGCGGCTTTCTTATTTAACGAGCTTTATTTTGCCAACGATCGAACGCCGGACAAAGCACTCACTGCTTTCCAGCTTGCGGACAAACGTCGAAATCAGCGGCTGGGGCCGTGAAAGGGCGCGGCTTTCAAGCCGCACCGCACATCGTTTTAAAAAACTGGCTGGGAAGCCGTGCGCTTTTAAAAATCCAACGCCAAGAGTTTTTCCGCTAGCTGTTTCGCGGTGTCAATTCCTGGTTGTGCATCTCCTCAGCGCGTCGTTGGGCAACTCATCTCGCGGATGTGTGCTCCAGCGCACACTACTTCTTTCGCTGCACCGCCTCCAGACACCTCCCGTAAAGCTCGAGCAGGTGATTGGCATAGTCTTCCGGCTTTGAGGCAGCGCCCGAGCCCTGAAAGCCAACGCCCGACGAACTCGTCCGGCCGTAGCCGGTCGTCATTGCGACAAATTTCATCAGGTCCAGCGCGATGTCTTCATTACGGCGTGAACCGGGTGTGATGGCGGATGCTTCGTCCATGAATTCCTCCGTGGAGACACGAATGCTGGATATTTCTTCGTCCATACTTCACGAAATTAGTGCGGCAGAAAAAATGATAGCAGAACTCGGGAAGAGTGGCCCCTTGGTAGAACGGGATAGAAGCGGAAAAAGGCAGTGAACCGAAGTATCCGTTGCGCCCCCGTCGTGGCAGCAGTGGCGGGGCGTCCCGCCCGCACCGGCGAGGACCATATGCCTCCGCGGCAGCCGGCAAGACGCCCAGGATCGAGCTGGGGTGATCGAATTCCGGTTTCTCGGCGATATCGAGCATCAGGCACACGCCGCCGCAGTCGAAGAAGGCTAGCTGACCGTCGGTGAATAACAGGGACAGACCGAGCTTGTCTCGCTCGAATGCCGTCGCGCGGTCGAGATCGTGCACGTTGATCGCAATCTGCCCGACGCGTGAAATCCCTACACTCACGGTTTGATCGACAATCGAAAATTGGCAAGTGCCGATTCGTTTAGCGTTGAAATCTCTTTGTGCCTTCGTGTCCTCCGTGGTCACGTCATCAGCTATAAAGGACACAAACGAACACGACAGGAGGTCACGGAACTGCCCCCCCTGCACTCTCGCGCCCTATCTCGCCAAGGTAATGAGCGAGCCCTTAGGTCTCAATTCCCACATAGCAAACCCGGCCGACCAGGTAACTGCTGGCGTTCTTGTCTGCCTCGATGGGTATGATTTCGACCGGATACGCCTGGTTATGTGGACGCAAGACCAGGTTGCTCGCGGCTAATTCCACATACTTGACCGTGGATGTGCCGTCTTTGTTTACGGCATACATGTTGGACTCGCCTTTGCGATAAGGCTTGAGCGAGTTATAGTGGCGGTCGATGAGAACGGTGGCTCCCGGCAAAAGGCGGGGATACATGCTCATGCCATCGCGACCATCCACCTGAATTACAACGAAGCGCTCCCAGTCGTCGCGGTGCCCTTCCATCTCAGGACGAAGGCTGTGCAGGAAATTCTTCTTGAACTTGAGAATTTCCTTCACATTCATGCTCATGACCAGAGGTTCGCCCGCTGCAATCGCGCCGTCGACCTGAAGAACATTTTGAAACTCGTCCTCGCTCGGCGGCAGGATGCTGGCACGTTTGTTGACTTCGTTCGGGTCGAGCAGATCGAGCACGGAGAGGTGCTGCACTCTTAATACCTTGTCCATGCCCTCGAGACTGAGGCCCCGCTTGCGGTTGAGGAAATTGGAGATATGGGCTTGCTTGAACCCGGTTTGTTCGGCCAGGCGCAAACCCGTCAACCCTTCCTCTTCGATGCGGTGCCACAAGGTTTTGCGGAGATTTTCCTGCAGTACTTTGAATTTCATAACCGAGAGTATACCATTATTTATAGCGGATCGCTATTAATAACCACAATCTAACATCTCAAAGGAAACAGCGTACTGGCGGAGTTCCCCGACATTTCAGGGCGGGTTTTCCAAAGTCAAAGGGCGCGCCCTTACAATAGCATTCTGATATTGTCATAGTTGTCCGCAACATCTGTCCAAAACTTGTTCTTGACTTACAACCAGCGTGAAGTTATAGATGACGAGTCTGTTATAACTACTCTGTTCATGGGAATCAATTTGGTGACTTGCAACCTACAACCCGAAAATGAGGCAGGAGGCAGTGCCGAGTTCCGCCGCAAGGTCCGCTCGCCTGAAGTGCTCTCTGTCGCTATGGAACAACTCCTTCGGATACTGCAGTTTACCGGCAAAGTGAGTGTGGTCATGCAGATCGTGCAGAACGGCCGCGGGTTGAAATCCGGATACGAAGAGGGCTACTTCCGCACCGCCCCGCGCACCTGACGAGGGGCGACGGCGGTGGATGGTGGCTGGAAATAATATACTCATAGCTAAATAAACTCTACAGGTTCTCCGTAAGAGAAACGGCCCCTGTGACCGAGCAATCGGCGCAGGGCTTTTCTATTTGGGGCGAGGCATCAGCCTGTCGCCGGGAGTTCGATTACGAGTTCAATGCCACGGAGGCAATCATGGAATTCGAAGGTTTGGAAATCGTCCGGATGGAAGTTAGGGAATTGCGAA
>Ga0210389_10002407_pt1 | contig 14766 bp, 16 predicted proteins | sample IncBWH28OmetaG_FD_160127 | JGI IMG/M metagenome (GOLD analysis project Ga0210389, IMG submission 160127) | Forest soil microbial communities from Barre Woods Harvard Forest LTER site, Petersham, Massachusetts, United States - Inc-BW-H-28-O ...
CATCAAAGCGCACCAGGCCGTTCAGTGTTCCGAGCCAGATATATCCATCTGCGGTCTGTGTGATGGAGTTTGGAGTGCTGAAAAAGCCGTCCTGGAGTCTCCATGCACTGTGCGCATATTGGGAAATGTCTCTATTAGGATCGAGTGCGCAAACAGACCTTACAGCGAAGAACAAGACCAAGACAAACGTGGTGGTTCGTGAGTTCTTCATCATCTCCGCTCTTGCGGCATTTGTTCGCGGCTTTACATGCAGATTGTATCCATGCTGAACAGCTTTCCGAGGACTACGGCGCAAACTGAGGAAGGCATGCATGATCCCGCAGGTCTACTTTGATGCTTTTGACAATATGGAACTTGGAGCTTTCCGGCAATACCGGAATCAGTGGTTTCAGACCTATAGTTTTCTATAGGTCATATGGTGAGATCACATTTGAAGCAACCCTCGCCGTAGCGCAATGGTCACAGCATGCGTTCGATCATTGGCTTGAAGTTTATCGACGAGGTTCTTTATGTGGAAATTCACAGTCGTCTCGGAAATCGCTAGCTGATCGGCTATCTGTTTGTTGCGATGGCCATCCCGGATCAGCCGTAGAACCTCGAGCTCTCGAGCGGTCAGACTATCGTCACCCATATACTCGGCGAGACGTGCGGCGACATCAAGTGGAATATGCCGCTGGCCGGCGTGAACCGATCGGATCACAGCCAGCAGTTCATTCTTCGGCACGCTCTTGAGCATGTAAGCCATGGCGCCGGCTCGCAATGCCCGCTGAATGTCTCCATCGCCATCGGATGTGCTCAGCATGATAATACGAGCCTGCGGAAACTCTCCGCGTATCGATATCAGGGCATCCGTGCCATTGATGCCGGGGAGTTGAAGGTCCATCAGAGTGATGTCTGGCCTGTGACGGCGAAATTCCGCTATCGCCTCCGTGGCATTTGCTGCGCACGCCACAAGAAGCATGTCCTGCTGCGAACTAATAATTGTGCTGAGTCCTTCGCGGAAGACCGGATGATCCTCCACGCTCAGGATGCGAATTACTCTGTCCGGAGCCATAGCCCGTTGCCTCTCCGCTGACATTTGCCAAGGCAGTATGTCTATACCGGGCGTGAACTGGCTGCCTAAATAGGCTCATCATTCCGAGGACAATGGCTGAAATCGGCCCAGCAATCTGGTTGCCTTAGCTGATAAGTGTGTAGAGGATAGCAGTGATCCGTCTGATGTGCAATTGGAGTGCGACGAGGGATCTAATTCCGCGGTATCAACCCGACCGCTTTGCTGACCACGAACACGATACGCGACATGGTCGCGTAGGGGTCGAACACGGCCAGTCCTCCGCGACCATATCTCAAACTCCAACAGACAATCTGCCTCTGAATATTTCCTCTGGCAGGTATCGCCGTCGCTCACTACACAATGGGCAGGTGTGAATTATCCAGGTGTCCGGCATGGTTTGTACTCACTCGCTTGTTTCGCAGTGTCGGGCAGGATATCGCCGCGGATGTGGTGTACTTTGCAACCAAGTATTGAACACTGTCATCGCTCAATTGCCCACCGTGAGCGCTGGGAAAAGGAATTTGGTTTCGTTCCTCCCTGTTCGCGCGCTCATGCCCTGAGAGCCTGTACCCGTCGTACGAGTAAGCGGAGTGCAGCGCTGCTTTCGCCCCTTACCTTCGCAACGGACGTGGGCACCGCGACCCAAGTAGATGTCACCCTGTCGGAGTCCGATGAGTTCCGAGACGCGAAGCCCGGTCTGGATGGCGAACAGCAACAAGCAACGATCTCGTCTACCAAGCATTCGCTCAACAGTAGCAAGAAACGACCCCTGGAGTAACACGTGGCGCGTTATAAATGAGTTAGTGTGGAGAACAAATGAACCATACAAATGCTAAGAGACCGAACTCATAACAATAAGGAGACTCCATGACAACTGCACCCCGGCCGCGGCCTTGCCGCACGCTTTGTGCCTGACTTCGAGAAGCACTGGCCAGTACTCGCCGCCGGTACGTCATGGCGTTGTGATGAGACCTATCTCAAGATGAACGGCCGATGGACGATTTGTATCGAGCAGTCGATAAGCGGGGTCGAACGGTAGACTTTCTGCTAAGTGAACGACGCGATGTAGCGGCAGCCAAGCGCCACTTCAGCAAGGCGATAAAGAAGTACGGCACACTCACCGGAGGAATATGGCTCGCTTTGTTGTTTTGACAGGTTCCGAAACCAAAGTATTCGCTTGGCTCGATTTTCAAAGGCTATTGGAGGCTCATGGACACCTGAGCTCTGTTTTTAGCCTGGATGATGTTTCCTGGGAAGCTGGGTTTGACATAGCGGTCGATGCCTTAATGAAGAAGATAGAGCCAGCGCCCCCGCAGACGATACTCATTGGCCATTCCATCGCGGGATTAGTCTTGCCCATCCTCGGAGACAGACTTGAAGTTGCATCTGAGATCTACATCGCAGCCTTTACGTCCAAAATTGGGCAAAGTTTCCTTGATCGAATACTTCTTGGTGAAGAAATTTTCGATCCAATATGGAGCGATGGGTACCGAAGCCTGATTCGATCGAAAGACCCACTGACGACCCACCGCCACTTCCTCGACAACCATTTATTTCATAATTGCTGCACAAATGCTGCGGATATCTATTGGAAGAAATCGGAGCTGCCATTTGAAGTGATCTACGGCAGTTCGAACTTATCAGAATATCGTCCGCGAAGCCGACATTATGTTGTCTGTACTGCAGACCGGACCATCAGAGTGGAGTGGCAGAGACAAGCCGCGTTACTGCTACCTCAGCCTACCGTTACAGAGATCGATAGCGGTCATTGTCCACATATCTCGAAGCCCGGCGAACTAGCGAAACAAGTCCTAATGAGTGTTTCGAATCTAGTGATTGAATGATGGGGCGAGCCTCTTTGCCTTTCAGGGCGATCGACGACCCATTAGCTTGACGTACATTGGAAGGCGACCCTAATGCGATCGTGGCCTCTAGCGGATTACGAAATTTCGCAGAATGCAGATATATTCGAAATTTCGTCCTCGTCGGCCCTCGCGGTTCAGGTGTTGGATTCTAGTGGATACAATGGAAGTCTTCTGTAAATCAGCCACGTCTTTTGGCGGCTTATTAAGATGACACTCGCTCGCTCCTCCGCCAGTGATTGCGATCGTCTTCGTTGGTTCCTTCGGTGTCATCATGCTTTGACCTTAGGCCGAATACTGCGCTAACGGAATTCGCAAATTCTTATGCCCTATAAGCGTGCCCTAACTCATGAAACCGGCTTATACCGTATCAGCATTACTACTTGGACACGGGTGCTTCTTCGGATCAACACTTGATTTCGGAGGAGAAATACTCATGAGCAGCAATTACATTCAGCATTACCGCTGCAGCGTTGATTCTTCCAGTCGTGGCTGCTCAGTCCGCGACGCGCTCAAGGTCGAAGTAGTTGGTCGTTATGGAACCTCGTGTCCTTTCCGAACAGACACAGCTGCAGGGCAACTTGCTACTTCTTCACTCAGACCGAAGGCTTGATTACGCTCAATGAGCCTTCAAATTGGTGCGAATTGCAGCCTAATTCAATCACGGAGGCTGCAATTCCCTGTTTTTTCAAAACTGTCCTTAATCACAATGGAGAAGATCAATGCCACGTATTTTACCTATTTCTGGCTCGACCGATGCAACTGTCACGGCAGTTCTTGATGATATGAAGGCCCGGATGGGCAAAACACCAAATGCCATGGCTACTCTCGCGCAGTCTTCGGCTGCTTTCAACGGCTTTCATGCTCTCAAAAAAGCTCTCATGAGAGGTCGCTTGACAAGCCGCCAACGAGAGATCGTAGCTCTAGTAACTGCGCAGGAAAACGCCTGTCAGTATTGCCTCTCAGGACATGCGCAGGCCGCAGCGGCTGTCGGCCTCGATGCCACTGACATCCTCAATGCTCGGACTGGCAGAAGCGACAATAAGCTGGATAATGCCATCGCAAGTTTTGCCATGAAAGTGATTCAGCAAAGAGGCTTGGTGGGCGACGCCGATCTTGTCGTCGCACGAGAGGCCGGAGTTGACGACGGCTTAATGGTCGAGATTGTTGCCAATGTTGCCTTGAATACCCTCACAAATTACAACAACCGTCTTGCTGATACAGAGATCGATTATCCTGTCGTGCAACTTGAACTAGAGACGTTTTCGAATCGATAGCTTGGTTAAACCCGATAGCACTCCATGAGTAACTACCTTTAGCGGGTGTGATTGAGTGTCAGAAATCAGCCACGTGCGCTGATACCAATTGAGGTGGCACAACGGTCGAATCCAGTCTAGATATGCTTCCTCACTTGTTCTCTGAGAGATGAAGTGAGGAAGCAGTAGACCGTATGGCTATTCTGCAGCCATGGTAACCAAGGTCTTCACGACATCGGCTGACTTGGTCCACTTGTCCCGACTTGGCTGGGAGCATATTAACCTAACGTCGAACACATAGATCATTGAGCTCCATCACTACGATTTCAATCAGAGGATAGTCAGCTTCGAGCCAGACCTTCGTCAGATCGAAAGGATTGCGTCTCTGCGTGTGAACCGTTCAAGTTTAGACGTCGATATTTTCACTTTCTGCGATCTAGATATTGAATTGGCCAAGCGAATTCAAAGGCTGTGGACACTCAACGAATAGCTGCAGGGCAGACTCGACCTCGACTCGATGATTCAGGGAAACTCCACGAAAACTGCGCATTAAACCCCGAATTTCTATGAGCCAACACTTGTCTATTCATTTGGGGCCTTTTGGGACTTGCATGGAGTCGAAGATAGTGTGATTGACGATGCAATATTATGAAGCTAATACAGCAAGTTTCGAACATGCCGAAAATCTTCAAAGGGGTCATAGCCACTCAGGTTACACATGTTTGGCCGAGAATGTACGTCCAATATCAGCGCTCACAGTGGAACCGTCTCGAGCATGCGCTTTCCCGGAGTCTACTGTAAACCCAGAAGTACGACATGAGTGCAATTGTTCCCATCAATACCGATATTGGATACCTGTAGTCCGGAGCTTTCATCACGAACGGTATTATTCCCACTGTCAGCGCCGGGGGCATATGTACTTTGAATATCTTCAAAATTGCAACCGAACAGAGCATCGTCACGATGACACCTACAAAACCAGCGTCGAAAACATGGCAGAACACAAGCCCGACCGCGGCGGTAAGAAAACTTATCAACGGGAACAGGATGGGACGCGCCATCCAACCTGGCACTTCCGGATGTCCGAGGATCTCATAAGCCACGACGATAAGCGGAGGAAAGATCAGAAAGAAAAGGACGGTGACTTGGGCGAGCGCCGCTAAAGCCAATACAAACACCAGTAAGGCCGCACTCCAAAGGCGATCATGAGGGGGTGTCTCGAGATCATCTATTACCTTCGAATCAACTTCCTCTTCGCTTGAGAGACTGTAGTTCTTAGGGGTATATCGCTTCCACGCTAATAAGCCCAATGCAAGTAGGCTTAGGCCCGCGAAAACCGCTACGGGATAGATCCAGCTTCGCTCGGCGAGAACCATGGGAAGCACACCCGCGGAAATTGCAGGTGCCATCGTAGATTTTAATAGCTTGATAACGAGAAGGCTGACCGCCACGATCAATGTAAGAGCTAGGGCGTTGAAGTTTGTATGACGCACCACAAATAGACCAAAGAACGCAGTGATTGTCGGCGTCAGAACGAGCTGCCATGGTTGGCTTGCCCATTTCCCTTGCGGTCGCGTGAACACGTCATGCGAGAGTGCCGCAAGTTCGGGGAATAGCAGCAGCGAGAAGCCTATCTTTCTCGCTAAAAGAGCGATAGCTCCCATGTAGATCAGAGAGAGTATTTCACCCTGGAAAACAGCTGTGTGTTGTTTAGGTTCGCGGCTCATTTAGATACGCGAGACGAGCTGTGCTTCCGGGTGGTCTTACCTGCGACTCCACTGCCCTTGGAGCGCTTTTTGTCCAAAGCTCCAAACAAGATCGACACCATTTCATCTGCCAATTTGTCATCGAGGGGGGCATGTCCGACGAACAAACGAAAGATAGTCGGACCATAGATCATGTCGAGGACAAGCTCCCGGTTAACATTCTGATCGATCTCTCCACGTTGAATTCCGCGATCAAAAATTACTCCGGCATCTTCACGTCTAGGCTTGAGAAATCGCTCGCGAAAAAGAGACGCAAATTCTTTATCGGACTCGCTCTCCACAACGAACTGCCCCAGGATACGACCAGCAGGGCGCTTGTAGAACGCGATCAACGAGCGGCAATGCTCCAAAATGTCTCTCCTGACTGAACCCGTATCCGGCATTGGCACCATGAGATTTATCTTTCTCGAAAATGCATCTAAAGCGACATATGCTTTGCTTGGCCACCATTTATATATGGTGGTCTTTCCCACATTAGCTTTTCGAGCGATCTCTTCGATCGAGATGTCGCGCAGGGGCTTTTGGGAGAGCAGTTGAATGGTCGCCGCCAAAATCGCCTCCTCGGACTCCCCGCTGCGAGGGCGACCTCCTCGCGATTCCGATTTGGAGCGTCCACCCCGATCGTCTTTCAGATTCGCCTTAGATCCTGTATCGAACAGTGTTGCAGACTGTAGCATCGGTCTATCTCCTTCAATATCATCCACCATTCTCACGAATAACGCCCTAGGGCTAGCGGAATGCGACAAGCCATGAAATCCGTTATCGCTGACATTTTTTGGAAACCCCTATCAACTTGTGATAATAATACCATACGTATCGTATCGATACTAACAATACCTAACCGGAGTTTTGCCCGACTGCAATAAGGAATGCCAGATGTGGATTGTAAAGATCGCCCTGAGCCCCCCCTGCACTTTCATAGTTTTGGGTCTGCTCATTCTTATTCTGAGCCCGGTCGTAATCCTCCAGACCCCTACCGACATCTTTCCCAACATCAATGTCCCCGTTGTTGCAGTGTCTTGGGAATATGACGGATTGAACCCCGTGGAAATGGAAGGAAGAATCACTTCGGTCTACGAGCGCGTGCTGACGACGACGGTGGACAACATTGAACACATCGAGTCCACCACGATCAATGGAATTGCTGTCATCAGGATCTACCTTCAGCCAAATGCAAGTGTGGATAAGGCGAACGCGCAGGTAACGGCAATATCTCAGACCATTCTCCGACAACTTCCGCAAGGCGCATTGCCTCCGTTCATTCTCAACTACAGCGCTTCTGCCGTTCCGGTTCTACAGCTTGGGCTGTCGGGCAACAAACTTTCTGAACAGCAATTGAACGATCTCGGGATCAACTTTCTGCGGACGCAACTTGTCACGGTTTCTGGCTCGTCAATTCCGTTCCCGTATGGTGGAAAGACTCGCCAGGTGATGGTCACGCTAAACCAGCAACGCCTTCAGTCGAAGAAGATCTCTGCCAACTGGGCAAATGGTGAAGAACCTCGACATCACTATTCATTCAAAGGAGATGGCATGAGCACCATCATCGCCCCGCCGTCACTGATCCGGAGCTTGTGCGCAAAGTGCAACTCAGATTGAGTTCGGAGCCAAACACATCAATTTTTTTAGCGCCGCAGATTTACCGAGGTAACCGCCTGGGAATAAATAAGAAATTAGTGTGTTATATCCGAAAATTTATGAATTTGGGGGCAATGAATGGTAGCGTTGCGTGTAATTGCAGCTGTGTGTTGTTTTGGGATGTTAATAGCAACAGGTATAAGTCAGGTAAAACCATCTAACAACGGAAATGCGCTGCCGGTCGCAGGCCGTTCTGTTATCACAACACAATATGGCATTGTTGCTGCGAGTCAACCAGTGGCAGCGGCAGCCGGGGTTCAGATACTTGAACACGGCGGCAATGCGGTCGATGCAGCCATAGCAACAAACGCTGTTGTTGGGTTAATGGAGCCTATGATGGATGGCATAGGTGGAGATTTATTTGTACTTTACTATGAGGCGAAGAGCGGTAATGTCTATGGTCTAAACGCGAGCGGTTGGTCGCCAAGTGGATTGACACCTAAGTTTCTTTCGGACCACGGCATCCACCAGATGCCGCAAGCTGGGATCAACTCGGTAACCGTCCCTGGTGTGGTAGCTGGTTGGCAGGCCTTACGTGATCGCTTCGGCACGATGCCTCTTTCCACTCTGCTGGAGCCGGCGATCGCTTACGCAGATAAGGGAGTTCCTATTAACGAGATAACTTCGCTGATATGGAATTACTTTACCAAGCTTATAAGCGCGCAACCAAATATGGCAGCTACATATTTGACCAATGGACACGCGCCAAAGTCAGGAGAAGTATTTCGCAATCCTGATCTTGCAAATAGTCTAAGACGTATCGCGGCCAAGGGCCGAGACGGCTTCTATAAGGGTCCGACCGCAGAAGCCATGGTGTCCATCTCTAAAGAAATGGGTGGAGCGATGACGTTGAAGGATTTAGCAGATTTCCAACCGGAATGGGTTACTCCCATCTCAACAACCTATCGTGGATGGAAGGTCTACGAGTTGCCTCCGAATACCCAAGGGATTGCTGCGCTGGAAATGCTTAATATCATGGAGTCCTTCCCCATGAAGGAGTATGGCTTCCAAAGCCCGAAAGCGCTCCATACGATGATAGAAGCCAAGAAGTTGGCTTATGCAGACATGCTGCGATACGTGGGAGATCCGCGCTTTTCCAATATGCCTGTTACACAGATGCTGGATAAAAAGTTAGCAACCGAACGTGCCTCCGAAATTAAGGATACGGCCCGCTGCTCAGTGGAACCAGCCGTCTTACCGGGAGTTACAGATGCGAAAGGCAAAGACACGATTTATATGACGGTCATCGATAAGGAAGGCAATATCGTATCTCTAATTCAGAGCAACTATGCTGTCTTCGGATCGGGCATCGTCCCGAAAGGTACAGGTTTTGTGTTGCAGAACCGTGGTGGCCTGTTCACGCTTGAGGAAGGACAGGCGAATACTCTGGCAGGACACAAGCGTCCTTTACATACCCTTATTCCAGCCTTCATGGAGAAGGGTGACACCAGGATCGGATTTGGCATCATGGGTGGTTGGAATCAAGCACAAGCGCAAGCCCAGTTTGTCTCAGATATTGCTGACTATGGCGCGTCCATTCAGCAGGCGCTGGAGGCCGGGCGTTTCAAAAAAGACACGTTCGATGGCTGCGATGTTGACATCGAGGAACGGATCCCTGAGCAGGTACGAGGTGAGCTAAACAAATTGGGACACCAAGTAAAGCCTCTACCAGTTCGTACCCCATATGTTGGTTATGGACAAGCTGTGATGAGTGATGGGACCGGCGTTCACTTCGGGGCCAGTGATCCTAGACATGATGGAGAAGCAATTCCAGAGCCCGCACCAATTTTAAAGTAGAAGAGTCGATCATTCCGCGTTAATGGCGAGAGACAGAGTACTTCGGATTCGGGCATACATGCAGGCCATCTTTTCAGAGGCGGTCGATCAAGTCTTCATTCCGAAAGATCCAGTTCGCAAAGTCAAAGTTCCGGCTCATCTTCCTGAAACGGACAAGACGGTCCTAACCTGGGATCAACTTCGCCTCGCCTTGTCGAACTGACTCCGCGGGATCGCATGCTGCTGGAGTTGGATATGACCAATGCACTGCGACCGAGCGAACTTCTTGCTTTTCGGTGGAAGTGCTTCGACTATGAAGCCTCTACGTTGGGGATCACGGAAACTGTCTTCAAGGGAAGGTCCGCTCCTGGGGAAAGACCAAGAAGAGTCTCAGAAAAGGGACGGTTAAGGACGTGCAGGGTTTGCTGCGACACTCTCGCACGGCAACGACGACCGACATTTACATGCAGGAGATTCCGGCCGGTGTGCGAGGGACAATTGATTCGATTCATCGCGAGTTGAAGAAGAGTCCAAAGTCTCACGGCGCGGCGTTGGGCAGGAAGAAAGAAGGACCCGATCCGTCGAGAAAAAGATGAGGTTCGGGAACGTCAAGACCAAGATTTCGGCAGGCCGCACATGCGAGAAGGAGTGCAGGCGATTTCCAAAGCCCTTTGCAGAAGGGTTTTGAAAATTTGCTACCAAATGCTGTCAAGCTGGTAGAGGTGGAGCCGCTAAGTTATTGATTTATTGGTGGACCTGGTCGGGATCGAACCGACGACCTCTTCCATGCCATGGAAGTATAGAATTCGTAAGTTATTGACGGATAAGTGTTTAAAAGTCGGCCAAACCGGCAAAATCGGCAGAATCGGCGCACTTTGACACCAATTTGACACCAAATTCTCAACACCAATTGGGCCGTGGGCTGAGCGTGGCGGGTCAGCCCCAAATCCCCTCAATCAGACAAAAAAATGCGCAAAAACAACCAGTGTCATGTCGTCATGTTGGGATGCGAATGCGAGAATCTCAAAGGCTGGCCAAGAATCTCATCAAAATTGGATCGCTGCGCCAGTGTTTTTTCGATCTCTGTGGACTCAGCTTTTCCAATTCTTTACGAAAGCGCTCGGGAGTCAGACTCAGGTAACGTTCGGCTGATACAAGCTGTGCCTTTCCCAGATAGGCCGATAATGCAGGCAACATCCGATTCAAGTCATCCCCCTTCTTGATCCATGCATTGATTCTATGGACCGCAAATGTGGGTCTCAGGTCCCCGATGCTTGGCTGACGGAGAAAGTCAGATCCCCTTGAAACACCCGCCAGATCACAAAGCTTTCTGAAGTCAAGTCCCAAGGTACAGTACTTTAAACGACTCCCATCTTTTCGAGTGAAAAGAGATGATTCAGGATCTGTGGTGCCATTCCTCCTCTTTAGATATTGCCGTAACGACCCAACTAGATCGGAACAAACTGGTATACACCGACTTTGACTGAATCCGTTTCCTGAAAAAGAAACTCTTTTACCTTTAATGTCTAAGTCTTTGAGCTTCAGGTTTATGGTCTCGTCCAAATAAGCCCCCGTGGCATAAAGAAAAAGAAGCAAAGTTCGCAGTGTGATGCCATCGAGAGTGACTGATTTCTTTTGGTTCAATTGGGTCTTTCTGAGCAGTCTCCGAATTTCAAATTGTGAATATACATAAGGGACCGAAGCTTGACGTTGAGGAATCCGGAGCAGCGGGAGATGCAACGGGGAAAGCGCGTCCCGTGCGGCCCAAAATCGAAAGAAGCGGCCCAAGAGATTGAACTGAACGCACTCAGTTTCGCGCGAAATATGCCTGCCGTTGAAGTAAGCCGAGATATGGCGTTCGTTAATCGCATCAATTGAAGGGTCTTGGACGAATCGGCAGAAAGCCATTAACGCCCGTTCGCCTTTATTGAAGATCCAGCCGGCACCACGCTTCATCTGAACGTATTCGGCCACAGCAGTCGATAAGTTCATTGGACGCCTGCCAAACTGAACGCAGAGACCTTGCGAAGCAGACGCGAGTCGTATTTGGCATAGGTACTGACCGTATTCAAGTCACGGTGTCCCAAGAAATCTGCAATATTCTTTAACGATGATCCCTTCCTGAGTAACTCTGTTGCGGCGGCGTGACGAAGAGAATGGGCGCCCATTTTCTTTGACAGAATTCTTTGTTTCTTCATCCTTCGGGTGACCAAGGTGCTAATGTTGGCAGGAAGCATGGGTCGATACGGAATTTGCACGCTGACGAAAATATTACGGCAGGTGCATTGGGGCCTTCCGCGCTTCAGATACTGCAAGATAGCTTCGCCCACTTCATATTGGATTGGGAACTGTTGAACCCGCCCACGTTTTGCTCGCCGAACAACGATTGTCTCGTTGATCCAGTCGAAATCTTCGAGTCTCAGCTTTGCGATCTCGCTAGATCTGAGTGCGTAGATAGAGCACAAGAAAAGAATCGCCCGCGCACGAAGATCAGAAGGCTGGCCCCCGGGAGTAGATTCAAGTAAATTCCGAACATCTTTCCAAGATGGGCCCGGAGGAACGGGACTGGGTTGCGCAGCTCTTGGAACCAGAAACCCATACGCGATACCAGGTTTGCACCAACCGCACTCTCCCGCGTAGCGAAGAAAGTTACGAAGGGCTATGCAATTGCCCCTAAGCGTCCGAAGACACCAGCCGTTGACGCGTTTCTCCGCAAAGAATCGATCGACATCGCGTAGTGAAATAGAGAACAGGGAAAGATTGCGATCGTAACACCATTCTAGAAACTTCGATACTCTCCCCCTGTATCCGTAGAGGGTAGTTGGTGCCCAGTCTCTTAAAGTCTGCATTGCGTTAAGAAATTGATCGACCACTTCGTCGTAGGGTTTCTTATCACGAGGAGGACCAATTAGAACATTGTGGAAACGGAACCATTTGTTCGCAACATATGAGAATCTTCGGGCTGAAATGGCACCCACTTGTTGCCTGTGAGGCATATCGTTGACCCAATGTTGGCCTGCAGCGGCGATCTCTTCTGGATAGATATGTCGAAGTGTTTGAAGTTGCAATAGGCGTATCACATGCAGGAGCAATGATGCGATAGATCGTACCTGCTTGAGATCGCACCCCAACTGAAGTAGGTGGGCGAGAAAAAGTTCTCTCTCGCGAAGTAGTGGCGCTTCCCTTTGCCGTTGACGTGCTCTTTCGCGAACGAAGATGGTCTCAATCATTCTCATACCTCCGATTTCGGAGAGGCTAGCACAGGCCGATGGTCCTCGGGAATGCAGACATAATTAGGCTTGGCGTGATGCACGCAAAATGGTTCGAGTCTGGATCCTTTTCGAACAAACTGGGAGATTTGATGGTGGCGCTTATCTTAGCTTGCTAAGGGTTACTTAAGTGCGGCATTCGTGCTGACTTTAAAAAATAAATACTAGCTCGATTGAATAGTATTTCGTAGATTTTACATATATTGTCTAAAACATTACCTAAGTGAAAGATTTCTGCCTGCATCTGTGCTCATGCTTTAGTTGATTCCATCTGACAACGATTATGGTGAGACTCATTTGAGATCGTTGTGTCGAGCTTTTACTTTTGTAATTACACATTGCATATTTTGACAATCCAGAAATGTACTCGCTATATGAACACCAAAAAAAAAATCTTTTCGGTTATACCGATCGGCGATGAAGTGCGGCTCGCTGTCCACGGAGAAGATCTTAATAATGAGGACCTTGGTTTGTGGGCGCCCACTGCGGGACCGTTTAAAGGTATACATGATCTTCAAGACCGGTTATGTGCTGTGGGTTTACCGATCGAGATCGCAACCTCTGGAATTTCTTCTTATAGAAGCTATTCGGTAACCAACGAGCAATTAGAGCATCTAGGATTCGATATCTAAGCTTTAGAGATAGACGTTTTCAGTATCACGCGTCATCGCAGGCTTGTCCCAGGCTTAGCGCGGGAGGCCAAACTGGACCGCATCATTGCCAGACCGCGAACAAAGTTCACCGTCGTGATTCGCAGGCTCACCAGAACGTCGCGAGCACAGATCACCCGTATCAAGAACTACTAGCTGGCACCTTGTGAGCTGTTACATTTCGGAGCAAAGACCAACGGCTGACGGGATTGGCGTCGGACGACGCCTGTAGTTTCTCGACGGTACTCAGAGCCGAGAATATCTGATCGCGATCGAGAGAGATGGGGACGGGTGTGCCCACTTCATTCAGGACCTGAACGGTTTCATGAGCGCCGCGGCCAGCGGTGTATCGCATATCTGTCTTAGTACGGAGCTCGATCTCAAGTCGGCCGCTTCCCAGGTTGGATTTCACTAGCACGTCGATTCCACGGTGCCGCTGCGCATTCGTCTTCGGATCCGGCATGAGTCCAAGGCCGAAACGAAGGAATTCGAGGGCCGTCGTCTTGCCAGCTCCCCGGCCTCCGATCAGACAGTTCAAGCCGTCTGCAAATTCGAGGTGTGCATCGGCTAAGAAACCGCCAGTCACGGCGAGACGAAGGACTCCGTGATGGGGAACAATTTTCATAAAAGAAACGGTGGGCGAGTAAAGTGTACTCCAACAAAGCGAGTCCACTTCAGAGCGAAAGTAGCGATAAGCCCGCTTGTGTTCAGCCATCCAACCAGCCGGCCCAATTGACGCTTTCCGGGCAATGCGCGTTAGCTCGGAAACTGGATCTGTACTGTCCCTTCCTTATTAATTAAGATCGGGAGATGCAGATGCCGCGACAGGGCCGAGGCTGCTTGCCTACGGAATTCCTCGCTGGCCACCCAAACGGGTCCATTCACTTGGGAGCGCCTTAACTCGGGTAGCACCATGATCATCGACGCGAATTCGGAAGACTGTCCGCTGAGTACCGGGTAGTTTCTCGGAACTGCACAGGCTTCGACAACCCGGCGAGCGATGCTGTCCGCGAGGGACTGCTGCGACGATAGATTCGATGACTGGGGTACAGAGTCGAGCGTCCCAAGAATGAATGCCTGCATCATGGCTTGGATATCGTCTTCTCGGCATAGTCCTAGAATCAAATCTTCGCGTCGTTCGAAGGTGGCCAAGACACCGACAAGGTCCCGAAAGCTTCCCTCGAAAACCACCGCTTGATGAAAGTCAGAATCCTCTTGGAAGGATGCGATAACTTCTGTCGGAATTAAGTCCCACTTCGTTTGGTAAGGAGCCGATAGACCCTAGCGCAGCTTTGATTTCGTCCCAACGGACAAGATCAACGTAGACCAAATCGAGCGTGGGAGCACGACCTCCGCGGTACGGAGCGATAACGTGAACTTCTGAATCGCCACCAATGAAGTGGTCCCATACGCTAGCATGCGAGCTGTCTTGAAGCTGGGCGTTGCGCCAACTATTCCGACGGCAACTCTGACCTCTGCCGTGACAGCAAAACGG
>Ga0210389_10002408_pt1 | contig 14765 bp, 12 predicted proteins | sample IncBWH28OmetaG_FD_160127 | JGI IMG/M metagenome (GOLD analysis project Ga0210389, IMG submission 160127) | Forest soil microbial communities from Barre Woods Harvard Forest LTER site, Petersham, Massachusetts, United States - Inc-BW-H-28-O ...
GGCCGGCGACTTTATGCGGGCGGTGCGGACGTAGACCGAGGTGTGCCGAAAGGCGCGGGACGGAAACACCGGCACGGCGATATAGGGACTGGTACCCGCCGCCGTCTTCACGCTGTAGCTGGAAAGCGACAATTCACAGACGTCGAAGTCAGCGTGCCTGAACGCGCGAAAGAAGATTTCTTCGGGATCCAGCAGCATGAACTGCGCATCGACGCTGTCGATCTGCACCAGACCGTCCACCAGTGGACGCATCCGGTCATAATCACCGATCGCGATCGAAAGCTGTAGCTTGCTCATGAGGAGCGTTCCTTCGTTGACATTCCATGCCGCCGCCTTATGCCTCTGCGCGTTATAAAAGCAATACCATCACAGGGAAGACCCCACCATGTCCGTACCCACATCCGAGACCATTACATCCGTCATCCGCGAACTGGTGGACGCCAACCATATTCTGTTTGACCAGGGCGTGGTGGACGGGTTCGGCCATGTCAGCGCGCGGCATCCCGAGCGGCCCGATCGTTTCCTGCTCTCCCGCAGCATGGCCCCCGCGCTGGTGAGCGAAAAGGACGTGCTGGAGTTCGACCTCGATGGCAATCCGGCTCAGCCGGATGCTCCTGCCGGATATCTGGAGCGATTCATCCACGGCGAGATCTACCGCAAACGGAAGGATGTCATGTCCGTCGTGCACAGCCATTCACCTTCCGTCGTTCCGTTCAGCGTCGTTACGGGGACCAAGCTGCGCCCGGTCTGTCACATGTGCGGATTCCTGAGTGAAAAAGGAACGCCGATTTTCGAAATCCGCGACTTCGCGGGGCCGGGAAGCGATCTGCTGATTACCAGCGGCAAGCTCGGTGCGGCTTTGGCGGATAGCCTGGGCGAGGGGCCCGCGGTCCTGATGCGCGGCCACGGCTCGACGGTGGTCGGCAGCTCGCTCCGGCAGGCGGTGTTCCGTGCGGTCTATACCGAAGTCGGCGCCCGGCTTCAGATGGAAGCGATGCGGCTCGGACCCGTTACCTACCTCACCGAAGAAGAAACGGTCGGGACGACCAAGACGATCAGCACGCAGTACGACCGGTCCTGGTTCCTCTGGCTGAAGGCAGCGCGAAACAGCCCGATGTCGCAATGAGGGTGCCTTACGCCGAAATCGCCTTGGCCGAGTTGACCTGACTGCGCAGCAAGAATTTCTGGATCTTGCCGGTCGACGTCTTGGGGATCGGGCCAAACACCACGGCCTTAGGTGTCTTGAAACCCGGCATCTGCGCGCGGCAAAACGCAATGATGTCGGCCTCACTCGCCTGCGCGTTTTCCTTCAATTCGACGAAAGCGCAGGGCACTTCGCCCCACTTCGCGTCGGGCTTTGCAACGACGGCGGCGAACAGCACCGCCGGGTGCTTGTAGAGGACGTCCTCGACCTCGACGGAAGAAATGTTCTCTCCGCCCGAGATAATGATGTCCTTTGAGCGATCCTTGATGATGACGTAACCGTGCTCATCGAGCACGCCGAGGTCGCCGGTATGAAACCAGCCGCCGGCAAAGGCCTCGTTGGTGGCCTTCTCGTTCTTGAGATAACCCTTCATCACGATGTTGCCGCGAAACATCACCTCGCCAATGGTCTCACCGTCGCGCGGCACCTCGCGCATGGTCTCGGGGTCGACGACCGTCACGGCTTCCTGGAGCGGATAGGGCACGCCCTGCCGGCGCTTGCGCTGCGCGCGCTGGTCGGGGGCGAGATCGTCCCAACCGGGCTGCTCCGCACAAACCGAAGCGGGACCGTAGACCTCGGTCAGGCCGTAGACATGCGTGAGCTTGATGCCGATCCGCTCGGCGCCTTCGAGGACAGCGACCGGAGGCGCGGCGCCCGCGATCAATCCCACCACCGGTCGCGCGGATGGCTTGTTCGGCGCGCCCGCTGCGTTGATCAACGTGTTGTAGACGATCGGCGCGCCGCACATATGCGTGACGCCATGTGCCCTGATCAATTCGAAGATCTTCTTCGGCTCGACCTTGCGCAGGCAGACGTTGATCCCGGCAGCCGCAGCGACCGTCCACGGGAAGCACCAGCCGTTGCAATGAAACATCGGCAGCGTCCACAGATAGACCGGATGCGGGCCGAGATTGGCGGCGAGGATATTGCTGACGGCGTTCAGATAAGCGCCGCGATGATGGGTTACGACGCCCTTGGGATTGCCCGTCGTGCCCGAGGTGTAACTGAGTGCGATCGCGTCCCATTCATCTTCCGGACGACGGGCGCGGAAGTTTTCGTCCCCTTGCGCCAGCGCTGCCTCGTACTCGATCTGGCCGATGCGCTTTCCGCCGGCAAAGGCCTTGTCATCGACATCAATCACGAACGGCTTCTCGCCCTTCATCAAGGCGAGGGCTTCGGCGATCACATCGGCGAATTCCGGGTCGACCAGGATGATCCTGGCGCCGCCGTGGTCGAGTTGAAATGCGATCGAAGCCGCATCGAGCCGGATGTTGAGCGCGTTGAGCACCGCGCCCGCCATCGGCACGGCGAAATGTGCCTCATTCATCGCCGGGATATTCGGCAGCATGGCCGCAACCGTATCGCCGGTCCCGATGCCGCAGCCCGCCAGATAGGAGGCGAAGCGCCGGCAGCGCGCATACGTCTGCGACCACGTGAACGAACGCCCCTCATAGACCGTACCGACGTGATCGGGATAGATCGCGGCGGTGCGCGCCAGAAAACTCAGGGGCGTCAAGGCCACGAAATTGGCCGGCGTCTTCTCAAGACCGACCTCGTATTGGTTCAGCGTTCCACTCATCGGCCGCCTCCGATCACCTGGACCAACAGCATCTTCTCTTTTCGCAAAACCGGTGTCTACTCTACGAATGGCGCCTCAGCGGTACAGGTCGGCGCGGGTCGGCGGCAGGCGGGATGGCCCACGCAGGCGATGCGACGCCAGCGTCTGGAAAATTCCGACCGTGCCGTGCGTGAAGGCGATTGCGACGACCGCAAGATAGGCGACCCAGAGCCTTGCCTTGTCGCGGCCGACCTCGCGTTCCACGGCGTCGAGGTTTGCCATCAGGCGATCATGCCAGAGCCGGGTGGTACGCGCGTAGTGCTCGCGCCAGCCTTCGACGTCGTGCACCTCAAAACCGTAAAGCTCGAGATTGCCGACCGACATACCGATGTGGTCCAGTTCGCCGCCCGGAAAAATATAGCGGCCAATAGCGGCGCGATCCCGCCGGCGGCCGCGGCGGAAACGTTCATAGGCGTTGGCGCGCAAGGCGATCGCGTGATGAAGATATAGCCCGCCCGGCTTCAGCAGCCGGTGAACGTTCCTGAAATAGGCCGGGTGGTTGGCAATGCCGACATGTTCGAACATGCCGATTGACGCGATCTTGTCAAAGCGGCCTTCCACATGCGCATGGTCTCGCAGCTCAAGCGTCACGCGATCCCCGAGTCCAAGGCGGGCCACCTTTTCCTTGGCATAGGCAAATTGCTCTTCCGCCAGCGTCACGCCGTGCGCCCGGACACCGTAGTGCTGAGCCGCGTGACAAACCAGCGCACCCCAGCCGCAACCAATGTCGAGCAGGCTTTCCCCGGGCTTCAGGCGCAATTTGCGGCAGATCATATCAAGCTTGTCGGTCTGCGCCGTTGCCAGGTCGTTGTTCCAGTCTTTGAAGTAAGCGCAGCTGTAGACCATCTCCGGATCGAGAAAGAACTCGTAGAACCGATTGGAGAGGTCGTAATGGTAGTGGATATTCTTCTTGTTCGTCGCCTCGCTGCCGTCCTTGGCGGCTTTGCCGACGGATTCCAGCGGCCATGGGCCGCCGCGCGGCAGCAACAGGAACTTTGCCAGCGTCGTCAGCACCAGCGTCTTGTCGAGAGATTTTATCAGCGTTCTGCTGCGCCCCTTTGGCCTGCGCGCCTCAAGATCGAACAGCGTTCCGTTGCGAAGATCGATCCGCGCCGTCATCCAAAGATTGAGGAAAGTGTCGATCTTCGGCCGCCGTATCAGCGCGGCCACCACGCCCTCATCAGCGATACCCAAAGCGAACGCATCCGGTGACAGATTGGCCGGTACCGTCGAGCCGTCCCATAGCACAAAGCCAATATCGGGCAGGATCTGCTCGTGGAGATGGGTGAGCAGGCGCCGGAACGCATCAAGGCGCCGCGCGGTCTTTCGGTCTATCGATGCAAGCAACGCCATTCGCTCAGATCTGGTCGCCCTGGGGTTTGAAGCAATTAAAGGAACCCGATCGATATCCAGGGGAAGATCGCAACAATAATCAAGCCGGCCATCAATGCCAGCAAATAACCCCAGATGGGGCGGATGCCTTCGGCTGGATCGACGCGGCCGATGGCGCAGGCCGCATAATAGCCGACGCCAAAGGGCGGCGCGAACAGCCCGATGCCCATGGCGAGGATGATGATCATCGCATAGTGCACCTCGTGCACGCCGACCGCGCGTGCGATCGGAAACAGCAGCGGGCCGAACAGCACGATCGCCGGGATGCCTTCGAGCACGCTGCCGAGCACAATGAAGGCTACGATCGAGACCGCGATGAAGCTGGCGGAGCCGCCGGGCAGGCCGGTCATCGCCGCCGCCAAGGCACGAGAGAAGCCGGATTGGGTCAGCCCCCAGGCCATGCCGGTGGCGGTGCCGATGATCAGCAGGATCGCGCCCGACAGGCACGCGGTTTCGATCAGCATCGGCATCAGGCGCCGCCAATCGAACTGACGGTAGATCAGGAGGCCTACGACAAAGCCATAGACGATGCCGATGGTGGAGACTTCGGTGGCGGTCGCAACTCCCTCGACCACCGCGTAGCGGATGACAAACGGGAGTGCGAGGGCGGGGAGGGCGATGACAAACGTCCTGATGATTTCGCCACCGTTCGCACGCCTGACGTGGCTCAAATCCTCGCCGCGGTAACGCCACCACACCAGAGCCGACAGCGTGATCGCCAGGACCACGCCGGGCAAAAGTCCGCCGGTGAACAGCGCCGAAATCGAGACGCCCGTCACCGAACCGATGGTAATCAGGACCAGACTCGGTGGAATGGTTTCGGTCTGCGCGCCGGTAGAAGCGAGCAGGGCGACGAGATCGCCCGGCCGGGCGCCGCGCTGCTTCATCTCGGGGAACAATACCGGCGCGACCGCCGCCATGTCAGCGGCTTTTGAACCGGATATGCCGGAGACCAGATACATCGCGCCGACCAGCACGTAATGCAGGCCGCCGCGCACATGGCCGAGCAGGCTCGCCAGAAACGCCACCATGGCCCGCGCCATGCCGGCCATTTCGATCAGGAGGCCCAAGAAAATGAACAGCGGCACCGCGAGCAGGATCAGATGGCTCATGCCCTCGTCCATTCGCCCGACGAGCACCATCAGCGGCGTGCGGGTGGTCAGCGCGAGGTATCCAAAAATCGCCAGGCCAAACGCGAACGCGATGGGTACGCCTGCGAAGACGCAAAAACCGACCACGCCGACGAAGAAGATGATGAGGTTAAGGTTGCCGAGCGGGCGCAGCCACGGCGCCGCCAGCCAGAACACGGCAACCAGAAGCGCCACCGACAACACCGCCAAAGCCACGAGCTTGAGATCGCCGACGCGAAACAGCCGCAACAATGCAAACAGCACCATCAGGCAGATGCCGAACGGCAGCGCCGCCGCACGCCAGCTATTGGAAATCTGCAAGGCCGGCGTTGTGATGAAGCTTTCCTCATAGGCGTATTGATAGCTTGGCACGACGATCATCAAGAGAAACGCCAGCGCGGCGCAGGTGGCGATGACGTCGAGATAAGCCCTCAGGTGCGGCCCGGCGCTGCCGACCACCGCCGTCATCCGCATGTGCTCGGAACGCCGAAACGCCACCACCGAACCCAACATCGCCAGCCACAGGAAGAGGATCGAGGCGAGTTCATCGGACCAGATCAGCGGGCGTTGGAAGCCGTAACGCGACACGACTCCCGCAAACAGCGTGATGATCTCGGCGACGACAAGCAGTGCCGCCGGAATTTCGACGAGCCTGCCGAGGCAGGCTTCGACTGTCACGGCCAGCGAGCGGCGGCGAGGGGACACCACCCCGTCGGCCGCCGCCTGTATCGCCTCCGCGTTCATCATCATCGCCCCGCCTCAACGCGGCTTAAGACAACTTGCCGACGGACTTCTCCAATATCGCCCAGGCCTCGTCGCCGTATTTTCCCTTCCATTCGGAATAGAAACCGGCCGCGCGCAGCTTTTCGCGGAACGGCGTGAGGTCGGGCTGATTGAAGGTCAGACCCTTGGCCGCGAGATCCTCGCGGACGGTCGCATTAAGCTTTTCGGTATCGACCCGGGCTTTCAGCGCCGCCTCGTTGACGTTCTTCTCGACGACCGTGCGCACGTCCGGCGGCAGCGCTTCCAAAGCGCGGCGGTTGGCCAGGAACCAATAGCCGTCCCACATGTGGTTGGTGAGCGAGCAATATTTCTGGACCTCATAGAGCTTGGCGGTCGAAATCAGCGCCAGCGGATTTTCCTGGCCTTCGACGATCTTGGTCTGGAGCGCCGAGTAGACCTCGTTGAAATTGATGGAGGCGGGCGCGGCATCGAACGCCTTGAACATCGAAGTCCACAATGGCGACACCGGAACGCGAATCTTGAAGCCCTTGTAGTCAGCGGGCCCGGTGATCGGCTTGCTTGAGGAGGTGGTCTGGCGGAAGCCATTGTCCCAGATCTTCTCGAACGCGATGATATTGGCCTTGGCCACCTCCTTACGCACATAGGCGCCGAGTTCGCCGTCCATGGCCTTCCAGACTGTCGGATAATCCGGGAACGCAAAACCCATCCCGTTGATCGACGCGGCTGGAACCAGCGTGGCCAGGATCAGGCCCGACATTGTGAAGAATTCGACGCCGCCGGAGCGAAGCTGGCTCAACACATCGGTGTCGGCGCCAAGCTGGTTATTCGGGAAAATCTGCAGATCAAACCGGCCATTGGTCTCGGTCTTGATCGCGGCGGCCATTTCCTTGGCCCGCAGGTTCAGAGGATGCGAATCCGGAAGATTGTTGGCAAATTTGTAGGTGAATTCGGCCTGCTGGGCTCGTGCTACAAATGGCGCACCAAAGCTCATCACGGCGGTGGCAGCCGTGGTCTTCAATAACGAACGTCGCGAAAAGCCCATCTTGCGATTCTCCCCGGTCGGTTTTTTGTTTTGGCATCCTGTCGAAGTGCCTTCGAACTGCCTTGGCTGACTTTTTGCCCGCTTTCGTTGGAAATACCAAGCGCTGCTTCTTACGCCTTTCGCTTGGCTTCCAGATGCGTTTTGGGGGTGGCCCAGCTTGGCGTCTGGCCGACATCCAACGGCGCTACTACCAACCCTGAGGTTTCGATAGAACCTGAAGACTTATAGATAAATGTCTGAAATCTATCAGGAATAAAATATTCCATAATATACCTTATGCGAATCATGCTTGTTGCAACCAAGTTGAGATGTCTCTGTTTGTGCAAAGTTGAAATGTCACTCGGCGGCATCGCTGGGAGCGTGAGCCGGCGCCGCGGAGACCACCATATCGGAGCGGCGCCGGCCTCGGCGGAGAGTTTTCGACTTCGATTTGGCGGCTTGAGCGATTTGCAGGGCGCGGTTCTTTAGAATGCCTGGTTTCTGGCTTGATCGTCGTGGTCCATCCGGAACTTGATGGAAGCGGGGTTGGCCGTCTTGCTGTTCCTTGATCCAGGCCAGAATCTCTCCGAGACGCTTGTTCTCGACAATGGCGGCATGACTGACACGCTGCAGCTTGTCGAAGGCGGAGTAAGGCAACGGCAGTCCCTTCCAGCGGATCTCCAGCCGGCCGTCGGGAAAGTCATAGATGTCGACCAGCTTGCCCGCCACTGCCGCCGGGGTCTTATCGGGCCGCAGCATGAACTTCATGCGGTTGTAATTGACCACCAGCTGTCGCGAGACGGAGCGCTGCTCGCGCCAGCACAGGATGTCGTCGAGATCGTTGATGCCCGCAAGCGGCCGATGCAAGTCCCGGTCTCTCGCCGGCGGCTTGGCGAAACGGGCATTATGGGTCTGCACGAATGCCGGCAGAAATGCGTTCGCAGCCTCAATGGTGCTGATGCCTGCCAGCCGCAGCTCCTTCACCAACCGGTCCTGCAGCGTGTGATGGGCCCGTTCCACGCGGCCTTTGGCCTGGCTGGTATTGGCGCACAGAATCCCGATGTTGAGCTCCGACAAAGCACGGCCGAACTGGGTCATGCCGTCTCCGCCGGCGGCATCTTCCCTCGATACCCGAAAGATCGAATGCTTGTCGGAATAGAACGCCACCGGCCTGCCATGGCGCTGTAAATAGCTCTTCAGAGTCTCGAAATAGGCAAACGTGCTCTCGGATGGCACAAAGCGAAGCTCCATCAGTCGGCTGGTGGCGTCATCAATGAACACCAGAAGCGTGCAGGGGGCCGCCCGATCTTCGAACCAGCGATGGTCCGAACCGTCAATCTGGATCAGTTCGCCAAAATGCTCACGACGGTGGCGCGGCTGCTGGATGCGTTTGCGCTCGGCCCGGGGTAGCCAGATCCCGGCCTGCCGCATCCAGCCGCGCAACGTCTCTCGCGATACGCGCACATCATGGCGCTCGCCCAGCTTCTCGGCGGCCAACGTCGGACCAAAATCCGTATAGTACTGCCGGACCAGCGCGATGGCGTAATCACGCACGGCATCAGACAAACGGTTGTTCGACGGCCGACCCCGCCGCCGGTTCGCAATCGCAGGCGCACCGCCATCGCGGTATCGCTTCAACAACCGACGGGTCTGCCGCACCGTGACCCGCATCAGATCGGCCGCCGCCAGGGTGGTCAGCCGACCCGCATCGAGCCGCGCCAGGACATCAATCCGATTCAGCTCTCGCTTGCTCATCAGCACCACACCCATCGGAACCGCAGCCTCCAAACCTCTCGACCAAGAGGGAGAAGACTGACATTCCAACTTTGCTCAGTGCTGACATTTTAGCTTTGCGCCTACAGCGGACATTCGCACATCACGCGTTATGGAAGAATTCGGCCAGCTGCCGATAAGCCGGCGCTTCTCGCCGCCTAATTGATATTCGGCTTCCAAAATAGCGGACATCGCGACGGGAGCAGTGTCCGCTTTGGGGCTCGGCGTTCGCGAAACTGTTAGCGACAAGCCAGCAGCGATAGCCCCGCGTGGCTTCACGGATTGCGGCAACCGCGTTCCTGCAGTACCCAGCTGTTGCCGTCCGGGTCCGAGAAGTTGGCAAAGCTCGCGTAGTTCCGGTGCGCGGGGTCGGATCCGGGCGCGAAACGTCCGTCCCAGGCATCAATGGGTATCTTGTGCCGTATCTCGCTGACTTCGACCCCGCGTTCGATTAGATGGCTCCGCGCCGCCTCAAGATCGGTGACGACGAGATAGGTGTTACGAACGGATCCCGCGGCCGCGTTGGTCAGTCCTTTGCCGATCTGGATTGAGCAGGACGATCCTGGCGGTGTGAGTTGTACGACGCGGAAGGCGTCGTTCGGCGCATAGTCGACATCGAGCGCAAAGCCAACCCGGTCGACATACAAGCGTAGCGCGCGATCGACATCGCTAACCGGCAGTGTGATGACCTCGACGGAGAACTTCTTCATGTCCGCTGGGCTGGTTGCATTCATCGCCTCATCCCTTCATGATTTACAAATCGATGACGACGTCGCTCGTCGGCCGTGAGCAGCAAATGAGAAGGTTGCCTTGGGCGGGCTGATCCAGCGGCTCTGGTCCATAGGCGACCGCACCCGAAACCAGACCGCTCTCGCAATTGTGGCAAACACCGCTCCGGCACGACCAACGGACCGGGACATCGCACACCTCGGCCAGTTCCAAGATGCTCTGGTAGACGGACGCCTTCCAGTGTGCGGCGATGCCGCTACGCGCGAACGATACCAGGGGGCCGGTGTCAGCATCGCCTTCGGGCGGATGCGGCGCTCTCGTCGCCGTGCTGGCGAAACCGGGATTCATCGGCTCGCCGCCACCAAAGATTTCGGTATGAATGCGCGCGGGCGTCACTCCAATGTCTGCAAGCGCCGCCTTCATGTCCGCCATAAAGCGAGCGGGCCCACAGATATAGACATCGGCTTCTCTCGCGATGCCGATCTTGTCCAAGGCCGATCGCGACAAATGGCCGGCCTCATCGAAATCCCCACCAATCTTGTCGCGCTGGTCCGGGCTGCTGTAGCAAACGTAGTGGCGGCCGTGGGTAAGCAGGGGCATGAGGCGGCGGACTTCGGCGGCAAATGGATGATGCTGCCCATCGCGAGCCGCATGCAGCCATAGCACAGGCCGTGCCGAGCGGGCCGCCGCCAGCGCGTGCAGCATCGCCAGAACCGGCGTCGCTCCGATGCCGCCGCTGAGCAACATCACCGGCCGCCTTCCAGACTGCAAAACAAACGTCCCGCGCGGTGCGCTGACATCGAGAACATCGCCTACGCGCACATGCTCAGTCAAATAGGTTCCCGCTGCGCCATTCGGCTCAATCTTCACGCTGATGCGATAACTCTCCGTCGAAGGCGGACCCGAGAGCGAGTAGCTGCGAAGGAGCGGTGAGCTGCCGCTGGTTCGTCCGAGACGCAAGACGACATACTGGCCCGGCTGCGCCTGTGGCAGAGGCCTTCCATCCCGGTGCCGCATCGACACCGAGAGGACGTCTGCAGACTCTCGATCGATCGCCTCCACCCTGAGCGGCTGAAAGCCCGGCGCCACCGGATGCGCCGCGGCGGCCGGCACCAGCCCCGCATTTCCACTGCCGACGGTGGTTGTCTCGCTCTTCAGCAATGCCTCGAACGACCCGCGCCATCCGGGCGAAAGCGCTTCGATCCGCAAGGCGCGCTCTAGTCGATCGCGCGGATGATTGGGTGAATAGAGTAGCGCGTTAGTCTCCGCGATGGTCATGCGCTCGGCGGCTTCGCCCACCTTCACGATCTTGTCGCCGGCGCCGATCTCCCCTTCACGCAGAACGCGGAAATAGAAGCCTGGCCGTCCACTGGATGTCAGCAACGCCGGCATACGCGGTTCATTCGTGCGAATGCCAACGCGATAGCATGTCACGCGAGGCTGGGTGACCTCGAACAAAGCGCCGCCAATTTGAAACCGATCGCCAATGCAAACGAAATCGTCGGGCAATCCTTCAATCGTGAAGTTCTCGCCAAATTGCCCGTGTACGAAGTCGGTTCTCTTCAGCTGCTCCGCCCAGTGGCGATACGATTCGATCTGGTAGACAAAGACCGCTCGCTGCTCGCCGCCATGGCCGGCGAGATCGGCTTGACCGTCTCCGTCAAGATTAAGCCGGCTGGCCCAGCAGCGGCCTTGGATGGGATCTTTCCAGATCGCGGTGCGCACGGTGCGTCCTTTCCACATGATATCGCGCGGAAGACCGACATTCACCGACAGCAATCGAGCCATGCCTTGCTTCGCCTTAAGTGGGGGACCGGAAACCAACCTAGTCACTCACCGCCCGGCTCAACTCGGCGAGATCGAGGTTACGATCGGGGCCGTGCGGAACCACCGACTGACCAGGCTCGAGACGGAGCTGAGTGCCATCAAGATGCACCGTGACGATGTCAGGTTCGAACGATACGAAATTCGAGATTCGTCGCACTTCGGGGTAGGCGTCGGGATACGACCATGCTGCCTGGCGCGCGTCGCCAATCGAGTAATAGCTGCAAAGTCCCTTGTACGGACAGAACGTCTGGAGTTTCACAGGCGTGAGGGCGGACTGATCGATGTCGTCCTGTGGAACGTACCAACGCGGCGCGAAGCCGGATTCGTAGAGGGCCAGTGGCCGCTTCGTATCGGCGATGACCCGGTCAGCCTGACGGACCACGAGATTACGCGAGGTCTGGCGAATGTCGATGCGGTGGTAGGGGTCCGCGGCATGGCCGAGAATTCGCTCGTCCTCTTCGTAAAACGCGTCCATGGCGCGCCAAGCAAACGCAATGCGCCCCTGCAAGTCGCTTGCGTAAGCAGGCAGGCCAGTGTGCTGCCACGCCCCTCGCGCGGCTATGTGCTGCTCGTCCGCTCGCACGCCATACCAAGAGGTGAGCCCGAGATCCGGATGTTGGGTCGTTTGCTCGGCCTTTTCCAACACCTGTGGAGATACATCGGCCTCCGGAAAGTAGCCGACCGGATAGCGGCCCGGTTCGAACAACACGACAACATTTTCGCTTTCAGCGATCCAACGTCCGCCGAAGCGCACACGCATGCGTCTGCGCAAGCGCTCGACGTACAAAAGCCTCTTGGGCAGCGGTTCGGGTACGATGAACTTGCCGAGGGGTCCGGTTGAGAGCGGACCTTGTTGCCAGGACAATCCCATGGCTTTCTCCTATTCGGTTGGATGATCGAGGTCTGAGCCCTCACAAGCCGTTATTTGCCGACGTGCCCGTCCAAGAAATCGCGAATGACTTTTGCGATTTCGGCGTGGTGCGTCTCCAGCGCGAAGTGTCCGGTGTCGAAGAAGTGGATTTCTGCCTTCGGATTGTCGCGCTTAAAGGCTTCCGCGCCCGGCGGCAGGAAGAATGGTTCGTTCTTGCCCCACACCGCTAAGAACGGCGGCTTGTTCGTGCGGAAGTAGTCTTGGAATGTCGGATACAGCGCGACATTGCTCTTGTAGTCGCCAAAGAGGTCGAGCTGGATTTCTTCAACGCCGGGACGAGCCAAGTAGTAGTTATCGAGATTCTGGCCGTCCGGTGATACGCGTGTTGGGTCGGGTACACCGTGCGTGTATTGCCAGGTTGTCGTCTGGGGTGTGAGAAATTCGCGAAGCGCTTTTCGGTTCGCTGGCGACGCATCTTCCCAGTACGCTCGGATCGGCGTCCATCCGTCACTGAGACCCTCCTCGTAGGCGTTGCCGTTCTGCGAGATGATCGCGGTGATGCGTTTGGGATGGCGAACGGCCATGCGAAAGCCCGTCGGTGCGCCGTAGTCGAAAACGTAAACCGCGAAGCGATCGAACCCAATGACCTCTGTAAAACGCTCGATCACACGAGCGATGTTATCAAACGTGTACTTGAATTTTTCTCGCGGCGGCATGTCAGAAAGACCGAAACCGGGAAGGTCCGGCGCTATGATGTGGAATTTGTCGGCAAGCAGCGGAATAAGGTCGCGGAATATGTGACCCGCGGTTGGAAAGCCGTGCAGGAGAAGCAGCTTCGGCGCACCGACATTCCGTACCTCGCGATAGAAGAGTTTAAGGCCGTCGACTTCGGCCGTACAGTATCTGATCGCATTCATCAGACGCTCCTTTGGTTCACATTCAATCCGTCGTACAAAATCAAGCGAAGACGGATTTGCCGGCCTCAAGCAACAATTCGACGACGACATGAGGTGCGGTAGCGATCGGCGTGTGATCGACCGTATGCTCCCTCACCTTGGCTTTCATGCGTTCGGCCATGAAGCGCTGGGTTTCGGGGTTGATCATGCGATCCTGCTCCGCCAAGGGGTACCAGGATGGCAAAGTCTTCCAGAGCGGCCTTGGGTTCTTCTCTTGCAGACAGGCGCCATGGATCGGCCGCTGCACGGCGGCGAACAGAGCGCTCGCGTTGAGGCTTGCGTTCTGCGCGAAGGCCGCAGCGAACGCACTTTCCGGCATCCAGAGAAAGCCGTCAGCGTCGGGTGCCAGTTGCGGTGCCTTCGGATTCGGCTTTCCGCGGCCAAACACTTCGCCGACGGTCTCACCCTCGTCAGGCGCTAAAGCCGCGACGAAGACGAGACCCTTGACGCGCTCATTCTTCGAGCCCGAGATGACGGCGCCAGCATAAGCGTGCGCGGCCAGTACGATGGGTCCCTCGATCCTTGCCAGGCAACGATCCAAGGCTCGAATGTCGTCCGAAACGCTTGTAAGCGGAATGGGGGCGGCTACTGCCTTTGCGCCGGCGGCTTCAAGCGCATCGATCACCCTGTGCCAACTTGTCCCATCCGCCCAGGCTCCGTGAACGAGTACGAAAGTCGGAGCCTTGTTCGATACTGTCATTGAATAGTCCTCTTTAGATATCTCAAGCTACTTGAGTTCACGTGTGGTGCCCGGTGCTCCCCGGCTTAGGTAAAGGATGAGGCAAAGGCAGATCATCGCCATGCCCCCGATCGGATAGCGAAGGGCGACGATTGCCGCTGCGGCAAAGATCGCCAACGTCACCAGCGATCGCATACGCATCATTGAGCGCGCACGCGGTGTTATCTTCTGGGGTGCGGACCGATCGACGGCCTCCGCGTAGAGCAGAAGATAGGTCGCATTCACCAGAACGAAGACGCCCGCGTAGAAGGCGACCGGAACCGCGCCCAGGCGCGTACCCGCGACCCATGCGGTTGAGAAGGGCATCAGCGAAACGGAAAAGAGATGCGCGAAGTTTCCCCAGATAAGTCGATGCGTTGCCACTTCAGCAAACCGCAAGAGGTGGTGATGGTTCACCCACGCGATCGCGATGAAGAGGTAGCTGATCGCGTAGCTGACCCCAGTCGGCCATAGCTCCAAAAGCGCCGCGAAGCTCGCCTCCTTCGGAGGGCGAAGTTCGAGAACCAGGATCGTGATGATCACCGCGAAGACGCCGTCAGAAAACGCGTTCAGCCGATCCGGCCCAATTGGCTCTTCGTCCCTAGCGCCGTCGACATGTAATCGCGGAACATCGGCTGTCGATCGGCCGGTCATCCCAGCTTCTTCATCCAGGCAGCGATGGCATTGCCGATCTCGTCCGGCGAATCCTCTTGGACGAAATGAACGCCCTTGACCGTCACTTCGGTCTGCGCCGGCAAGCTCCGGGCTTGTTCAAGAACCTT
>Ga0210389_10002409_pt1 | contig 14762 bp, 12 predicted proteins | sample IncBWH28OmetaG_FD_160127 | JGI IMG/M metagenome (GOLD analysis project Ga0210389, IMG submission 160127) | Forest soil microbial communities from Barre Woods Harvard Forest LTER site, Petersham, Massachusetts, United States - Inc-BW-H-28-O ...
ATCTCCGCGAGATTATGACGCTTGACCAGGTCCGTCAACTCGGTCACGACTCGATCCACGTCATAAGGATTGAAACGGCGGTTATAAAAAACCATGTCCGTGCAATAGTTGCAGGCATACGGACAACCGGTGCTCGTCGCATAGGGCAGCTTGCGGACACCGCCGGCCCTCTCGTAAGCTTCGAAATCGATCAGGTTGTAGGCGGGCGCCGGTAGCGCGGAGAGCGGTACGGCGCCCCGATCCGGATTCGATCGAATCTGGCCCTGATTCTTAAACCAGCAGCCGGCGACAAGATCGAGCGACTTCCCTGCTGCCAGGCGGTCGAGTATTTCCACCAGCGTCTGCTCGCCCTGATGGCGCACCACAATATCGACGAAATTCTCTCGCAGCGTTTCCCCTGTCAGCAGACTCGGGTGCCACCCGCCGTAGATGATTGGCAGGTCCGGCCGCAGCGTGCGAAATGTCTTGCTGGCTTCAATCGCATCGAGAATCATCGGCCCCGTGAGCAGAGAGACGCCGAAACACGCACAGTCCGGCGCGTGCTCCCTGATTCTCAGCATGTAGTCGCGGTCGAGCGCGCCGTCTATGATCACAGGCTGGTAGCCGGCCTCGCGTAAAGATCCTGCCAGACTCAACAGGCCAAGCGGCGGACCCAGCACTTTTCCTGCATATGGAGGCAGAAAGAGCAGCACTTTCCGCGAACGCGCTGCGGTCAGCATGTCACTGCTTCTGCCTCCAGTTGATGCGCGTCCACTTTGGATTTAGGCGCCGCAAGCCGCGAGCTCACCAGCTCTTTCAGCCAAAGTTCAATCGGATAAGAGTAATAGTGATGGTCCAGGCGCCAGCGAGCCGGCACTCCGATCATTCCGTGCACAACACGCTGCAGCCTATTCTTCTGTTTCACGCCAATCGGCACGCGATGGAATGCAATACGCAGATATTCGCGCATCGTCTGTACCCGCTCGTGCGCGCGGCCCTTCAGCCACGGCAGAATCGTGTAGCGCGGGAAAAACTCCACCCACCCTTCAAGAGTCGTCGGAACCTGGATCCCCAGTTCGAACGCCCGCTCCATGATCGGCGAGCCCGGATATGGCGTGAATATGTTGGTCCAGAACTCAGCGCCCGGATACCGGCGGCAGATGTCCATAATGAGCTGAATCGACTCGCGCCGTTCGCTTTCACCTTCTCCCGGATAGCCGAAAATCATATTGAACGAAGGTCGAATCTCAGCCCGCGTCAACTTATCCGCGGCCTCGTGGATCGTCTCGATCTTCTGGAAGGTTTTGCCCATCATGCGCATTACCTTCGGTGAACCCGTGTCTGCGCCCTGGGCCACCTGCGAGAGCCCCGACCTCTTAAGCAGCTTCAGCTCGTCGACAGAAAAACGTGCCACCAGATTGGTTGAGGCCTGAATGCTCCAGTCGAACCGCACGGCCCGGCGCACCAGGCCTTCGGCTATTCCCAGCGCGCGCTCTTTATCCACAAGAAAGTTGTCGTCCACGATCCACAGCAACTGCAGATGGTTCCGCGCCACAAGGTCCGTGGTCTCTTCCACCACCTGTTCCGGATCGAGCGCGTTCCACTTTCGCCCGTAAACCGCATCGTTAGTACAATAGCCGCAATTATAGGGACACGCCAGGCTCGATGTATACATCGCCCATCGGCGGCCGCATACTCGCTCGTAGGCATCGAAATCGGCAAGCTGATAAGCCTTGGGCGGCAGTTCCCGAATCGGCCGCAGCTCGCGGTTCTTGTTAAAAACCAGCCGCCCGTCTTCTTTGTAACCTACGCCCGCTATACCTTCAAAGGACTCGCCGTCTTCGATCCGCTGGACGATCTCCAGCATCGCTTCCTCGCCCTGACCCTTAACGACCACATCGACGTACTCGGCGGCCAGCGTCTGGCCGGGCAACAGCGACGGATGCCAGCCGCCCAGGACCACCGGCTTATCGGGATAAAGCTTCTTCGCTTCCCGCGCGATCAGCACCGTCTCGTGAATCATTGGGCCGGTCACCAGCGATACTGCAAGACACAAAGCGTCACGCAGTTCTTCGATCACACGACGCCGGAAGTTCGGAGTGATGGTGGAATCCACGATCCGCACCTCATAACCTGCACGAATGAGAGGCGTGGCCACGGCCAGAATTCCCAGCGGCGCCGTCGCCTCCTGGCTTGAGAACGCGGGAAAGAAGAAAACCACTTTCCGGGATGTCCTGCGCCGGATCGATACGCCGTGCCTGCCCGGATCGCTGTCGAAGTCGTTCACCTTTTGTAGGACAACTCCGCGCGCGTTTTCGGAACACATCGCTCGTTGTTCTGCGTAAGCCAGCCGTTTGTCTAACCTGCTTGGTCTTTGTTTGATTCACCGGCATGGCATCCACGACTCAGAGCATCTTCGAATTGAATCCGGCGGCGAGCGTGCATTCACTGCGCCCTGTTTACAGATTTGAACCCTTCGTCGCCTGGGTCGTATTAATTCTGGTGCTGCCCGTTTTACTGGTGGTGGCCGCAATTACGGCGCTTCTGGCGCGCCGTTCGCCGCTCGTGCGTCACCGGCGGGCCGGCTGGCGCGGCGCCGAACTTGCCATGCTCAAGTTCCGCACCATGTGGAGTCGCAATCCGTCGTGGAGCGCCATCTTCACCATCGAAGATGTCTCCGACACCATCCCTGTTAGCAAGGGTGAGGATGACCCGCGCGTTACCAGCCGGTTTGCCGCCTGGTGCCGGCGCTATTCACTGGACGAGTTGCCACAGCTTTATCATGTAGCGCGCGGCGAGATGTCGTTCGTCGGCCCGCGTCCCATCACCGCCGTGGAAATGCAAGAGCATTATGGCGCCGACGCGGATGAGGTTCTGGCGGTCCGTCCCGGAGTCACCGGCCTTTGGCAGTCCCTCGGCCGCAATCGCCTGACGTATCCGACGCGGCGGCGCCTCGATATTTGGTTCGTTCGCCACGCCTCTCCAGGTCTCTATTTCAGGATTCTGACGCGAACCATTCCGCGGGTTTTGCAGGGGTGCGATGCCCGTTGAATCTCTTCACGCAGCATCCATCGTGCTTGCCCCCGCCGAATGCCGGCTGGAGGTAACCGTTCGCAGGGTCTCGTTCGCCGCTGCGTCCGCCATCGTACTTTCGATAGCCGTCTCACAAATCCTGTTGGGCCTTGGAATCGTGCTGCTTCTCATTTCCCGCCGGCGGCTCGTCTTTCCTCCGCTCCTCCTTCCGCTCTCACTCTTTATCGGGTGGACCATCGCCTCGGACTTACTCTCCGGGAATCCGGTTGCGGGCCTTCCGCAGATTCGTAAATTCTTCGTCTTCAGCGTGATTTTGCTGGTGTGCAACACCTTCCGAGGCATCTCGGATATCAGCAGGCTGGTCATGGTCTGGTCGGGAGCCGCCGCCCTTTCTGCCATCGCCGCGACCTGGCAATTCGTGACCCGCTGGCGGGAGGCGAGCGAACTTCACGCACAGCCTTACGACTACGTTCTCGATGGCCGCATCAAAGGCTTTGCCGGACATTGGATGACCTTTGGCGGTGAAGAGATGATCGCGTTCCTGATGCTGCTCGCGCTGCTCCTGTTTCCCGGTTCCGTAAGCCCCGTACAAAAGATCTTTGGCTGGCTATGCGCCACATTGCTCTGGATCGCGATCGTCATGGGGTACACACGTAGTATTTTTCTCCTCGGTGTTCCCGTCGGGCTTCTGATCCTCGCCTGGAATCGCGCCCGGCGCCTGACGTTCGCGATACCCGTCGTCGCCGCGGTAACGTTTCTGGCGGCTCCCCCGCATATTCGCGAGCGTATGTCTTCTGTGCTCCGCCCGCATGGCGACGTGGATTCCAACTCGCGCCGCTCCATTATGCGGCGCACGGGTCTGCGCATGATTCAGGCGCACCCCTGGTTTGGTCTCGGCCCTGAGCAGGTTCAACCCCGGTTCCTCGCTTATGTCCCGCCCGACATACCGAAACCATTGCCGGCCGGTTGGTACGGCCATCTGCACAATATCTACATTCAATATGCCGCGGAGCGCGGTTTGCCGGCCCTTGCACTCCTGCTGTGGTTCATCGGGAGAATGATGCGTGACTTCCGGAGAGCCTTGAAATACCGTTCTGCTTCACCAAACCAGTTCGTATTTTGCGGAGCACTGGCTGTGATCGGCGGCGTCCTCGCAGAGGGTCTGTTCGAACACAACCTCGGCGACAGCGAGGTTCTCACCATGTTTTTAATCGTCGCTTCGTGCGGCTACGTCGCGATGGATCGCCCTGGAACTAATCAATTGGAGGCAGGCTTGCGGAGGGATGGATGCGTGTAGCACTGATTCACTACTGGTTGCTCGGAATGCGTGGCGGCGAGAAGGTCCTCGAATCCATATGTCGCATCTTCCCCGAGGCCGATATCTTCACTATCTTCTATGATCCCGAAGCCGTATCTCCATTGATCCGTTCGAAGAACGTCACATCGTCGTTCCTGAACCCTGCGCGGAGATTCCACCGCTCCATGCTTCCCCTGATGCCCATGGCCCTCGAGAGTTTCGATCTGCGCGCTTACGATCTGGTCATCAGCAGCGAATCAGGCCCGGCCAAGGGCGTCATAACGTCGTCCACGACGCGGCATCTTTGCTACTGCCATACGCCGATGCGCTACCTGTGGGAGCTTTATCCGGCGCATCTTTCGGAATTCCGCCGTGGCATTGTCGGCCCTGCTCTTTTCGCGCCCATCGCCAGTTATCTGAGAACCTGGGATTATTCGACGGCTGCCCGCGTTGACGGCTTCATGGCGAACAGCCGGAACATTCAGCGGCGCATCTGGAAAACCTACCGCCGCAAGTCGACCGTCGTCTATCCCCCCGTTCCCGTCCATACTTTCCGCCACACTTTCCACGACGACTACTTTCTGATCGTCTCCGAGATGGTGCCCTACAAGCGCCTGGACTACGCGCTTCGGCTGTTTTCCGCTAATGGCCGCAAGTTGAAAGTAGTTGGCCAGGGTCCGGAATATCGAAGCCTCCGCCGGCTGGCAGCCCGGAACATCGAGTTCTGCGGGAGGGTTCCGGAACAGGAGCTTCGTGATTTGTACGCGGGCTCGGCCGCGCTCATCATGCCCGGCGAGGAAGATTTCGGTATGACCATGGTGGAGTCGCTGGCAAGCGGCAAACCTGTCATCGCGCTAGGTCGTGGCGGAGCCATGGAGATCGTCACCGAAGGCTGCGGCATCCTCTACGCCAGTCCGACCGAGGGGGCCCTCGAAGAGGCGCTCCGGAATTTTGACCGCTTCGTTTCTTTCATCGATCCATTCCATATCCAGCGGCGCGCTCTGGAGTTTTCCGAAGTCGCTTTCGAGCGCGGCTTCCGCGGTGCGTTGCGGCGTTACGGCGCCGGAAGCACGGACTGGGATACCTATAAGCCGCGTCCGCAGGTCGCTTCCGTCTGTGCGACGCTGCCGGACAGGCTAAAATCGCGGCGCCTCCACGCGATAGAGCTACAGGAAGGCGCGTAGCATTTTACGTACTGTTTACACGTTGATTGCACCTGCTTGCGATCCCGTCCCTATGCTCGAAGAAGATGCCCACCTGGGAAGCCCGAGTTGCGGTCTGCACGATCGGATCGCAGCAACTGCGAGAGAACAGCGACGAAGCGCTGATCTTTCTTCTTCGCAATGCCCTTGACCAGACAACCTTCGACGATTTGTTCCACGAGCTCTTCCGCCGCTACCACCCGCGCGTCACAGCATGGTGCGCCCGAATGACGCGTGATCCGGAGCACGCGCTCGATCTCACCCAGGAAGTCTTCCTGCTCGCATTCCGCCGCCTCGATTCATTCCGCGGAGAGGCTCGCTTCGGCACCTGGCTGTACGCTATCACCCGCAATCATTGTCTGAACACGTTGAAGAAATGGCGTACCGAACCCGTCAAAAGGGGTGAACTGATACCCTTCGATCTTCGCGGCTCCCATGGGATGGAAGTCCATTTCGCGATGGAACGCAGCCAATCCTTCGAAAATATGTGGAAGCTCATCGAGGCACGCCTCAGCCCCCTGGAGGCACGCATCATGGCGCTCCACTACGCGTACGGCCTGCCTCTGGCCGCCATCACGCGCCAGTTAATGCTCTCGAACCCCAGCGGCGCCAAGGCCTATATCGTCAGCGCACGCCGCAAACTGAGTGCCCTGCTGCGCTGCGATGAAACGAAATCCCTTACGCATGGGCTTCCGGAACGTGCCATGGCCGGAGGAGCGGGACACTGACTGGAAACTCGGCGGCGCTCCGCCGCCCGCGCCCCCTGCTGTGGGACACGGGCCTTGTCAGCGGTCTGACCCTTCTCGCCCGGGCCTTTGGTTTTGCCAAAAGTGCTGCCATCGCACACGTGTTCGGTTCCGGTCCCGACCTCGACAGTTATCTCCTCGCATTCATGATTCCTTCGTTCCTCGCCGATGTCTTTTGCGGCGCCATTGTTCCCGCGGCTGTGCCTGAATTCGTGGAACTGGCCCTCCGCCCGGATATCGCGCGAACAGCGCCCTTCTACAGCAATGTCCTGCGCGCCTGCCTCAGACTTTCATTCTTCGTGAGCGCGCTTTGCGGATTTGGCGCCGCGATTGCACTCCTGGCAGTTCCTCGCGCGCACCACGTTCGTCTGGTGAGTGCCTTGCTCTTCGCCATGCTCCCCATCCTCCCCTGTGCCGCCGCGGCGAACGTATGGCGAGCGGTCCTGAATGCCCGGAGTCAGTTTGCAATTCCGGCGTTCACCGCTGTTCTGGCGCCCTTGTTTATCATTGCCGCGGTCTTCGCCGCCGGGAACTCCGGTGGCGTTCATATTCTCGCCTTTGGAACGACTCTCGCATCGATTGCGGAAGTTGCCATTCTCGGCTGGTCCGTTCATCTCGCCGGTTTCCCCGTTTGGCCTCCTGAGGCCCCGCCGTTTCCCTCTCTCGCGGCCGTCCGTGGAGAATACTTCTATCTCGTCACCACGGCAGCCCTGGGCGGCGGAAGCGTTTTCCTGGGACAATTCATGGCGGCTTCGCTTGGCAGCGGAAGCGTGTCTATTCTCAATTACGGGACACGTCTGGCCGGCGTTCTTCTGGCCCTCGGTCCGGCCGCACTCAACGTAGCCATTCTCCCCAGGTTTTCGCAGTCAGCGGCCGAGGGTGACTGGACAGTGCTCCGCCGGTCGCTCACGCAGGTCCTGACTAACTCGCTCCGGGTCAGCGTTCCGGTCGCGATTCTTCTCTTCTTCTTCTCACCCCTGATCGTACGCCTGACGCTGCAGCATGGCGCCTTTACTGCCGCCGATACCGAAGCCGTCGCAGCCGTGCAGGCTATTTCAATGCTGCAGTTGCCGTTTCTGGTCGGCATCGCGATCCTGCTCCGGGCACTTTCCGCAATGAAGGCGAACCGGGTAGTGGTGCCCGTTTTCAGCGCCGCCCTTGTTTTGACCACAGCGCTCACCTGTCTGCTCATGCAGCATTACCGCGTGTCTGGCATCGCATGGGCATCGTGTGTCGGGCAGGCCTCGCTTTTTCTGATGCTCATCATTGTGGTGTTCCGCGAAGGCCCCGGACGTTTTCCAACAGAGAGTCGCACATGACAGGCACTCAACCATCCCGCGGCATGTCTGATCCGGGCGATACCCTGCATTACGCCACGCCGCTGCCTCTGCATGCGGAATACTTTCCCATGGGGCAGTCGCTCCGGATCGCCGCCAACTCGCGTCTTGTGCATGCCGCGGCTGAGTCCATCTGGTCGCGCTTCCGCTGCATATCGAACGAATCGCAGGTTTCGTTCCACGTCGAGATTGATTCCGGCCACTCGCGCGATTGCGTGGCCGCGCCGATCCTCCGTGCCCGGGAACATCTGTTCTCCATCATTGCCGATTCCCGTAACTTCGTGAATGCCGACCTGCGGGCCGGATTCGCTTTCGCGCATTTCACTCACGATCTTGTCGCCGATGCAGATTACTGGCGCTATCACTTCCTCGAACCGCTCGCCTACCTGCTGGTGGGAGCGCGCTCCTTCACTTACCTGCACGCGTCCTCCGTCTCCCGCTATGGACGCGCTGTCGTCCTGTGCGGCGATTCCGGCGCCGGCAAAACCTGCCTCGCCTTCGCCTGCGCGCGCCGCGGCTGGACCTTTCACTCCGGCGATGCCACCGCCATTTTGCGAAGTGACGTCCGCCGCATCATGGGCAGACCCTTTGAAATCCGCTTTCGCGGCGACGCCCGAGCCCTGTTTAAAGAACTTCGCCACTTTCCTCCCGCGCTCCGTCCGAACAATAAACACGACATCGAGATCGATCCGGTCCATCTCGGTCTGAAAATAGAACCCGAAGCCCTCGCAAGCCACATCGTCTTTCTGAACCGGACTCGTGTGCCGGTAAAAGCGTCCATTACACCATTTCCGCCTGACGAAGCCCGCCGCCGGCTCGAACAGGACATCTGCTTCGGAGACGAAACCATCCGGCAAGCGCAGCGCGCCGCCCTCGTCGCGTTTCTGTCCCTGCCGGTCTGGCAGCTTAACTATTCGGACTGGGACGAAGCGGAGCAATCGCTTCATGCGCTGGTGGCCGAAGGTTAAAATGGCGGAATCCCACCTGCTCGCCGTGGTCCGAAGTCTAAGTTTCGAGGACAATCCGGACAATCATCTCTCCGGTCTGACCGACTCTGCCTGGCGCGATCTGCTGCGAGTCACCGATCGGTCGCAACTGACTCTGCCCCTCGCCGCGCATAGCCCAGCAAGCTTCCCGCAGTGGGTTCGTGACCGCCTGGAGAGTGATTTGTCGAACAACGCGATCCGTCACGAGCGCACCATGCAAAGGTACAGGGAGATCCAGGAGGCCCTGACTTCGCGAGGCCTTCGCTTTGCCGTTTTGAAGGGCTTTACCCAATACCCGCTCTACTGTACCGACCTGCGGGCAAGGCCCCAGTACGACCTGGACCTCTACTGTCCCGAATCGGATATTGCAGCCGCTTATCAGGCGATCATTGCCCTCGGCTACGAGCCCTTCCGCCAAAAGACCGCCACTCCCGTAGACCATCTCTCACCCCTGATTCGCAAAACAGGCTGGCGTCCCCGCGGCGATTACTACGATCCCGACATGCCCCTCACCATCGAAATGCACTTCCGGTTCTGGGATAACGACACGGAGTGCTTCGACGTGCAGGGTGCAGAGACCCTGTGGGAGCGCAGGCGCCTTCGCGAAATCTCCGGCCTCGAGGTTCCCGTTCTCCATCCCAACGATGCGCTGTCTTATACCGCGTGGCATCTAGTCCGCCATCTGCTGCGTGGGGACTTGCGCGCTTATCATGTCTACGAGCTGGCTAACTTCCTCCACCAGACTGCCGACCACAACGATTTCTGGCGAAAATGGCGCAACGGTCAGCTTTCACCGATCGTCGAAAGCATGGCCTTCCGGCTCGCGATGGACTGGTTCCACTGCGCCGCCAATCCGGCAGTGACCAGGCTGGCGCATTCGCTGCCGCACACCGTTGAGCGCTGGTTTACCATGTTCGGCTTCTCTCCGCTTTATTCCGTCGAGAAACCGAACAAAGACGAACTCTTTCTGCATCTGGCTCTCGTGCAGGGCTACCGTAAGCGCCTGAAGATCGCACGCCGCCGCCTTTTTCCCTTTCGCTTCGAACCCGTCGTCGTGGACGCCCACGTTCCGGCGCCTGGTACCGCTCTCCGCTGGAAACGCCGCGTCTTCGGCTTTTGGTTCATGGCGAAACGCATGCTTCACCATCTGCGTACGTTTCTTCCGGTCATCCAGAGCGGCCTGCGCTGGCGGATGGAACCTGCATCTCATCGCATACCTCGCGCCGGAACCGCTTTACAGTAAAACGCGACTGAAAAGTATTGCGCCCGTTCTCTGCCAGCCGGTTTCTCAGCTCGGGATTGTCCGCCAGAATTTTAATGCTTTTCGCCAGCGCCTGGCTGCTGCAGTCGTCCGTAAGAAGGCCGTCATGGCCATTTCGAATCAGCTCGGGAATCCCGCCGGACGGATATGCCACCACAACGGTGCCGGCCGAGAGCGCCTCCATAATCACCCGCGGACTCGCTTCACACGCAGCTGACGGAACCGCCAGCACATCCAGTTCCTGCAGAACCTTCGCAGGGTCATCCGCCCAGCCGCGAAACTCGACGCCTTCCTGGGCACCCGCTGCGTACACCGAGCGTTCGTATGCCGGATCGGAAAACAATGCCGCGCCGATTGCGATAAATCGCATCCGATTCCGGTCCGGCAACACCCGCGCTGCTCCAATGAACGCCAGGTGGCCTTTCTCCGGCGAAATTCGCGCGAGAATGCCGACCCGCAGGCAGCCGGTACCGGTATCGCGGCGCCGCGCTGAGCCGCAATCGGGAACTCCGTTGTATATCACCTTGACCCGCAGTCCGGCACGCGCTCGCAGATAGCCGGCTGTGAATTCCGAGCAGCTTACCACAGCTCCATACTGCCCTAAAGACCGGTGAACGGCGATGCGCGCATATCTTTTATCCAGCAAACTGTGCGAATGAAAGAGCACGGGCACGGCCATCCCCGCCACCACCGGCAGGACTCTCGGGCCGTTCACATAAATCAGATCGAACTGCCCCCTGTGCCGCACCATGCATCCGCAACGCAGCATGTCTCCGGGAAAGGCCAGCAGATCTCTGGTGGATTTCCTCCCGTTCGTATATCGGGACAGCGGAAGCCTCGCCGTCTCGAATCCCAGTGACTCGGCAAATTCCAGTAGCGGCCCTTCGCCAGGCGCCATCACCGTGGCGTCCCAGCCGCGTTCGCGCATTTCACAGAGCACGTCGCGAAGACACAATTGTGCCCCGCCGAACTCGCTGAATTGATCCAGGCATAAAACCTTCATACCCTGTCCTTCGTGTGTCGCCCGGCAGCGGCGAGCACCCACAGATATACCGGCCACACTCGCCAGTACGTAATCAGATCGCCTGAAAACATCTGCGCAATCTGTCCGCACCAGAAACAGAAAATCCATTCGCCGAGGAACGCCGCCTGCGCGTTCCCGGAACGTATCGCCCTCCATCCCGTTCGCAGAATCGCCACGTTCATTGCCGCGAAAACCACCAACCCCGCAACTCCGGTTTCAATCAGCAGACTTAGAAACGTGTTGTCCGCAATCACCGTGCTGCCCGCGAAAGTGGAATAGGGCAGCGTCTTGTATCCGATTCCCAGGAAAGCGTGCCACGGCTCACGTGCCAGAAAACCCAGCAGCGCCTCCCAGTGCCCCACTCTGCCCGAAAGAATCCTGTCCGGCGAGTCCGAAAAGAAGGTGAACGATCCTATTAGCCGCCCCCAGTAATTGGCTGACAGCGCGGGAAGCGTGGCTCGCACCGTGAGCGCACCCATTACCGCAGCCGCCATCCCGGCGGCGATGACTCTGGACGAGCGCCGTATTTTTTCGACATGCAACGCGACCAGTACACCCAGCGCCACGACGAGGTTCAGAACGGAGGCCCGCGAATAAGACAGCATGATCGCACCGCCGAGTACGATCCCCCCAAGCACCAGACCCTTTCGCGACGCGACGGCCCGGTCTTCAGACCGCATGAACCGCACCGCCACCATCACCAGAAAAAATGCGCAGAAGTTGCCGAGTGTGCTGGCTTCGTAGAAAAGCCCCTGCGCCCGCCGCAGCGGCCCGTTCTCCATGTAGATGAACTGTTCGCTGAACCTGCCAGGCGCCGCCAGCTGAAAATAGAAGTCGAAGCAGGCAAAGGCCGCCGCCGCCACCGCAGTCCGATAAAGGAGTCGCACCATGCGGTCTCCTTCCCACCCGTCGCCCACAGGTCCCGCAAATCCGTACAGAAACACAAAACCGCCGATCGCAAAGAGGATCACTCTCGCCAGGCTCCCGAGTGCAATCTGCCATCCCGAGTACACCGCCGCCAGACCCACCGACGCAAGCAGTACGCACAGAAACAGCCCGTACGCTTTCGTGAAAGGATGGCTCCATGCGCTCCACTCGCCTGACCGTATTACGCCTGCGAGCAATCCCAGGCCTGCCACCAGCGGAGCCACATGGACCCCCGAATCTCCCCATGCCACCGGCAGCGGCGGCAGCAGTAACACCGCCACAAAGAATACAGGAATCCATCGGCTCGGGCGCAGAATTAACCAGTAAGCGAAAACGAGGATGCAGGGCACGCCCAGCAGTGTGACCCGGTAAATGATATTGGGCGAGACCGCGGCGGCCGTGGCCCAGATGCCGGCAAGAAGAGCACCGAACTCGCTCGCCCGCCATTTGCGGACCCCGAGTGCGCGCAACATTACGAACGACGCATCCTATCGCCAGCTGTAATGCCGCCTGCGCACCTGTTCGTGCGCAAAGCGAATCGCCAGATATCCCACGACCAACAGCAGAGAACCGATCAGACCAACGACCATGTTCAGCGGAATATTGGGAAAGCTGGGTCTTTCCGGCACAATTCCCGGATCGAGCAGCCTGAGCCGCACGCCGCGAAGCGGCGCCGAAATTTCGATTTCACCGAGCCTTGTCCTGGCGGCGTCTTCGTCGGCACGCGCCGATTTGAGTTCCACTTCCACCGCTTCGCGCGCGCGCGTTAATTCTTCAAGCGCCGACCCTTTGGTGTCCAGGTATTCAAGTAGTTTGCGCTCCTGTTCCTCCAGATCGTGTACTCGCGCCCTCGATGCCGCAATCTCAGATTGAATCCATCCGTTTTTCGGCTCCGCGACACCTGATGTTATCGGCGGAGGCGCCTGCAGTTGGCCGAGGTAATTCGCCAAGTCGGCGCGGGCCAGCGTCAGATCCCGTCCCACCGCGGTTCGCAGATCGGCCGCCGAATCATACTCTTTCTGCAGCGCCTCGATCGAACCGCTCTTCGCCAGTTGCGCGGCAGCTTTTTCCGACTTGTCGAGTCTCACCTGGGCCGCGTCCAGGACCTTTTGCGGCTGCTGCGTCATCGCCGCGTTCGATTCGTCATCCAGCGAATTGTTCTGATCGACCGCGCGCTGAGCGATATACTGCGCCAATTTTTGCGCGTCTTTCGCGCTCTGTAGTGTTGCGGCAATCTGAATGTAAGTCGCGTTCGTCGGCCGCGAAATCGTCAGAATGCGCCGCTTCAGCACTTCGATACTCGTGCCTTCATATTGCGCGCGCAGATGAAGATCCTCCAGCGCGCGCAAAAAGAGCGTATCGCCCGCGGCGAACTGCTCATACGTCTTCAGCGAATCCAGATAGACCTGGCTCACCGCTACAGACGCCCGCGCATCAGTGCCCGCCGGTGGCTCGATGAGTATGCTGGCCGTCGCCGTATATCGGCGCGGCAATATCGAACTCACCACGCCCGTCAGAACCAGCGCCGTCACGCATGCGATCCCGATCAGTCCGCGTTTGCGCAACGCATAAAGTGCGAATTCAAACCCCTGTGCGTCGTCGGTCATTCGTTCCCGGGAAGGTCGCTCCCAAACCCCCTTAGTGAGACAGTCCAGGTGGAGGTATCGGAACAACCCTGGAGAGGCTCCGATCGCTCGGGGCTCTCCCATGAAGAGGATGTAAATTCGCTGTAAAATCGCCAATTCGCAGCACCGAAACGTTTCCGTCCGAACGCCGGCGATGCTAACATTTACACACGGAGATAGCCATTTGCTCGCGCGTGATGGCGGTGCAGGTTGCGCATGAGTCCATCGTCGGCGTGTCCGGCGCCCCGGCCTGTGTTACCGGACTTTTTCATAGTCGGCGCGCCAAAAACCGGAACGACTTCGATCTTTCACTATCTGGATCAACACCCCGGCGTCTACATGAGTCCTGTCAAGGAACCGTGCCACTTCGCTGCGGAGGTTCGCCCGGAAAACTTCTGCGAGGAACTACAGCCCCGCATCGCCCGCGAATTACAGGAACTTCAGCAATATCTCGCCGGACCCATGCTCGAAAAGCGGCCAGGAGGAATCGTGTCCGATTGGCAGGACTACCTGAAGCTGTTTGCCGCCGTGCGACGCGAAAAAGCAGTCGGTGAAGCCAGCGTCGTTTATCTCTGGTCGAAAACAGCGGCGGCCAATATCGCCTCAGTCATACCAGGCGCAAGAATCGTCATGATTCTACGCAATCCCGCCGAGAGGGCCTTCTCCCATTATTTGCACGCGGTCACTAAAGGAAATATCCGCCGGTCGTTCCACCAGCAGATTGCCCTGGCATTGCGAAACACCTCCGGCAAGTTCACCCTCGATGATCTTCAGTTGCTCGAAATCGGACTCTATTACGAGCAGGTCAAGCGCTATCTCGATCTCTTTCCACGGGAGAATGTGTTCATCCGCTTCTACGAAGATTATCGCGACCGGGCAGCCGCTCTTGTTTCCGAAATCTTCCGCTTCCTGCATGTGGATGAAACGGTAACACCCGATCTGTCGAAAAGATATTTGCAGCCCCGCGTCCCCAGATATCTCGGGACCAGCGACCTCTTGAAGAAATACGGCCTCTGGCAATTTGCCAGACGAATCACGCCGCCTTCGATGCTGGGCCGCATGCGGTCCCTGGCTTTCAAGCCCCGTACGGCGCTCGCAATGGATACCCGTGACCGCAACTACCTGATCGGCTATTACCGCGACGATGTTCGCAAACTCTCAACCCTGCTGAACCGCGATCTGGATGCGTGGCTTCGCTGAAAATTCACGGCTTCCGAAAAATCAAGATATGCTGCCGCGGCAAAACCTCGCTCACCCTCTCGAACACAAAGCCCTTCGGCTGCACTTCCGACCTGACGTCGCCCATCGTCATCCGGTCCGCAGCCTGGACCGGCACATTCGGATC
>Ga0210389_10002410_pt1 | contig 14758 bp, 10 predicted proteins | sample IncBWH28OmetaG_FD_160127 | JGI IMG/M metagenome (GOLD analysis project Ga0210389, IMG submission 160127) | Forest soil microbial communities from Barre Woods Harvard Forest LTER site, Petersham, Massachusetts, United States - Inc-BW-H-28-O ...
CAGTTCGGCATGCCCTGGCGCGGGGCGGACGTCGCGCGGGCCGCCGAGGCGGCCGGAGTCACCGCGTTCTGCCGCGGTGAGTTCGTTGACCACGAGGCCTACTTCACGCTGGCCGAGATGGCGCTGGGCACGCAGCGCGCGAAGATCGGGACCGGCATCGCCTACGCGTTCGCCCGCACGCCGTATGCGCATGCCGCGGGCATCCGCGCGGCGTGGCGGCACGCTCCCGGCCGGGTCTTCCTCGGGCTAGGATCCGGGGCCTTCCGGATCAACCGGGACTGGTTCGGGGTGGCCGCGGACCGCCCGGTCGAGCGCATGGCCGACCTGGCCGGCGCCATCCGCGCCTGGCTGCAGGCGGAAAACGGGCAGCGCGTCCGCCACGACGGGGAGTTCTACCACGTCGACGCGGTGGTCGGCGCACCCGTCCTTGGGCGCATTGACGCGCCGATCCTGCTTGGCGCGTTCAACAAGCGGATGGCCGCCACCGCCGGCCGGGTGGCCGACGGGGTGATCGGCCACGGCCTGTTCACCCGGGCCTGGTGGGAGGACGTGGTCCGGCCCGCGGTGGCCGAGGGCGCCGCGCAGGCTGAGGGCACGTCGCAGGCAGACGGCTCCGCTGCTCTTGCCGAGCACGGCTGGGTGATCACCGCCATCGACGATGATGACCCGGACCGCGCCGTCATGGACGCCCGCCGGATGATCGCCTTCTACCTCACCGTCAAGACGTACGACCCCTACGTCGCGCACCACGGCTGGACCACCCAGGTCGCCGCGATCCGCGAGGCCTTCGCCCAGCGCGACACCGAGGCGATGGGCAGGGCGGTCACCGATGACATGCTCGAGGCGATCGCCGTGTGCGGCACGACAGCCGACGGCCGGGCCGCGCTGGCCCGGCGCGGCGACTCGCTGCCCCGTGACGTTGCCTACCTCGCCCCTCCGTCGTTCATGGTCAGCGAGCGCCGTGGCCAGCGCTACGCGATGGCCAGCCTCGCGCTGCTCGACGCACCCGGCGGTGCTGCGGATGCCGCGAGGCCCTGAGGTGCAGCCGGCTCTTAAGGGTCCCCCGGACTTGGCCAGCCGCTGGCGGCGCGACGGCCACTGGCCGGACCGCACGCTGCCGCAAGAGATGCGCCGCGCCGCCGCCGAGCATCCCGACAGCCCCATTGTGTTCCACGGCACCGTGTTCCACGGCAGCGTGTTCCACGGCAGCATGTTCCACGGCAGTGTCGGCCAAGACGGTGCGGACCAGGGCGGTGCCGGACAGCTGGTGACCACCGTGGGCGACCTGCACGCACGCGCGCTCCGGGTCGCGGCCGGCCTGGCGCGGCTCGGCGTCCGGCCCGGCGACGCCGTCGCCATCCAGGTCCCGAACTGGCCGGAAGGCGCGGTCGCCCACGCGGCCGGCTGGCTGGCCGGGGCGGTGGTGGTGCCGATCGCGGCGAGCTACGGCCCCGCTGAGGTCAGCTTCATCCTCCGGCAGTCGGGGGCGAGGGTCTTCATCGTCGCCCGGCACTGGCGAGGCCGCGACTGCGCCGGCCTGCTGGCGGAGTCCCGGCCCCGCCTCGGTGAGCTTCCGGCGCTCTCCCATGTCGTGGTGATCGGGGAGCCGTTGCCCGCGACCATCGCATGGGCCGACCTGGAAAGCGGCGTGGGGAGCGCTCCACAGCCCGTCACCGCGGGCGCCTGCCCGCCCCCGGCGGGTGTCTCGCCGGCGGCGGGCCCGGACGACCCCTGCCTGCTGGTGTACACCTCGGGCACGACAGCTGAGCCGAAAGGCGTCCAGCATTCGCACAACACCCTGCTGAGCGAGGTGCGCGGGACAGCGGCCGCCCGGCGAGCGCCGGGCACCAAGCAGCTCGCCGCCTTCCCCGCGGGTCACGTGGCGGGCGTGCTCGGGCTGCTGCGGGTGCTGGTCCTCGGCGTGCCGTCGGTGGTCATGGACGCCTGGGACCCGGTCGCCGCCGCCCGCCTGGTGGAAGAGCACCGCGTGACGTCGGCGGCAGGCGCGCCCGTCTACCTTGCCACCATGCTCGACGCGGCGCAGCGCACCGGGCATGACCTGTCGAGCCTGGCGGAGTACCTGACCGGGGCGGCGGACGTGTCGCCGGAGCTCATCGAGCGGGCCGACCGTGCTGGCATCGCGGCCTACCGGTGCTACGGGTCGAGCGAGCATCCCACGATCAGCTCCGGCGTTCCCGCCGACCCGCTGGTCAAGCGGGCCACCACGGACGGGCGGGTGAACCCGGGCAATGAGGTGCGGATCATCGACGACGAGGGCCGCGAGCTGCCGCCCGGCGCGGACGGCGAGATCGTCTCCCGCGGCCCCGAGCAGTTCCTCGGCTACCTGGCAAGCCAGCTGAACGCCGACGCGTACCTTCCCGGCGGCTGGCTGCGCAGCGGGGACCTCGGCCACCTCGACTCCGGCGGCTACCTGACGGTGACCGGCCGGAAGAAGGACATCATCGTGCGCGGCGGGGAGAAGATCTCGGCCAAGGAGGTGGAAGACGTCCTGCTGCGCCACCCGGCGGTAGCCGAGGCGGCGCTCGTGGGCGCTCCGGACCAGCGCTATGGCGAGCGTGCCTGCGCGTTCGTCGTCTTGCGGCCCGGTGCCTCGCTCGACCTGGCGGAGGTCCAGCGGCATTTCGCCGGGGCCGGCCTGGCCCGGCAGAAGACGCCGGAGCAACTGGTCATAACGACGGCGCTGCCCAGGACGGCCGCGGGCAAGGTGCAAAAGCACGCCCTCCGCGCCAGCCTGGCCGGCCGGGCCACCTCCTGAGCCAGGCAGCCGCGCTGGCGCCGTCGCTGCGGTCTGTTAAGGGATGCAACGGCACCATTGCGTGCCCCATAGGACCCGCGATGGAGCCATCGCATGCCCGATCTGGCGACTGCGATGGCGCCATCGCGGGTGTTTCGGAGGCGCAGCGATGCCGACGCCGCTGCTGCCTGGTGATCGCCGGCTCGAGACATCAAGGGCTTGAGTGCGGCGGGTGTGTAGCCGGTTCAGATGGACGCGGGCTCCGGTGCCGCGGCCCGCTCCACCTGGGGCGCGTCAGCCATGCCGTGCTGGCCAGCCAGGTACTCCGCCATCGTGCGCTCCCGGCCATAGTGCCGTTTCATCCACAGGCAGGTGACGAAGGCGGCGGGCCCGAACAGCGACTGCGCCGGGATGAGCACGTCAAGGTTGGCGTTTTCGAGGTTGAACAGGAACGGGATGAACGCTGTCGCGAAGCCGCCCATGACCACGATGACGCCGGCCGCTATGGCGGCCGCCCGCGCGCCGTACGCCTTGTAGGCGGCCAGGAAGAACAGGGAGTAGACAAGCAGGTCGCCGAGGCCGACGGCGTAGTCGACTTCGCCGAATCGCATGCCAAGCACCGGAGTGAGGGGGTGCGTAATGTAGCGCGCGATGAGCCTGCCGGTCAGCGGGTAGTACGAAGCGAAGAGGACGTCGTAGCAGGCGAGCCCGAGTGACAGCCACGCGACGTGCCGCAGCCTCATGCCGCCCTGCACGTACAGGTTGCACACGGCGATCGCGCCGAGCCCCACCGTGATGCTCTGCTCGGTGTACCACACCTGCCATCCGGGGATGGAGCCCATGAGGTAGTGGCTCGACCATATGTTGAAGCCGAACAGCAAGCCGATCCCCAGCCAGATCCCCATCGAGCCGAGCAGGGGCCGGTAGCCGATGTAAAGGGCGGAGCCCAGCGTCAGGGCCAGCATGCAGGTGACTAGCGGAACCGGCAGCCAGCCGTAGACGAACGGCAGGACGCCGATGAAGATCAGCAGGATCACGACGTCGCGAGTGTTGAACGTCCCCACCGGTGGGCGGTCCACGCGCACGTGCCGGAAGTAAGCCAGCGCGCCCGCGCAGACCAGGATCACGCCAGCCAAGATCACGCCGAACAAGGTGAGGTCTTGTTCCCACATGGGTATCGGGAAAATTGGCACCGGCATGTCATGCTCCGACGAGTGCTTGCTGGCTGGCGAACGTAGTCTCGTGCAGGTCGCTGCGCATGCGGCGAAGCGAGGCCGCCTGGTCGTCGCCGACGATGTCCAGGTCAACGTCCAGCCCGGCCGCCGCGAAGTGGCGGACGGCCTCGGCCTCGCCGTAATCGGCGATCGCGCTAGCCGGCAGGGTGAGCCGGATCCGGCCGTCGCAGGCGGCGGCGCGGTACCGCGCGGGCCAGGGTCCGGCGGGCAGCGACTCGATCGCCTCGATGAGCTGGCGGGGCGTGACGACCTCGCCGCCCGGAATGCGCAGCAGATGATCGGCCTTGCCGAGGATCTGGCTGGTCGCGGGAATGCTCGCCAGCTCGCAGCGCAGCGGCGCGTCGGGCAGGGCCCGGGCGACATCGCGGGTGTCGTAGCGGAACACCGGCGTGCAGTCCCGGTAAGGGAAGTACGGAGTGATCACGAGCGTGCCGAGCGCCCCGGGAGCAGCGGGCTCACCCGTGTCCAGGTCGATCAGCTCGGTGAGCCCCAGGTTGAGGTCGTGGTGCAGGTGTGCCTGGCTGCAGGCACGGGCGGTGACCGGGACGACCTCGGTCATGCTGTAGGGGTCCTCCACCATCGCGACGCCAAACGTCTGGGCCGCCGCCCGCGCCAGGCTCGCGGACAGCACCTCACCGCCCGCCACGATGCGGCGCAGCCGGAAGTCGCCGGCCCCCATGCCGCGGCACCGGGCCGCGACAACAAGCTCGGCAAGATAGCTGGGACTGGTAAACAGGATCGTCGCGCCTCCCCCGGCCATGCTCTCCAGCGATGCCTCCGGCGGCACGACGCCGAGCGGACGCCAGCCAGCTCCGACCAGGCGACAGCTCGTGGCAGCCAACTGCGTGGCCGCAGTCGAGCGGGAGCTGACGTTCCCCTGCATGATGTCGCCCGGCAGCAGTTCGCCTCGCAGCACCGAGGCCAGCGCGCCGATCGCGGGCCACAGCTCCATCTCATAGCGCGACAGCCACACCTCGGCAGGGCGCCCGGTGGTGCCGGTGGTGCGGGTGGCCAGGTAGGCCGGAACGTCGGTGCAGCGGAAATCGCCTGGCCGCTCGATCAGGTCCGCCTTGACCGTGACCGGGAACGTCCGCAGCCCCGCGATATCGAGCTTTGCGGGGTCGACCTGTGCGGCGGCAAAGCGGCGCGCGTAAAACGGCGACTGAGCGGCCAGTCTGCGAGCCGTGCGAGACAGGCTGCGGTTAGCGATTTCCAGCCGGGCTTCGGGACTCGAAATCGGCCCGTCGATGAGCTCGCCTGCGTCCGCGCCAGGCGCGCCGAACTCGACGAGGGTGGCGAGCGCGTCATCGACCAGTCGCGCGACATTGCGCGGATCAAGCCGCCGCCCCTGGGCCATGCCCAGCGCCAGCCGGAACTGCCGTATACCTGTCTCGAACATAGCTCCGCTCCGTCCTCGTGCGGTCCCGACTGCGGCTAGCTCAATACGCGCGGGCTAGCGGCTAGGGAGTGCGAGCCGACGCCGCCCGCAATTGGGTACCGTCGGCTCGCACGAACTCATCGGCTTTCGCGGTTAGACGCTGGCGGATGATGCGGCGGCAAACATCACCGCGCTGAGCGAACCCAGGATGTAACGCAGGTGCTTGAGGACCGACATGGCTTTCCTCCTCTCCGGATGTTCGGGCAAATGGGCTGTGGAAGAGGGTCGGTGGGCCATAGCGGATTAGGCGAAGCAGTCGCTGTCAGGGGACGACGACAACCGTGAGGTTCATCATCGGATGGACCCCGCAGGTCACGTAGAACTTGCCCAGTGTCAGCCACGGGCCGGTGGTGTACACGGAGTTCGTCACCATGAGACGGATGCCAGTCAGCGGGTCACCGCGCACCGGGCTGGTGATCTGCCCATTTTGGCCTGGCCCGATCTCGTGAATATTGTGCGAGTTGTCGACGAAGGTGAGGTGCTGGCCGCGGTGCAGCGTCACGACGTCCTTCGTGAAGTCCATGTTGTTCATGCCAACAGTATTCGGCGGTGCCGGCTTGGGCGTGGACACGATCAGGGTAGGAATGAAAATTCCCGCCAGGATCCCGGGAAGGATGAATAGAAATCGAGGCGTCGAAGCGATGATGCGACGTACCGCAGCCATCGGTTTCCTCCCCACAGAAGACTTCTTGGCAGAGGACGGCGTGCATTTATGAGCATCAACGCTGATAGCAAGATTATTGCGCGCGATGTGTTGGGCGTCAAGGCATTGGCCTGGGGCGAACAGCGGCAACAAACAATGACATTCGCCGACATTCGCCGACATTGCCGACTCGCGAGTTACTCGTGGTGAGCTTATTATCTGCGTTACCTGCGTGAATCTATTTCCGTCTGCACGAACTGTGAAGCAGCGGTATGGTTATGACGGGTGCGACTGATCTGCAGGGATTGAAGGAGACAGCCGTGGCCTCACCGAGACTGGCGGCCCGCCGCCCTTGGGCGCTGCTGCCGCGCCTGCCGAAATTGCGTCCCGGCTCCATGCTCGCCGCCGCCGCCACCGACCGGCGCCGGGCACTTCAGCTGGCGCTGGGCGGGATCTGGCTGCTGGATGCCGCGCTCCAATACCAGCCGTTCATGTTCACCGGGGGTTTCGCCAGCCAGGTCATCCAGAGCAGCGCCGCGGGCAATCCCGCGTTCATCGCCGATCCGATCACCTGGTCCGCGGCCGTCATGGCCCGGCACATGATTGTCTGCAACGCGATGTTCGCGACCTTTCAGCTCCTGATCGCCATCGGGCTGCTTTACCGCCCGACCGCGAAGGTGGCGCTCGCCATCTCGATCCCCTGGGCCGTCGCGGTGTGGTGGATCGGGGAGGGGCTTGGCGGCATCCTCACGGGTAACGCTGACCCGATCATGGGGGCGCCCGGCGCTGCAATCATCTACGCCTTGCTAGCCCTGCTGGCCTGGCCCGCGGGTCCCGAGGGGACGCGCCCCACCCGGGTCGCGAGCCTCACGCGCCCGGATCGCGCGCCTGCCCGGGCCGTGTGGGCGTTGCTGTGGGGGAGCCTGGCGGGCTTCGCGCTGCTGCCCGCCAACCGGTCGCCCAGCACAGTGCGTGCCATGCTATCCGGGATGGAGGCGGGTGAACCAGGCTGGATCAGGGCACTGGACGGGTTCCTCAGCAATACCCTAGGGCAGCACGCCACGACCACCGCGATCACGGTCTCCGTCCTTTGCTGGCTGGCGGCGCTGACCGTCATATCGGAACGCCTTGACCGAGCCACCGTGATCCTCGCCGCGATCCTCGGGGCGGCGTTCTGGGTCACGGAGGATTTCGGCGCGATCTTCACCGGCCAGGGCACCGACCCCAGCTCTGGGCCGCTGCTCATCGTCCTCGCGGCCGCATTCTGGCCCTCGGCCCAGCCATCACAGTAGGCCGCGCACGACTCCAGCGTTCCGCTTATGCCCGGCCACGATGGCGGCCAGGATCAGCCGGGTGGGCGGAGTCGTTTGGTATGAAGGATTTGGGTTGCCCTTCAGTGCCCCGCCGGGAAGGTTACTCCCGGAGCGAGACGAGCCGCTCGTAGTGCTCGGCGGCCGCGCCGTGCAGCATCTCGTCGACCTTCGCGCGCCGCAGGTACAGGTGCAGGTCGTGCTCCCAGGTGAAGCCGATGCCGCCGTGGGCCTGCAATGCCTCCCCGGCCACGGTCGCGACGCCTTCCCCGGTGAACGCCTTCGCGGCGCTCGCCGACGCCGTCGCGCCGGGCGCGCCGGCGTCCAGGGCCATCGCGGCGTAGTACGTCGCGGCCCGGGCGCCCTTGAGCGTGGTCAGCATGCCGGCCACCTTGTGCTTGACCGACTGGAAGCTCCCCAGCGGGCGGCCGAACTGCTCGCGGACCTTCACGTACCCGACGGTCATCTCCAGCAGCCGCTCGCCCACGCCGAGCGCGTCCGCCGCGGTGAGCACCGCGGCCGCGTCGGTGAGCCACCGGACCTGCGCCGGGTCCGCGGTGACCACGGCCGCGGCCGGGACGCGCGCGCCATCCACGATGACGTCGTACCACCGGCGGGTCTCATCGAGGGTTCTCCGTGCCTCGACGCAGGCCCGTGCCCGCTCCAGCAGCACCAGGCAGGCGCCCTCGTCGCGGGCCACCGTCACCAGCAGCCAGTCGGCGGCGGCCGCCGCCTGGACCGCCGTGGCCCGGCCGCTGAGCACCAGATCGTCCCCGTCGGCTGATCCGGCTACCGAGCCATGGTGGGCCCAGCTCGCCTTCAGCTGCCCGGCGGCCAGCGCGGGCAGCAGGGCCGCCTGGCCGGACCTGGCGAGGGCGAGCGCGATCAGCGCGGTGTCGGTGAACGGCCCGGGGGCGGCCGCGCGGCCGATCTCCTCGGCCACCAGGCACAGTTCCACCAGGCCCTGGCCCGCGCCGTCATGCTCGGCGGGGACGGCCAGGCCGGTCCACCCCAGTTCGGCGGCGCGCTGCCACAGCTTGTCGTCGGTGTCCTTGCCGGCGCTGGCCAGGGACCGCACGAGTTGCGGCGGGCAGTTGGCGGCGAGCATGCCGCGCGATACCGCCCGAAGGGCGGCCTGCTCCTCCGTAAGCTCGAAGTCCACCTGCTCCTGCCTTTCCGGTTACTGCGCGAAGCGTGCGATCTCGACGGCGAGCAGCCCCTCCAGGCTGTCGGCGGGCGGCGCCGGCAACTCGACCGCCCGGTCCCGGGTGGGGAGCAGCACGACGGCGCTGCCGGGAGTGGTCTGCTCACCGCGCTGGTTCCAGCAGCTGACCTCGAGGTGGACCTCGTTGCGGCCATCGACCTGGACCTTATCGGTGACCGTGCCCCGCACCCAGGTCGTGTCGCCGATGTAGTTGAACTTGCGGTGCTCGCAGCGGAGCTTGAACAGCCACCCGTCGTCGCCCATCCAGTCTGTCAGGGCGTGCGTCAGCCACGTCTCGCGCATCGCGCCGTAGTCGTAGCTCATCGTGATGCCGAGCTCCCGCGCCCGCTCAGGGTCCCAGTGCAGGCGCTGGACGGTGTCGGGAATGTGGCGGGCGTTCGGCGGGTACAGGCCGGGCGCCTTCGTGCGGACCTTGCGCGCGATGCCGAAGGCGCCCGGCGGGGTCAGCTGCATGCCCCAGCCGATGTGCCAGACGATCAAGTCGGTGACCACCAGCGGGCCCTTCACCCGCGGCTGGATCTCCTCGCCTCCCTGCACGTCCTCGAAGTAGCGGACCTGGGGGCCGCGGCGGGCCTCCGCGTCGTAGGCGGCGTCGATCTCGGCGAGTGCCTCCTCGCTGTAGGGCTCGAGGCTGGCCGGCTGCTTGGTCCCGGGCTCGTCCTGCGACCGGGCCTTCGAGGCGTGCCGCTCCGCGTTGATCCAGGTGCCGCGCTGGATGGTGACGATCTGGCCGTGGCCGTTGGCGTACAGGAAGTCGTGCGTCACGTGCGCCGTGCGGCCGCCGAAGCGGCTGGGCTTGTCCTGCACGCCGACCTGCGTGCGTATCGCCTGGCAGCGGTCGCCCGCCTGCAGCGGGCGGTAGTACTCAAACTCCATCGCGGCCTGGTAGGAGCCCAGGCCGGCGAACGGGTCGCCCTTGAGCTCCTGCTTCTGCTCCGGGGTCAGCGGCGGAGCGGCGTTCTCGCCCATGGTGTAGGGGAAGTTCGGCGGCGCGATGAGGCCGCCCCAGCGGGTGTTCTTGCCGTACTCGGGATCGCAGTACAGCGGGTTGTCATCGCCGTACCCGTAGGCGAAGTGCCGGGCGGCGTCCGCGTTCACCTCGGTGATGTGCGCCGGGCGCAGGCGCAGCGGGATGCCGATGCGCCGCCGGGAGCGCTCGAACGACTCGTCGGTGAGGGTGCCGTACCCGCCTTGGTCAGCGGCCATGAGAGTCTCCTGAGGTTGGGGTGCCGGGAGCGTCACCCGGTTGCTGCGCGCCGGGGTCGCTGAAGCCTGTGTCACTGAAACCTGCGTCACTGAGGCCTGTGTCGCTGAAGTAGTGCTCGCGGACCAGAGCGCGGCTGATCTTCAGCGAGGGCGTCCGCGGCAGGTGGTCGACCACCTTGATCGTGACTGGGACCTGGTACCTGGTCAGCCTGCTCGCGAGGTAGTCCATGAGCTCGTCGGCGGACGCGGGGCGCACCAGCGTCACCGCGGCGGCGGGTACCTCTCCCAGCCTCGGGTCGGGCAGCCCGACGGCAGAGGCCTCATCCACGGCCGGGTGCGCGAGGAGCGCGTCCTCGATCACGGAAGGAGGGATCTTGAATCCGCCCCGGTTGATCGCGTCGTCGGCCCGGCCGCGGATGAACAGGAACCCGTCGTCATCGAGGGTGGCCAGGTCGGTGGTCCGCAGCCAGGCCCCGTCTCCGCTCGGCAGCTGGCTGCCACGGGCCTCCAGCAGGCCGACGTGCCCGGCGGGGAGCGGATCGCCCGTCTCGGCATCGACGATGCGCAACTCGATGCCACGGTGGGCGCGCCCGACGCTGCCGCGCTTGGGCTGCCCCCACTGCTGCTTGTCCCGCAGCGTCCACCCGGCGATCGCGCCGGCGAACTCGGTCGCCCCGTACATGGTGAGCACGGGGATTCCGTAACGTTCTTCGAACGCGTCCGCCAGCTCCGGGGGGAGCGGCGCGGTGCCCGACCCGACCGCGCGGACGCCGGAGAACGTCTCAGCGGGGACGCCTGCCTGGAGCACCATCCGCAGCGCCGTGGGCGCCAGCCGGAGGTAGCCCGGGCGGTGCTGCGTGACGAGCTCCAGCCACGCGCCGACCTCGAACTTCTCCAGGAGGGCGACGCTGCGGCCCTCCATCACCTGCGCGACGGCGAAGTACAGGCCGCTGATGTGGGCCAGGGAGGCCCACAAGATGTCGGTGCCACGGCGCAGCCGGGGCTCCTCGTCAAGGTCCAGCCCGGTCGCGCGGAACGCCGCGGCCATGCGGTCGTAGGTCAGCTCGACGCGCTTGGGCCGTCCGGTGGTGCCGCTGGTCATCATCAGCACGGCGATGTCCCCGGGATCGCGCAGGGCAGGGTTCGGCGACCAACTGACGGGCTGCCTGGACAGGGCGCGGCCAGTGCCGCTGCGCAACGCGATGGCGCCCGCCGCCTGGGCCGCGGCGAGGACCGCCTGCCGTGCCCAGTCCTCCTCCTCGGCCACGATCACGTCAGGCGCCAGCTCGGCGATATCGCGCGCCAGCCCGGCATCACCAAGGTGCGGGCTGAGCGTCACCACCTCGCGTCTGGTGCCGATGGTGGCGATGAGTGCCGCCAGCGGCCCGGGACGGTTGCGCAGCACGATCCCGATCCGCCGGGCCCTTGGGTACGTGGACAGCCATGAGTTGAGGTCGGCGATCGCCTGCGAGTAGAACGACCAGGTGAATGTCGCGCCGCCGAAGGAGAGCGCTGGTGCGCCCGGGTCCAGCGTCACCACCCGGCGGATCCGGAGCGGCATCGCCGAGTTGGCCACCTGGGAGCTGTTGTCGCTCAATCCCGTCCCGCCCTCCAGGCAGCTCGCTCGGCTGCCTCGCCCGCCCCAGCGCCGCTGGAGCCATAAGAACATAAGGTGCAATCAGCTTACTAAATGAAACTTGATGAAAGTAGGCTGACCTTCAAATCCTTGTCAGTACTGACCGGTCAGTACAAGAAGTGCGGGTAAAGGTAGTCCGGCCACCGCGACAGCGGTGGCCGGACTGTGTCAGCAGGTCCCGCCGTGGGCGGCGGGCCTGGCCGTCAGCGCGCGGGACGCTCGTCGAGCACCGCGGCGCCCACCGGCCCGAACGCGCTGCGCGTCGACAGCAGGAAGTGCTGGGTCACGGCGCGCACGTCGCGGAGCCGGCGCTGCAGCGGGCAGGACTCGAACAGGCCGGTCGTGCCGGACACGTTATAGCAGGCGTCCACGACGGACGCGGCGACCGATGCCGCGCGGGCCAGCCGCGCGCGCCGGAACGCCGTCGCCGCGGCGTCCGGCGGCCCTAGCGGGGCGCTCTCCTGGTCGGTCCGGGCGACTTCGTGCAGCAGCGTGCGCGCCATGTGCAGGTCGGTGGCGAGGGATCCCACCATGTACTGGGCCACGGGGTCGGCCGCGAGCTTGCTCCGGGACATCGCCGGGGTCTTGTTGCGGGCGATGTCGATGATGTCGTCGAGGGCTCCCTGCGCGATCCCGACGCCCACCGCGGCGAACTCCGAGCCGAACCGGGCCAGCAGTGGCCGCCGGTCGAGGGGATGCCGGGCGATCTTCGGCAGCTCGTCGACCGTCCCCGTCCAGCTCTCCGGTATGAACAGGTCCTGCACGACGATGTCGTGGCTTCCCGTCCCCTTGAGGCCGCTCACGTGCCAGACATCGTCGATCTGCACCTCGCTGGCGCGGACGACCCCAAGCCGGGTCGCGGGCGGGCCTGACTTCGGCTCTCCGCCGTCGACAATGGCGTTGAGGCAGATGTAGTCGGCATTCATGCAGCCGCTGCCGAAGGACCACCGCCCGCTGAACCGGTAGCCATCCCCGTCGCGCACCGCGCGGCCGGTCGCGTTGATCACGCCGGTGTGGATGACATCGGGGCCGGCCGAGTAGATCTTGTCGTAGGTGTCCGGGGGCAGGTACGCGTAGAAGTTCGGCCCTTCCGACCCGACCGCCGCGACCCACGCGACGGAGGCGTCGGCGCGGGCGAGCTCCTCGATCACGGTAAGGCCCTCATCCGGCCACATCTCGTCACCGCCGTGCGAGCGCGGCACGTACCTGCGGTAGACGCCGGCCGACCGCAACTGCTCGGCGATGTCCTGCGGCACCGACCTCGCCTGCTCAATCTCCTCAGCCCGCGCGCTGATCTCGGGCAGCAGGGCCCGTACCTTGTCCAAGGCCGTCGCCCGGTCCGGCGCTGTGGTAGTGGCTTCGCTCATTATCTTCCTCCTGGTCGAAGGAGCGGTCGGTCCAACGGGCAGCACATCGACGCTACCCCTGTGCGGCGGCCGCGACAGCTGCGGCGTCCCGCTGATCAGGACGCATCGTTGCGTCGCTGTGTTTCAGCTGTGCCCGGCTGCGGATTGCGAGGGCGGGCATGTGCTTCCTATTATGTACTGACCAGTCAGTGTAGACCGCGACGAAAGAGGGCAGCTGTCAGTGGTTGCGCTACAACACCGTGTTGCTACGCCTGCCGTCCGTGGCAGTGCCGTCCACGGCCGTGACGTTCGCGGCCGTGCCGCCCGCGAGAGGGACGGCCGCGATAGTGACGTCCGCCCGGCCGGGGACTCCGGCGACAGCCAGGGAGATAGCGTCGTGGGCCGGCTGGAGGCCATCCTTGCCTCGTTCGACGGGTGTGACCATGCCCTGGCGCTCAGCGAGATCAGCCACCGGGTTGGCCTGCCCAAGTCGACGGTGCACCGCCTGGCGAGCCAGTTGTGCGCGGTGGGCTGGCTGGAGCGCAACAGCGGCGGATACCGGGTGGGCCTGAGGCTCCTAGAGCTTGGCAGCGTCGCCCTGCAGCGAACAGGCCTGCGCGAGGTCGCCTTCCAGCACATCCACTCGCTGGCCCTCCGCACCGGCCTCGCTGTCCACCTGGGCATCCTCGACCATGGGGAAGTGGTGTACCTGGACCGCATCGCGATGACGCGGTTCAGCCTGCCCACCCGCGTGGGTGGCCGGGAGCCGGCCCACTGCACGGCGCTGGGCAAGGCAATGCTGGCGTTCGAGGACCAGCCGAGCCAGGCGTCGGCACTGGGGAGCATGCCGCGCCGCACCGAGTTCACGGTCATCGAGCCACGGGCGATCCAAGCCGCGCTGGACAGCGCTCGCCAGACGGGCGCCGCCTACGACAGGGAAGAGGCGTACAAGGGCCTGGGATGCGTCGCCGCGCCCATTCGCGGCGCGGGGCGGGCGATTGGCGCCGTGTCGGTGACCGGGCCGATCGCCCGGATGCAGGCGCAGTCCCTCGTCCACGAGGTCCGCGCCACTGCCCTCGCGATCTGGTCGGGACAGGTGGTGAGCCGCAGGGCGTCGTGACCGCCTGCGGCCCCTCCACCATCACCGTGCGGGTCAGGTCCCGCTGACCTGTTGCCAGCATTTTGCCAGCGGTCCCCTGTATTTCTATCCGCATGGGACGAAAGGCGTGGTGGCGGAAGGCAGACGCGGGTGGCCGGAGCTGGATTATCCGGCGCGTTCCCATTCGATGGCTGGCGGCCATGCTGCCACTCACGCTGGTCCTGTCGATGGTTGCCGGGGTCACTGTCAGGCCCGCACTCGCCGTCGGCCGGCCCGACGCCGCGGCGGTCAGCCCCTTCACCGTTCTCGCATCCCCGGCGCCGGTCGCGTCCGCCGTGGCCGTCGCCGCCGGGGGCTCGGTGAGCGTGATGGCTGCCGGGGTCGACGGCATCCCGCCCGTCGGGGTGACCGCGGTGGCGGTTCACGTGACGGTGCGGGAGCGCTCGGGGCGCGGCGTCAGGCAGGTACCGAGCGGGGCCGTGGCCATCGCCCCGTGGGCATCGCCCGCTTCGCCGGGCGCGGGAGGGCAAGTCACGGCGGTGCGTTCCGCCGTGACGCGGACTGCCCCGGCCCCGCCGTTGGTCGCGTACCGGGAAACCGGGACGGCCAGCGGGTTCGCCTTGGTGGGCATGGGGGATGACGCGCTTAAGGTCACGAACATGGGCAAGGCGCCTGTGACCGTGAGCGTCGAGGTCGAAGGGTACGCGGGCAGCGGCGGCGCCGTGGTGCCGCTCGCGACGCCGCTGACGCTGTCTGCCGGTGCCACGATAGGTGCCGGACATCGGGAGTCGCTGGCGGCGGCCGGAGTCCCGGCCCGTGGGGTGGCGGGGGTGCTGGTCGACCTGACGGCGAGCGCGGTGGCGGC
>Ga0210389_10002411_pt1 | contig 14756 bp, 19 predicted proteins | sample IncBWH28OmetaG_FD_160127 | JGI IMG/M metagenome (GOLD analysis project Ga0210389, IMG submission 160127) | Forest soil microbial communities from Barre Woods Harvard Forest LTER site, Petersham, Massachusetts, United States - Inc-BW-H-28-O ...
GGGCATCGGCGCGGAGATCATGGGCCGCAACAAGTTCGGCTACCAGCGCGGCCCGTGGACTGGCGAGGACTGGAAGGGCTGGTGGGGCGAGGAGCCGCCGTTCCGTACCCCCACCTTCGTGCTCACCCATCACGTCAGGCCCTCGATCGAGATGAAGGGCGGCACGACCTTCCACTTCATCGACGCCAGCCCGGAGCAGGCCCTCGCCGCCGCCAGGGACGCCGCGGGCGGCCTGGACGTGCGCATCGGCGGCGGCCCGGCCACCGTCCGCCAGTTCCTTGCCGCCGACCTGGTCGACCACATGCACCTGGTGATCGTGCCGATCCTCCTCGGCCGGGGCGAGTCCCTGTGGGACGGCCTGGAGGGCCTGGAGGACCGCTTCGTCACCGAGTCGGTGAGCTCCCCCAGCGGCGTCACCCACGTCACGTTCACCCGCCGCTAGCCGGTGCCCCGCTCGGAAACTCGGTCTCGTGCCGTGAGCTGGGGTTTCGCTGTGGGTTCAGTAGCGTGGCTGGCACCATCTCGAGGTGCTGCTGTCGCTCGTCTACCGCTTGGTGAGGTGCCTGTTCGGCCTGCTGGCGGTGTTGGCCCGCTCTGACCTGTCCAAGGACACCGAGCTGCTAGTGCTGCGCCACGAGAACCAGGTGCTACGCCGCCAGTTGGTCGGCCGGCTGCGGTGGGATCATGCCGACCGGCTCTGGCTTGCGGCGCTATCGCGCCTGGTGAGCCGTCGCCGATGGGCGGAGGTCTTCCCGGTCACCCCGGCCACGATCTTGCGCTGGCACCGTGAGCTTGTCGCCCGCAAGTGGGACTACGCCAGCTGCCGCCGGCCGGGACGACCCTGCACCGGAACCTCGGTCAAGACGCTGATCATCCGGATGGCGCGCGAGAACCCAGCTTGGGTGCGGGTGCCGAAAACCTGTGCCATCTGGGCAAATGCCTGGCGGAGCGCGGCCGGGCGGTTGGCGTCTGGCCGGCGCGCGGTGCCCTGCCGGGTGGTGGGATGATCTTCGGCTTGTGGGGTTGAAGCTGATCTTCTTGATTGTCACCCGTGCCGTGTCGCTGCTGGGGTTGTCACGGCGGGAGTGGTGGTGGAAAGACGCCGAGATCCTTATGCTGCGGCACCAGCTCGCCGTGGCCCAGCGCAAGCGGCCTGGCGCTCATTCGCGTCTGACGTGGCCGGACCGGGCGTGGCTGGCGCTGCTTGCGGGGACGGTCCCGGCAGACCGCCTGGCGGCGATGCGGCTGATCGTCACTCCCGGCACGATCGTCCGCTGGCACCGGGATATCGTCCACCGGCAGTGGGCACGCCGGTAGCGCCGGGGCCGCTCCGGGCGCCCGCCAACGCATCGCAAGGTGCGGTCGGCGGTGCTGCGGCTGGCCCGGGAGAACGAATCATGGGGATACCGCCGGATCCACGGCGAGCTCGCAGGGCTCGGCATCACGGTGGCACCGTCCACGGTCTGGCAGATCCTCAAGGACGCTGGCATCAGCCCCGGCTCCGCGCCGGGACGGCCCGGGCTGGGCGGAGTTCCTGCGGTCGCAGGCACAAGGGATCCTTGCGCTGGACTTCTTCACGGCCGATCTCCTCAACGGCACGACGGTCTACGTCCTGGCCGTCATCGAGCACGGCACCCGCCGCATCCGGATCCTCGGAGCCACCGGGCATCCCGTCCAGTCGTGGGTAGTGCAGCAGGCCAGGAACCTGCTGATGGACCTAGACGATGCGGGGATGAGAGTGAAGTTCGTCCTGCATGACCGGGACGCCAGCTTCACCGCCGCATTCGACGCGGTCTTCCAGGCCGCTGGTGCCAGGGTCGTCCGCTCCGCCGTTCAAGCGCCGCGAATGAACTCGGTCATGGAACGCTGGATTGGCAGCTGCCGACGCGAGCTGCTGGACCGGACGCTGGTCTGGAACCAGCGGCACCTGATGACCGTCCTGCGGGAGTACGAGGACTTCTACAACACGCACCGGCCACACCGCACCCTGAACCAGGCCGCGCCACTCCGCCCGCTGCCCGACGCCGTCACCGACCTGGACCACTTCCGCCTCCGGCGGCGAGACCGCGCCGGAGGCGTGATCCATGAATATCGCCTGGTGGCATAGGTTTTCGGCACGCACAGGCTGAGTCCCAGAGATGACGCCAGAGATCTAGACCATTGGTCTAGGGACTGGAGCGGCCCGCGGCCCGGATCTGACAAGCCCGCAACGACCGGGTCCCGGCACGCGAGCAAACACGGAGCAAACATGGGGACAAAACGGACACGAAAAAAGTGACCTGGAGTGACGAAACCCCAGGTCAGACCGGGTGCGCCGCCAGGGACTTGAACCCCGAACCCGCGGATTAAGAGTCCGCTGCTCTGCCAATTGAGCTAGCGGCGCTCGCTGGCAACGTCCCGATGTTAGCAAGGATCGGCCGCTCCGGCGAATCGGGCGCGCAGTCGCGGGCGGGAGCGCGTGGCTCATGGCCGCTGCCTGCGGGAACGCGGTGCGGGAGCCGCCGTGGACATGCCGGCTTGCCGTAGCTGCGGGCAAAAATCCCAGGTCACCGGTAAGGCATCGGTAGGCCCTTCCGGCGGGGGTCCCGGAGGGGCGGTCATGACGGCGGGTGCCGGCGGGTGCCGGGCCGGGCTGCGCCGTACCGGAACATCCGAGCGAGCACGGAGCCAGCACCAGCGGCGCCTGCCTTAGACCAATGGTCTAAGGCAGGCGCCCCGCCACCGACAGCGGTCGGTAACCGCGCCCGTGATCGCGGGAGGAACAGCTTGGGTGCGGGGCTGCGCGTGGCTTGACGTCCGGAGCTGAGCCGGGCGTGCACCGGTCCAGTTCCCGTTTGCTGTTCCCGGTGCCTCCCGGCTGGGGCGGGCCGAGGAGGTCCGTGGCCTGATGTCGGAGGCGGCCACCCCTGTCGCCAAGGCGGCAGGGCGCATCTGCGCCGAGCAGGTCACCCCCTACCCGCCGGGCATCCCGGTGCTCATCCCCGGCGAGCGGATCACCACCGAGCTCCTGGAATACCTGCGCAGCGGCCTGGCCGCCGGGATGCGGCTCCCCGATCCCGCCGATCCCAGCCTCGCCACCATCCGGGTCGTCGCCGGCAGCGTACCTGGCCAGCATTGACCAAGCTGGGCCGCGGCCTGCCCGGCCGCAGCATGCGGGGGCGGGATGTTCAGTCCACCTGGCTGATGCCCGCCGGGCCGGGAGAATGCCTCCGCTGCGTCAGGGGCCGGCTGGCCAGCGATGGCGTTGGCGCCTAGTTCGTGCACCGCCTGCCTGGTGCACGACCCTCATGCAGCCCGGTGGCAGCGGCCAGGAGGGAATGCCGGGCGCGCTGCCGGCATGGCATACTCAAGGCCGTGACGCAGCTGTCGTGTCGGTGTCGGTGCATGACGGCGAGGGCGGTCCGTGCACGGTGATCTGCCTTGCCGGTGAAGCCGACGTGACCACGCCCGCGATGGCCGAGGTGTTCGACGCGGAGGTGGCCAAGCGCCCGCGGCTGCTTGTCGTGGACCTGTCCGCGCTCGGCTTCATCGACTCCTCGGCGCTCAGCGTGATCATGGTGACCTACCGGGCGCTGTACCGCGACGGCGGCACGCTAGCCCTGGTCAGCCCGTCGCCCACCGTCGCCCGGGTACTGGAGCTGATCGACATCGCCGGCACGATCCCGGTCTGCGCGACCCTGGAGGAAGCGATCGCCGGGTAGCGGGATGTGGCGATGCCAGGCCCGTCACGGTGCCGGGCAGCGGCGGAGGGCCGGGCCGTGGACGCTGAGTTCCTCTGGGTGCAGTCCCAGCCGCCGGACGCCGGCCCGCTGCGGGTGAAATGCCTGCCAGCCGGGCCGCTCACGGCTTCCGGGCCGCAGCTGGCCGTTAACCGGCAGGGCAGCCGGGTAGCCCGTGAGCAAAGAAGCCGTCCGCGATGGAGGAGAGGCGATGGGAACGGATAAGCAGGCGCGGGCTGCCAAGCGCAACGTGAAGAAGGCCCAGGAAGCTGCTGCGGGGCAGAAGACGATCGCGCACCTGCCCGCGGGCACGAGGACCGCGCTGGGAAAGCAGGGCGCGGCCGTGGCCCAGCGCAAGCGCACTGGCGGCGCGTCTCCCAAGACCCGGGCTGAGCTGCATGAGATCGCCAGGAAGCGTGACCTGCCTGGACGGTCGAAGATGGGCCGCGACGGGCTGGCCAGGAAGCTTGGCGAGGACTAGCGGGGCGGGAACCGAACACGTGGCCGAGCTAGCCTCGTCTCGGGGACGTCCAGGCCTGCGGTCAGCCTGCTGCCATCCGGGTGGACCGGCAGGCTCTCGGACTGGGGTCGCCGTGATCGTGGTGACCATGGCCGGAGCTTGGCTCGCGGTGAGCGTGGTGGCGTGCGCCCAGCCGAGGGGCGCGCCTCAATGGCGTGGCGACGACGTGAGCTAGCCGAGGCGGGAGAACCGGCCAGCGATGATGCCGGCCGCGCCGCGCGAGCGCCCTGCGGGCGACTGAGCGGGCCAGCGGCTCATGGGCGGCTTGCCTTGAATCCCGCCGGTGCCCTGGGCATTGCTTGCCGGCAGCCGGGTAGCAGGACCGGCATGATCACTGCTGCCGCCGCCCGGGACAGGCTGGAGCGCCTGGCCCGTTCCGTGCAGGACCGTTACGCCGGCTCGGAGGACCCTCCGCTTGCCGGGTACGCGATGACGATGGCCACTTATGCGACGGTGGTCGCCGCGCTGGCCGGGACGGCCCGGCTCACTGGGCGCGAGGTTCCCGACCGGGTGCAGGTCACGGACGTGGTGTTGTGCGCGCTGGCGACCGAGAAGCTCAGCAGGCTGCTGGCGAAGGACCCGGTGACCAGCCCGCTGCGCGCCCCGTTCACCGCCTACCAGGGAACGTCAGGGCCCGCGGAGCTGAGTGAGGAAGTCCGCGGCACAGGCGCTCGCAAGGCGGTAGGCGAGCTCGTCACCTGCCCGTTCTGCATGAGCGTGTGGGTGGCGACCGGGTTCACCGCCGGGCTGGTGTACCTGCCCAGGACGACGAGGCTGGCGGTCGCAACCCTCGCCGCGCTGGCCGGCGCGGACCTGTTGCAGTTCGCCCGCGCCGGGCTGGAGAAGGCGTCATCGTGACCGGGCGTGCCCCCGGGGCGGCCTTACTCGCCGCCCGGCTGTCCCGGGTGGATGTGCCGCACCTCGTCTTGCCTTGGCGGCCTGCTGCCACCGTTCCCGCCACCGACAGCGGTCGGGACGAGCACGAAGCAGGTGTGGTCCCCGTCCGTCTCATCCCGGCCGGGAACGCGGCAGAGCATCCGCCCGCGCAGCCATCGTCCGGCTACGCTGAGCAACGGCGCACCATGATCGCCCATGCACCCGGGCGAACTTGTCCTCCTGCATGCCGCTGACTCCGCCGAAGAGCCCGGCCAGCGGCAGGTCGGCCTCGGCGGCTCGAGGCTGCACGGCGCGCTGAACGTCACCAGGCATTTGACCGCCGCAGCTGTGAAGCGTGATAGCCCGGGTATCGGTGCGGTCCACCGGCGATCGACCTTGGGGGACCTGACATGCCTGAAGGCAGCTTTACCGCGGACGTCACCGCGATCCGCCAGCGGGCGCGTCCCGCGTACCGCACGGCTTCAGCGACTACGCATGGGGTCAGTGGTAGCGGGTAGGCGCCGTCCGTAAACCGCTTCACGGCAACCGCGGAAAGGGGACCATCATGGCTACCGACCGGCAGAAGGAAGCGGCCAGGCGCAACATCGGCAAGGCCCGTCAGGCACAAAGCGCCCGGGCGCACGGCGAGAACGTCCCGCGCCAGGGCCAGGGCATGAGCACCGCCGAGAAAGACGACCTGGCGGACAAGGAGTTCGCGTTCCCCAAGCAGCGCAAGGAACCGCTGACCGACGCGCGGCACGTGCGCAACGCGATCGCCCGGTTCGACCAGGTCGAGGGCGTGACCGACGCCGAGCGGGACCAGGCGTGGAAGCGGATCCTGGCCGCCGCGAAGCGCTGTGACGTCGAGGTCTCAGAGTCCAGCTGGCGGGAGCTGGCCAAGGGCGGCAAGGACCGCGGGCGCTAGACGGCCAGCGGGCCCGGGCGGAACCACGCGGCGTCACGCGCGAACTGTCCTGCGCCTATCGCGGGGTCAATCGGATGCTCGCGGCGCTCCGGGGAGCGCGAGCCGGCTCATGGCTGTCCTGCGACCTAAGGCGTGAGCGCGCGGAGCGGGCCGGAGAGCTCACGGGCGAAGAAGTCCATGAAGCCGTCCGGGTCGGGCCCGGCGTTCATCGTGACCAGGTGGTCGAAGCCCGCGTCGGCGTACTGCTGCGCGACCTGCAGGTGCCGCTTGACGTCAGGGCCGCAGGCGAACTGGGCCCTGGCCTGCTGCGGGCCGATGCTCGCGACCGCGGCCTGGAAGTTCACCGGGTTGGGCAGCTCGGCCATGACCTTCCATCCGGTGAGTGCGAAGGCGCTCTTGTCCAGCACGGCCTGCACCGCGGCGTCCTCATCTGGCGCCCATGCCAGCGGCATCTCCCCGTAGGCCGGGCCGTGGCCACCCAGTTCCCGCCAGCTGCTGACCAGGCCCACGTCAGGCTCGGTGGCGAACAGGCCGTCGCCAAGGTCGGCGGCGATCCTGGCGGCCGCAGGGCCGCCGGCCGCCACCGCGACCGGCGGCGGCTCGTCGGGAAGGTCGAAGACGCGGGCGTCCTCAAGCTGCAGGTACTTCCCCTCATAGGACCGATATCCGCCCCGCCACAGCAGGCGGATGATCTCCAGCGCCTCACGCAGCCGCTCCTGGCGGGCCTTCCTGGCAGGAAAGCCCAGGCCGACGACGTGCTCGTTCAGGCGCTCCCCGGCGCCCACCCCCAACGTGAAGCGCCCGTCGGAGATGATGCCGAGCGTCGCCGCCGCCTGGGCGATGATCGCCGGGTGGTAGCGCACTGACGGGCACGTCACCCCGGTGGCCAGGCCGATCCGCTCGGTCTTGACGGCGATCGCCGACAGCAGGTTCCAGGTGAAGGCACTGTGACCCTGAGCCTCAAGCCAGGGATGATAGTGGTCGCTCATCTCCACGAAGTCGAACCCGGCCTGCTCGGCGAGCATCGCCTGCCGGATGATCTCCTTTGGGCCGAAGGCCTCCGTCGCGAGCTTGTACCCAACCTGCATGCCAATTCCCTCTCAGTCGCCGCTGCACTGATGCCAGCCCCTCCGCTCCCCGGCCTTACCGGTCCCGGTCCTGCTGGCCGGCGTCCTCAGCGTTCTCGTCCTGCTGGCTGCCGTCCTGCTGGGCCTCGTCGCGTTGCTCGTTGTGCCCGAGTTCTTTTTCCATGACGTGCTCAGCGTCCTGCTCGGCTTCATGCACCTGCTGTGGATGGTCCTTGGCGTACTGCTCAGCGTCGCCCGTGATCTTGTCGAACTCGCTCATGATGGCCTCCGTTCCGCTCGTAGCTGCCGATTTCCCGCCTGGCCAGCGCTGTAGTGGCCCCTCGCCGCCGGGCGGCTACCCGGCGGCGGTCCGCCCGCACCTCTTCTCCGGCGTCCCGCAGCGGCCAGGCTGCCGTGCTCCCCGCCCCGGCTGCCGTGCCCGCCGAAGGCGCCGCCTGATGGCTGCCCCCGCGTCGCAGGCGGTCACTTGCCTAGGAGTGCCCGCAGGGTGCGCGCGTTACGCACGGCGTTGGCGTCCCCGTCGTTGTTGAAGTACACGTACACGTCCTGGCCGGCCTGGTCCCACTCGCCGATCCTCGCTGCCCACCAGCGCAGGTCGGAGTCGGGGTAGGAGCCCGCGTACAAGTGGTCGTGGTCGGGGCCGTGCATCCGGACGTAGACGAAGTCGGTGGTGGCGCGCAGCACGCACGGCAGGTTGGCGCCGCTCATTACGCAGTAGGCCGCGCGGTGCGCGGCGAGCAGCGCGAAGACCTCCTCGCAGTGCCAGCTCGGGTGCCGGAATTCCACCGCGACGCGCACCCAGTCCGGGACCCGCCCGAGGAAGTAGTCGAGCCTTGTGTCGTCGCGGGTCTGTGCGGGCGCCAGCTGCACGAGCAGCACCGCGCGGCGGCCGTCCAGCTCGTGCCAGCCTGCCGTGATGCGCTCCAGCCAGGTCTCCGGCTCGTGCAGCTTGCGCGCGTGGGTCAGGCCGCGCGGTGCCTTGACCGAGAGCCGGAAGCCATCCGGCAGGCGGCGCCGCCAGCTGGCGAACGCCGCCGGCGCCGGCCAGCGGTAGAAGCTGCTGTTCAGCTCGGCGGTGGTGAAGGCCTGGGTGTACCGGGCGAGCCGGTCGCGGGCGGCCAGGCCGGGCGGGTAGAGCTCAGGGTGCCAGTGATCGTAGCTCCACCCCGACGTGCCGATCAGGGCCGTCACGGCAGCGCCAGCCCTGACCTGCGTGCGGACACGCACTCACCCCGTTCCTGATGACTCCTGGCTACGCGATCCGGTCTCCTTCATCCCGGCAGCGGCCCGGGCACGGTTCCGGTGCCGGGACCCGCTAGCCAGGGGCGTCGCGGGGGGCCGCCAGCAGCGTCAGCGCCCCGTCAACGGTGGCGGTCAGCGGGATCCGCCGGTCCACCCCGGTCAGCGCCGCGCTCACGGCGGACCACGACAGACAGCTCATCACCCATGTCCATCCTCCTGCCGCACACCACCAGGCGCGTGCTGTTCGACGTTGACGGGACCCTCGTCGATACCAACTACCTGCACACGGTCGCCTGGTGGGAGGCGTTCGCGCAGGCGGGCCACGATGTGCCCATGGCGTCGATCCACCGTGCGATCGGGATGGGCTCGGACCGCATGCTGGACGCGCTGCTGCCCCGCGACCGGGATGCCAGCGCGGACAGCGACATCAAGACGTCGCACTCGGCGCTGTACTCGGTGTACTGGCCGCGCCTGCGGCCGCTGCCCGGCGCGAGGCGACTGTTGCGGGCCTGCCATGACCACGGCCTGCAGGTGGTCTTGGCCAGCTCCGCGGACCCGCACGAGCTGGAGGTCCTGCAGGCGGCGCTGGACGCAGGCGCCGCCATCGGCGCCGCCACTTCCTCGGGCGACGCGCAGGCTAGCAAGCCAGCCCCGGACCTGGTTCAGGTGGCGCTGGACCGGGCTGGGACCGGGGCTGCGGAGTCGGTGTTCCCCGATCGCCTGATGGCCGCCGCGCGGCCAGCTGCGTCCTGAGCACGAGCAGCACCGCGAGGCGCTCAACGCATCCAGGCCGAAGGACTGATCAAGGAGTACCAGCGGGCAGCAGGTCTTAGGTGACAGGTTCTCGGCACCGGCAGGGTTATGGCGTGGCACAGGGTCGAGCAAGCTTGTTGTCACGGTATGCCAGCGCGAAATGCCAGGTCCGCCCCTGTGAACGATTTCGCGGCGCGGGGTAATCAGCTGAACTGGACCTTCGGGGCGAAGTCCTTGAAGCCGCACATGTCCCACAGCCGACGCAAATCGGCGGACGCGCCATGGAGCCGTATGGCGTCGTCTGTGGCGCGGGCGCCATGCGCGATCGCCCGCAGGCCCGAGATGTCGATGAACCTGAGGTCAGTGACGTCGATCACGCAGTCTCCCAGTGTGGCCGCGGTGCCAAGGGCCGCGGCGAATGCTTCCTGCATGCTCATGTCGACCTCGCCGGATAGCCGCCAGGACCGCTGCGGTCCGGCCACGAGCCTGAATGGCGCCTGCAGCCCGCCTCCGAACTGCTCGGGGTGCACCGCGAGCGCGCCGGCGATGGCCTCGGTATCGAACGATGACCGCCGGTAAGCGCAGACGACGGTCGCGTTCAGCTCGCTGAGCAGGCGATCGAGTTGCACCTCGAAGGCGACGATATCCGTAGTGCTCAGGTGCAACGGCAAGATGCAGTCCATGTCGGCGACAATCCGCAAGCCGCCATATCCGTCAGCCGGTGCCTTTGCCGCGAGCTCCCGGAGCAGCTTCATGAAGGCGATGGGCGTGCCCGGATCTATCGCACCCGGCCCGAACGCGACAGGCCGCTGCCCCAGGCCGGCGCCTTCGGCCAGCAACGCGGCCGCTAGCCCGTCGTAGGCACCCGGGTCGGACACGAGCCAGCAGACATGGCCGCTGACACCGAGGTCACGGATCGCGGCATCCGGCAGGATCTCCATGCATCTAGGCTAGGACGGGAACAGCGCGGACGGGCACTAGCGCGGCAGTTCGGCCCACACGGCCTTGCCGTTGCCGCCGAACGGCACGACTCCCCACCGCAGTGCCAGCGCGGCCACGGCGCCGAGGCCGTGCAGCGGGGCGGCGGGCAGCCCGGCCCCTGGCAGCCCGGACTCGTCGCGAACGGAGATCCGCACTACTTCATCGCCGGGGGAAAGCGCGATGGTGAACGCCGACTGGGCATGCACGAGCGCGTTCGCGGCCAGCTCGGTGGCTACCAGCGCGACGTCACCAGCGAGGTGCGCCGCGCCCATCCGGCGGATAACGTCGACGGCGAAGTGGCGGGCCTCGGCTGGTGCGGTGGGAGACAGCGGAAAGGCACGCGCCTGGGCGGCCGCCGGCGAGGCGCCCACGATCCCGGCATGCAGCAGGCATACCTCGTTGAACGCGTCGAAGTGACCATTTCCGGCCACCGATTGCGCTGGGTAGGCGCAGAACAGCGAGAACGGGTAGCGGGCGCCGAGCTCATTCCACAGCGCCTCAAGCTCGATGGCGGCACTGACGAGCCCGTCGTCCCACAGGAGCGCCACCATCTCGCCGTACGCGCGCACCGGGGCGCCGCTCCGCGCGGCCGCCTCGATCAGGCTGCCCACGACCTCCTCGAACCCGGCACTGTCAGGCTGGCCGCCGGCCATGAACCTGCCGAGCGTCTCCTCAGCATCAAGAGCCAGGTAGGCGCCTCGCCCGGCAGCAGCCGCTACGTCAACTCCCGCGTCCGCCAGCCGGGCCTCGAACGCGGCCCGGTGCGCCTGCGTGGCGATCACGATCGCCACGCCGCCGTCCAGCACGGCCTCGAGCAGGTAGCCGCCGACTCGCTCGGCCAGCTCCCCGTCGTCGTTGTAGAACTGAACGACGTGGTCCCGCGGGCCCACATCCAGCTGCCCAGTTCCGGCCGTCACCATTACCACATCCAGTCACTCTTTTTGCCCGTTTACGAGTATATCCGCCCATCGGGTGGCAGGCTACGCGACTCGCTTGATCTCCGCCCCGGGCGACGCAGGCAACCGGCCAGCTCACCAGCTCCTGCGATGCCATGCTCATCGTGCAGGCCGCCAGGATCCCAGGCCTGCATCCACCTGCGCGGTCCCGGGTTTGGCTTGGTGCTGCTGGACTGCGGGGCCACCTCGCGCAGTACGCTCAAGGGCCTGGGGCTAGATCCCGGCGAGGTCACCGCCGTGCTCGTCTCCCACTTGCACGGCGACCACTTTGGCGGGCTGCCGTTCCTGATCCTTGACGGTCAGTTCTCCCGCCGCAGCAGCCCGCTGGCCATCGCCGGGCCGCCGGGAACCCGCCAGCGGCTGGCGGGCCAGCAGCGACAGCGCGATGAATATTCCCAGGTCGCCTAGGATGACGGGATAGTCGGCACCCACAGGGCAAGTCGCCGCTGATGTCAGGTCGTCTCGCGCACCCTGAGTGTGGGCGTCAGGTTGACCTGCTGCTGCAGCCGGGCGGTTCCATCGAGCAGGTCTAGCAGCAGCGCGGCCGCTATGCGTCCGGTCTCGGCGAACGGCTGCTCGACGGTTGTCAGCTCTAGCCCCTCAGAGAGGTCGGTGCCGTCGTACCCGACCACCGCGATGTCGTCTGGCACATGTCGCCCGGCTGCTCGGAATCCGGCGAGCAAGCCGGCGGCCAGGCCGTCGTGGTGCCCGACTACCGCAGTGGGAACGCGATCCAGCCGGAGGATGGCCGCCGCCGCCTCGCGGCCGCCTCGCATGTCGTTGGAGCCGGCGATCCAGTGCTGTAGAGCCTGTTCGGCGAGCCCGGCCTCTTGCAACGCCCGGACGAGACCGCGCTTGCGCAGTTGCGCCGGAGAGGTGTAGTCGTCGGAGCGCTGCCCTTCGCTCACGTAGGTGAAGCCACGGTGTCCTCGTTCGATGAGGTGGGTGCCGATCTGGTACCCGCCGGTCTCGTCATCGACGTTGACCCGGGTCAGATCGCGCTGGAGGCTGTCGACCAGCACGGTGGCGAGCTTGCGCGTCAACAGCCGGCGTGCCGTCACGTCCTCGACCGGAATGCCCATAATCAGCAAGCCATCGAGCCTGCCCGTCACCGGGACGGTTCGCAGCAGCGGCGACGTCGCGGCGGCCACCGACGGCACATCGAAGACCACGACGTCGATATTGCGGTCGGCGCAAGCTTCGAGCACGCCCGTGAGCCGCACCGCGTACGACGGGTAGGAGGTGAACGGAGCGAGCATCCCGATCCGCCCGACGCCCTTGCGGGCCAGGGTGACCGCGGTCGGCTTGGGTGTGAAGCCCAACTCGTCCATGACGTTGAGCACCCGCTCCCGGGTGGCGGCGCCGACCCGGTCCGGCCGGTTAAGGACATGCGATACGGTCGCGATCGACACGCCTGCCTGGTTAGCCACCTCGTAGATCGTGACTTTCCCGTTGTTCACCACAGCAGCTTGCCTGCTCCTTTCCGTTCGTGCGCTCGCCTGATTCTCGCCGCCGCTTCGCGCTGCCATTCCTGCGCGGGTTCCCAGACCCGGGTCAGGTAGCTGGTGCCGTGGATCGCCCCGGCGTGACGGGTCACCGTGGCCTGCACGCCGGCTCGGGTGAGGAGCCGCGCGTACAGTTCCCCTTCGTCGCGGAGCGGGTCAAATTCAGCGGTCATGATGTGCGCGGGCGGCAGGCCCGAGAGATCCTCAGCGAGAACGGGAGACGCGAGGGGCAGCAACGCGTCGGCCGGATCGCGGAAGTAACGCAGCAAGGGTGTCTCGAATTCGCTGAGCTGGTGAGCGATCGGCGCTAGTTCCTCGGAGGCTATCGCCGCGCGCATGCTGTCACCGGTGAGGTCAAGGGCGGGGACCTCGAGCAATTGGAACACCAGCCGGGGGCCTGCCGTGTCCCTGGCCCGGAGCGTCACCGCGGCCGCGAGGTTCCCGCCGGCGGAGTTGCCGCCGATGGAGATGGCGCCCGCGTCGATGCCGAGTTCCGGGGCGTGGCCAGCAATCCACCGCAGCGCGGCGTACACATCGTCGATCGCCGTTGGAAACGGGTGCTCGGGCGCGAGCCGGTACTCGACGGCGAAGATCACGCAGTGGGCGTGCATGCATCGGTAGGAGCAGATCGCCTCGTTGACGTACTCGTCAATCGAGCCGAGCCACCAGCCGCCGCCGTGCAACTCTACGTGGGCGGGCAGCGGGCCTTGCTCGCTCGGCCGGTAAGCCCGGACGACGATCTCCCCGCCGTCAACGCGCACCGGGTAGTCGGTGACAGCGGCAACCGATTCGGCGCCGCGCCCGAAGCGCCGGTAGGTCAGGTCGCTCAGGTGCCGCATACGCTGCCGCTGCTCCTGGACGGTCAGGGAGCCAGGGGAGTCCTCCGGGGCCGCCGCGAACAACGCCTGTATCTGCGGTGCGAGTGTCATCTGGTCTCCGTCGTTCGCCGTCTGGCGCGCTGTAGTGCGGGATCTGGCACGGGCGCGGCGGATATGAGCCTCCGGGTATAGGGGGCGCTGGGATGATCGCAAACCTGGCTGACGGTGCCGGTCTCCACGACCCGTCCTTGGTAGAGCACCACGACACGATGGGCGACGTGCCGGACGACGGCTAGGTCGTGGGTGATGAACAGGTAGCCGATGCCGGACTCACGCTGTAGCGCCTTGAGGAGGTTGAGGACTTGCGCTTGGACCGACAGGTCGAGTGCGCTGAGCGGCTCGTCGCAGACGATCAGCCGTGGTGACAGCATCAGCGCCCGGGCTATGGCGATGCGCTGGCGCTGCCCGCCGGAGAACTGGCCTGGGTACAGGGCGGCGGCATCGGCGCTCAGCCCGACTCGTTCCAGCGCGGCACCGACCCGGGCGGCTGTGGTCGCACGGCTCAGCCGCTGGTGCGCCCGCAACGGCTCGGCGAGCGCCTGCCCGATCGGCCTTACCGGGTTCAGCGATCCGTACGGGTCCTGGAAGACGGCCTGGATGTGCTTGGTCAGCGCGCGTCGCCGGCGCGGGTCGTGACGGGTGATGTCTGCCCCGTCGAAGCTGATGGTCCCCGAGGCGGCCGGTACCAGGCCAAGGATCGCGTTGCCGATGGTTGATTTACCCGAGCCGCTCTCGCCGACGAGCGCCACGGTTTCGCCGGGGGCGACGGCGAGCGTGACATCCCGCACCGCGGTGACCGGTGGTTTCCGCCGCCCGCGACGGTAGTGCACGGTTAGGGCGCTGACATCAAGCAGGCTCGCGGTGACGGTCACCGGGTCGTCACCACCTTGTCGGCGTGGATGCATCGGGTCAGCCGACCGGGTGCGGGCTCAGCCATCGGGATCGGGCCGGCGCCGCACTGGTCTGTCGCGAACTGGCACCTCGGCTGAAAGTGACACCCGGCAGGCCAGGCCGACGGCGGCGGCACCGTACCGGGGATCGCCGGCAGCGTGTCCGCGACCGGTGCCAGCTGCGGGTTGGCTGCCAGCAGCCCTTCGGTGTAAGGATGCCGTGGCGACCGGTACAGCTCCTCGACGGTGGCCAGTTCCACGACCTCCCCCGCGTACATGACGACGGCGCGGTCGCAGAGGTCCGCCAGGACCCCCCAGTCATGGGTGACCAGGATGATCGCCATTCCCAGGCGCTTGCCCAGGTCCGCCAGCAGAGCGAGAATCTCGGCCTGCACCGTGACGTCGAGCGCGGTGGTTGGCTCA
>Ga0210389_10002413_pt1 | contig 14749 bp, 17 predicted proteins | sample IncBWH28OmetaG_FD_160127 | JGI IMG/M metagenome (GOLD analysis project Ga0210389, IMG submission 160127) | Forest soil microbial communities from Barre Woods Harvard Forest LTER site, Petersham, Massachusetts, United States - Inc-BW-H-28-O ...
AGAGAAGCTGGGCACATTTTCGATTCAGGAAAACGGCACCTGCAGCTGGGGCTATTACTATTCTGGTTATGGCTTTCCCTGTATTTCAGGACTAACCGCTGTAGATACGAGCGTTTGGTTTGGAGGGCGACTGATTATGGATTCGGGAAATGCGGTGGCTCAGGATCAAGTGGGTACCAACCGGACGAGCGGAGCGAGATTTTATCCATACGGCGATGAAATCACCTCCACCTCCAACGACAGAGAGAAGTTCGCCACCTATACCCGCGATTCCTACACCGGGCTCGATTATGCCGACCAGCGATTCTATGCATCATTCTACGGGAGATTCAACACAGCTGATCCTTATGTTGCCTCTGCAAAGGGAGCCAATAATTCCAGTGATCCCGGTAGTTGGAATCGCTACGCCTATGTAGGGGGCGATCCGGTCAACAGACTGGATCCGAGAGGAACCTGCTACATCACGACGTACTCAAGCGATGGCAACGGAAACTTCACTACCAACTGCTTTGACATCTCAGAGATGTCGCTCACGCCTGTGCAGGCTGGTTACGCCATGTTCTGCTGGTTTGATCCTGCGTGCCATGCCAACGCGCAGCAGGCGCAAGCCGGCGGCGGTTTGGGCGTGGCCTTGCCGCCGGGCCGATCGGTCACACCCGCCAGCTTCGAGAGCACCTTGAATGACGCTATGAAACTGGTGCAGGATTCTCTGCACCAACGCAGTTGCCAAGCCCTCTACGGTACAGCTGCCACTCGATCAGATGGCTTTAACCCGGCACTGGTTGCCAACCTGCTATTTGGAAGTGGTGGAGCAACCGCTCAGGTGGGAGGTGCCACGGTTGTAACCTCGTTCTCACCCCTTAGCAATTATTTGCCCTTTGGTCTAACCTTCGGACTATCCACACCGGTTGCTGACGTGGACGTTATCATCAATACGAGCCGCCTCACAGGCGACTCCTGGGAGACCGCAATCACTCTTCTCCACGAACTCGGGCACGTGTACAACGACATATCCGGCTCTGGCGGATCCAAAATTTCGATGGGGCTGCCAGACTTCACAGGAGCTAACGACAATATGATTGTTCAGGATTGCCTGATCGCAAAACCTTCAGGACGATGAGTTGGCACGTGCTCTCACCAAAGGTGTCTGTTAGGATTATTTGGTCAGTCGCGGCAGCCGTTCTTGCAATTCAAACTGCCGCCTGCGTCGCGATAGAGGTTAGCTCCACCAAGCGCCAACAGGATAGTGACGCGGCCAAGGAGATGCGCCGCCTCCTGAAGGCGGAAAAGGACTACCGCCTTCAGGCTGGTCGGTACAGTGAGATTCTCGCAGATCTGGACGGCAGCTTCACGCGTTTAAAGCGTGACGAGCAATGTAGTGCTGGATATTGCTACGGCATAAAGTTGAGTCCTACTGGTTACGAGATTCACGCTCGGCCGCAAGCACCGGGCAAATCCGGGTATCGCTCGTTTTACGGCGACGAAACCGGGGTCCTGAGGTACAGCGTGACGCAAAATGTGGCGAATGGCCAGGACAGGCCTCTCTATTAGCCAGTCTGAATGGAAGACGAGGTGCATGAAGACCGGTTGATCGGCCGTGCTTCTATGCTTCGGCCATTGACGTGACCCCGAATTTTGTCCATTGAGTTATACAACATTGGCCGCATAGTTAGCCGCATCGCCTTCTTGTGAGATATGTTTTTCACTCCGTGGGCAACGAGTCAAGGCCGCCGCAGGCGCCCGCAGGGCTTGGCCTTTACTCGTTGCCCACGGAGTGGTATTCGGATCTGTTGAAGGCGATGCGGCTTTCGCCCATTGGCTGGCAAACTCCGCTGGTGTTCGCCACGCGAGCGCCGAATGTGGCCGCTCGTGGTTGTACTCGGTTTGCCATGCGTGAATGCGGCGCCGTGCTTCACACAGGTTGCGAAACCAGCTGGTGTTGAGGCACTCGTCCCGGAAGCGCCCGTTGAAACTTTCCACATGGCCGTTCTGCACGGGTTTGCCCGGCTGAATGTGAATCGTTCCGATGCGCCGGTCCCCGCACCAGGCCAGATAATGCCGGCTGGTGACTTCCGGGCCGTTGTCCGACCGCAGAAATTGCGGTCCGCCACGCTGTTCGATGATGTTGCAGCAGCCCGCGTGACACGGCGACTCGGCATGCTCGTGTCGGTTTCCAGAGCGAGGCATTCGCGCGTAAATGCGTCGATCACGCTGAGAACACGGATCCGCTGGCCTCCCGACGTCACTTCGGCGACGAAGTCGATCGCCCATTCCACGTTCAGCGCCGTCAGCCGTGATGGCGATGTGCATGCGCGCGTCAGCCGCTTGCGCCGCAGCCGCCGAACGCAAAGCCCGGCTGCGCGGTACACCCGCTGCACGCGTTTGTGGTTGACTGCGGAATTTCGCGGTAAGCGATCACTGATCTCACGCGAATCCGATCACTGTTTTCAAACCAAAACGATCAGCGTTTTCAGCGAAAGCGATCACTGTTTTCATGGGAAACCGATCACTCGATCGGCCTGATGAAAACGGTGATCGCGATAGTTTGAAAACGGCCTGTGGAAAACCGGTTGGCGGCGGCGCTGGAGAACGTTACCGGTCACCTTTCATGAAAGGGTGCCCAGAAAGAGAGTCTCCATGCGAAAGATCCATGACGTGCTGCGCCTTTACTTCGACCTGAAACTGAAGCAGCGACAGATCGCCCGCAGCGTCCGCGTCAGTCAAAGTACCGTCAACGAGTATCTGACCCGTTTCCAGCAGTCCGGCCTTGACTGGCCTTTACCCGAGGGCTGCGGCGACACTGAGCTTGAGGCGAAGCTGTTTGGCCAGCCCAAAGCAGAGCATGCTGCCGATCGCCGTCCGCTGCCGGACTTCGCTCGCATCCACCACGAGCTGACTACCAACCGCGACACATGCCTGCAGTTGCTGTGGGACGAGTATCGCGATGCGCATCCCGAGGATCATTATTCCTACAGCAGCTTCTGGCGTCATTACGAGGAGTGGCGCGGGCAGCGCGATCTGGTGATGCGACAGCACCACCGCGCCGGCGAAAAGCTTTTCGTCGACTGGGCCGGAGCGAAGATGCCGCTCCATGATCGCGAAACCGGCGAAGTGACGATGACCTCGCTGTTTGTGGCGGTGCTGGGAGCCAGCAGTTACACCTTCGCCGAAGCCGCGCTCACCCAGGAACTGGAGCCGTGGATCGGTGCACATGTCCGTGCCTTCGAGTTTCTGGGCGGCCTGCCCGAACTCATCGTGCCGGATAACGCCCGCACCGCAGTGAACAAAGCCTGCCGCTACGAGCCCGATCTCAATCCGACCTATCAGGAGATGGCCGAACATTACGGGGTGGCCGTGGTGCCGGCGCGCGTGCGCAGGCCGCGCGACAAGGCCAAAGTTGAGGTGGGCGTTCAGGTCGCACAGCGCTGGATCGTGGCTGCGCTCCGGCATCGGCGTTTCTTTTCGCTCGCCGATCTCAATGAGGCCATCGCGCTGCTGCTCGAAAACCTCAACCAGCGGCCGTTCCGGAAAAGAGACGGCTGCCGCCGCAGCCTGTTCGAAGAGATTGACCGTCCGGCACTGCGGCCTCTTCCAGCCGAGCGCTACGATATGTCGGTCTGGTCGAAGGCCGTGGTGAACATCGATTACCACGTGCAGGTTCAGGACTGCTTCTACAGCGTGCCCTATACACTGGCGCGCAAAGCGGTCGAAGTGCGGCTGACACCCGCCACGATCGAGATCTTCCATCGCGGCGCACGCGTGGCTTCGCACGTGAGGGCGCGCAAGCCTTACACCGCGGTCACTGAGAACGAACATCGTCCGCGCGCCCATCAGGCGCATCTGGACTGGCCGCCTTCACGACTGGTCGACTGGGCGCGGAAGACCGGACCGTATGCGGCACAGCTGTTCGAACAGATTCTGGACCGCTATCCGCACCCGGAAATGGGCTACCGCTCGTGTCTGGGACTGCTGCGGCTGGGCGAGAAGTACGGACCGAAGCGGCTGGAAGCGGCCAGTGAGCGGGCGCTGGTCACCGGCGCCGTCAGCTATAAGAGCGTGAGATCGATCCTGAAGCATTCACTGGATCTGGAACCGCTGCCCAAGGAGCCCGACTGGCCACCGCCAACCGGCCATGACAACATCCGCGGCGCCGGTTATTACCAGTAGGGAGAAGCCATGCTGCATCAGCCAACCATAGAAAAACTTATCAGCATGCGGCTGCAGGGCATGGTCGATGGACTGGAAGCCATCGAGCGGGATGAAGCGGCGCGCGATCTCACCTTCGAAGACAAGCTGGCGCTGATCGTCGACCGGCAGTACACGTGGCGGCAGAATCTGGCGTTTCAGCAGCGGCTCAGGCGCGCACGGCTGCGGGGCAATGCCTGCGTCGAGGACATTGATTACCGCGCGGCGCGGGGCATCGACAAAGCCACCGTGCGAGGGCTTGCCCAGGAATCGGCGTGGGTCGCGCAGCACGAGAATATTTTCGTCACCGGGCCGACCGGGTGCGGGAAAAGCTATCTGGCATCGGCTCTGGCGCATAAGGCCTGCCGCGACGGCTATCTGGTGTTCTACAGCCGGGCGACGGCTTTGTTCCGCGATCTGGCGATGGCGCGGGCCGACGGCAGTCTCCGGAATGTGCTGCAGCGCCTCTCGCGCACTGATGTGCTGGTTGTCGATGACTGGGCGATGAGTCCGCTGAGCGAAACCGAGCGGCGCGACTTCTGGGAAATCTGCGAAGACCGTTATCAGACCCGTTCGACGATCCTGACATCACAGGTGCCCGTGGCGAACTGGCACGAACAGATCGGCGATGCGACTGTGGCCGATGGCATCCTGGACCGGCTGGTGCACAATGCGCATCGCATCGAACTGCGAGGCGATTCGATGAGAAAGGGCAAAGCAGTGAAGACCGAACGCTGAAATGCGCGCTCGGGGATTCGACATTGCTGACGGGGAACGGGGCCTGCCGCCCCTTTCCCCACGCCCCTTTTCCTGCGCAGCGGCCTCCGGCGTCGCTTCGCTCCGAGGGCCGGAGAAACGATTCCCCTTGACGAAAGCGATCATTTCACCCGAGAATCAGACAAGCCAGCGTCGCTTCGCTCCGATCTGATCGCCTGGAATGAAAACGATGATCGCTTTCAGATGAAAACGGTGATTGCTTTCGCGAAAATCCGCATCTTCTTTTCAATCACAAACAAACCTGCTTCTTCCTTTCGGGGTGTGTTTCCATCAAGTCTTCGAGAAGCTTCGCCGTGTCATCATGCACATCGATACACACGCCCTCCGCGGCTATTGCCGCCGTTGCGGCCCTTCGCGGAATCGATCACGGTCTTCTTTCAGCGCGTAATCCGGCAACTGGACACCATCCCCGCATTACGGGTGGAGGAATTTCAAAATCGCCGGGTCAAGGCAATCGCTGCAACGCGCCGGTCTGACCGGCATCAGGTGGCACACAGTCGGGCATAGGCTTCGCTTCACAGCGACGCGCTCTGGCGTTGACCTTGTGACGGTGAAGGAACTCCTGGGGCATTCAACGATCACACAACCATGCGGCACGCGCACTCGAATTACGAGACGAAGACGCGTGCGGTGGCGAAGTTGAGTAGTGACACAGGTGCCAAGAAAGGCAGAAAGCCAAAAGCGGCACCATGACACACCCTGTAACATCAAGGAATCAGGTAAGATAGGACACGGAGGAATGGGTGAGTGGTTGAAACCGGCGGTCTTGAAAACCGTTTGCGTCGAAAGGCGCACGGGGGTTCGAATCCCTCTTCCTCCGCCAAATTTCCCTTTCGTTTTCAGTGATTTGCGGGCGAAATTGGCCTGTGTGCCCAAAACGTGCCCGTTTCATTGAATTTGGGTCTTGTCGATAGCCACTTTCTCGGTTTCTTTCTCGGTTCCCATGTAGACGCGCTGCATGAGATCGTCGATCCGGGATTGCCGCGCGGCGGACCACTTGCCGTAATGTTTGCGCACAATCTCCGGGCTGTTGCCCAGAATGTCCGCCACCTCCTCGAAACTCGCACCACGGCCCAATAGCTCCGTTGCGAGCGTGTGACGGAAGCGATGCGCGTGAGCGCCCGATACATCCGCTTCCTTGAACACGGCACGCAGCGAGCGATCCACATGGGCCTTGTGCGTCTTCGGCTTTCCAACGCCGTTCCAGAAAAAATAACGCGAATCCGGGTTACCCTCGGGCACCGGCACACAATCCAGCGCAGCCTTCATGTCAGGCGGCACCGGCAGGAACACAGGCTGGCCGCTTTTCTCGGTGCGAATGAAAATCCGCCATCGGTTGCCGTCGCGGCTGATCCTGTCGCGGCTGAGCATCGAAACATCGCCGATACGAAGCGCCGTGTAGCGAAGCGTCAGAATCATCGCGCGTGCGCGGAGCCGTTCATACTGCTTCTGCCCGCAACAGTCGCAGGCTTTCAGCATCGCCGCGATTTCTGCGGGGGTGAAAGGAACCACTTCGTTCGGCTTGATGTTGCGCGGCAGCTTGATTTTCTTGGCCGGGTTTTCTCGGGTCCAGTCCCGATCGATGCAGAACCCAAAAAACAGACGCAGAATTTCCAGCTCCTTCGAAGCCGTGATTTGCGCGATACCTCGACCGGCGCGGAACCGATCCAGCTTTTCCGTCCCGATTTCGTCGAGGCTGTCAATCTCCCCGGCCTTGCAGAACTCCGTCAGCTTGCCGAGCGCGTTCCGGTATTTTTTGACCGTGGTTTCCGTCAGGCCTTCACTGGTGCAGTGCGCGAGAAACGCCGTCACGGCCTCGGCAACAGGCTTATAGATTTTGTTATCCGGGGATTCCAGCGCAACAGCTTTCTTACGGGCGCGGGCCATATCGCGCGTCCCAAGGGATTGCCGCAACACGCGCTTGCCGTTCAGATAACCGTCAGCCCACAGCGGGCAGTCGCATTTGAGGTAGTCGCGGCCCTTCGCGCGATGAGGGCACGACATCGTATGCCGCCGCCAGATCGTCAGCATACCGCCGATTCTATCCCGTGCGGCGTGTTCTCCGCTCATAAACTCTTCGTGCAACGGATTCGGGAATGCGCAGCGTCACGTAATCCCGGCGGCCATCCCGGCGACGTTCCTTGCCGTGGACCATGACGCCGGGCTCATCGATGAACATCCGGCGTATTGTGCTTTCGTCAAACTTCCACAATTCCGCCAACTCGTGCGGCGTGTAATGGTGCTCGAAAGCTGTGCCGTCGAGAGGCATGCATCAGGCGACCGAGGGCACCTCGGGGCGGTAGGGAAGGGAGGGCTTAACCGTTGCCCGGAGTTGATCGTTCCAGTCTTTGAAGCCGAAAGGCTCCTGCATCGTAAAACGCAGATCGTCACGGCCCGACAACTGGACAGCTTGACGCACGACACCGGCCAGCTTGGCACCGTCCGCGTCGGCATCCATAGCCGCGATTATTTCGGCACCCACGGGAAGGCGTTCAACCGCCGCCCGGATGAGGTCCGGTTGTAGCGGGTTCGGTTTCCCGCCAATCGAGGCATAACGCGCCCTGTCGTCAGGAAACAACACGGCATGAGAAAGCCCGTCAATTGCCGACTCACAAAACACCAGCCGCGTATCGTCCGTTTGTTCATGTGATAGCCACAGGCCCTTGCTTCCACCGGAAGCGAATCCGGTAAACCCACCTCTATTCTTGATTTCGTATCCACACAGGCCGTCAGCATCGAAGTGAGGGAATACCGCGTTGCCGTGTTCATCGACGCGGACCCGACCGGCAAAACGCTCAGTCTCAAGCAGGCCAGCGGGCAGGGCACGTTCGTTTTCAAGATACCGATGTCGAAGGGCATCCTGCATCTTGGCGTATTCAATTTCCACCGCGCCGCGATCCTTGGCGGTTTTGACGAGAGCGGGGAAGGTCGGAACCGGGACAGGCGGCATGCCGATCCATGGCCGTAGTTCCTTGCGCACGGCGCCGAGGCTCAGCCTTTGCCGGAATTGTACGAAGTCGATGATTGAGCCGTTGTCTCGATCATCCCGCACCGAAAAATAGATGTAGTGATTGTCCGTCCCGCGCTTGATAATCACCTTGTCGTCGGTCGCCGGGTTACGCATCACGGCACTTCCGGCCCAGCTATGCTTCCGGTCCAACTGATAGCCTTGCCCGGCAGCATAAGCCCGAAGATCGACGTTGGTCTTGAAGCTTTCCAGTTCGTCATCAAACATGAAATTTCTTCTTTCCCTACTGCCCTCGTGATTGCGGATATTACCGGGACCGGGCCTCCCGGCCAAGACTGAAAGTAGCTTCATAAAATCGACGTTACCGCCCAAAATTTGCGCGTAGGCGCGTTTTGCCCGTTTCGCCTTGGGACGGGCAGGGGAGAAGGCCGCTATTCTCTCCCGCCCCGGTCCAGCGAGCGCCCGCGAGCCTTGCAGCAGCCAGCGCAGGGGCAGCCCGGAATCCCGGCGCATTTGGGGCGAGCTTCAGGAAACATTTCATAGAATGCGGCCAGAGAACCATTCTTATGGACCTCCCACAGCTCGCCCTTGCTCATGCGGTCCTCAACCGTCCTGTTAAGCGGTGGATTGACGCCGGAAGGCCGTTGCCCGCTCATGACCGCTGATCCACCATGAACACCGCCAGCGCCCCCCCGCCTGCCACATAGTCAACCACAGTGTTACGGGCAGGAAAGCCATCCTTGGCTTTCTCAATACCGAGCTTTAGTCTGCCGCGCTTCCGCCTGAAATCGCTGTTTGAAAGGTTGCCAGTGTTGTACCTATCCAGAAGGCCGCATGTCTCTGCCGCATGACGTAGTTTGCCCGCTCTTTTTTCAAGCAGGTAATCGGTGATGATCCGGGTTGTGCCGTTCGCACCGAATACTTTCAGCCTCAATTCGATCATCGGGTTGCCGCCCGACTGGCTCACCTTTTCTATGCCATCAAGGACCTCGAAATCATAGGTTCCTTTGGGCCAAAGCATGCTTTCGGCAATTTCTTTTTCACTGTTGTAAGGCTTGAAATTCATTTCGTTATCCTCTTTTCTCCGTCATCCCCACCGGCAGGCCCGAGCAGCAATAGCCGCCCTTGCAACTGCCGCGCTTCGGGCGTTGTTGCCTGCCCGATCTGTTTCACACCTTCGACCCCCGCCGCCGAGAACGCCCCGATGTTCGAAAGCAATTCGCGAAGGACCGCGCCGGAATCGGGCTTAAATTCCGTATACGCACCTGAACTTGCCGCCGCTATTGCCTTGAAAATCGGCTTGGCCGCTATCCAACGGTCATCATCATCCGCGCATTCATGAAAGACAAAAACGGGTATATGCTTTTCGCCGAGTTGACCGGCCAGCGCCGTTAGCTCATCCCCTTCTTCTTCGCAGTGGTCACCGATATAGACCACGCCTGAGATCGGCCCCGGTTCGTCTCTAACCAGCCGAAGCACCCGCCCGATCTTGGTATGCCCTGTCATGCAGGAGAGGCCGAGCATGGACCGGCACACGGCGTCGGCATCGTCCTGCCACGGCCCGGCTTTGCATTCTCGGCCACGAAAGAAAACCAGCTTGACCGTTACTGAGCCCAGCGCAGCAATGGCCTCCAACATCGCCGCCGTTGCTTTCCCCGCCTGTTTCAGGCTCCATTCCCGGCTTCCCGTCAGATCGAGAGCGACAATCAGCCGACCACAACGTGAGGCCCCGCCGCTTTTCTTTTCGACTTGGCCGAACTGTGCCAGCGCCGCATCAATCTTCCGCGCATCGTTGCTTTCAGACCCGGCCTGCCATTTTTCTAGTCCGTAATTATTCATCTCGAACGTCCTCCCCATGTACCGCCACCCATGCTTGACCCTGCCCAAGAACTGCCATCCCGCTCGCGTTCCTGCTTGCGCTGGAATGCAGGCGGATTGCGTTCGTGCTCTACAGGGTCCACTTGACGAACCGATTCCGACTGTCCGGTAAGTCGCAAAGCCGCCAGAGTCCTGTCGATTTTTTCTGCGTCCGTCATACGAACCACCCGACGAAAGCCGCGATCATCGAATTTTTCATCAGGCGATTGGACAAATTGTTGATGAGCCTTGTTGCCACCAACAGCGTTACGCCGCCCAAAATCGCTAAAGCGAAATCCGCGTTCTGGTATAAAGTCACGCAGCCCGCGCCGACGATTACGAATTTCATCAGCAACGGTCCCCATCCCGATTCATCGATCTCAGCCGTGCACCACAAGAGGGAGAACCACACCCAGAGAAGCGGAAGGCAGTAAGCCGCCCAATGGGGGGGTGACCACCATCGCGGCAACAGACGCGGAGATGCGATCAAAATAATCAGCAGCACAACGCGCCATTGCGCGAAGCCCCACGTGAAGCTCAGAAACTCGCCAATGCCACGGTGATATTGCCGTTTTTTTCTCGCCGCACTGGTTACCTCTTTCAGCCTGGTTTCATAGCGGTCGATCAGTTCCGCCGTTTGGTGCTCCCGCGCGGCCAGAGCCGTTTGAAGCCGCGTGATCTCCTCTTGTAATTTCGCTTCGTTACCGCCGCCCTGTTTCCGCTCGAAATACTCTCGCAGGCATTCCGGTTGCCCGAAGGCTTCCCAAATGCCGGTTTTGTATTCGTGATCCTCGACGGCCTGATAGAACGTCAGGCCGTTTTTTTTCAGATCGACGCGGATGCGATGCAAAGCGCCCGCGGCTTCCGCATCCTGCGGAGAATCCAGCAGAGCAAAAAGCTTTGCGAGTTTGCGCCCGTCAAATCCGTTGCTTCCAGTGGCAGGCATACATCACCACCCCACCCACCGCAGGAACCCGCCGCTACGTTTCTTTTTTCCGTCGTGATACGGGTCCGGTGACCATTGCCCGTCATATTCGCGAGCTGCGTAGTAAGGCTTGCGCTTGGCGTGGATCACGTCAGGCAAGCTTTCAACTTTGATGAGCATGTCATCCCTGCCGAGCGCCGAAACCTCATCGGGCAGCATCAGTTTGCGGGCGTATTGGCTGGCGCTGTCATTTACCTGCGGCTCACCGCTAATCCGGTCAATCGTGACCGAGTGCGATTGGGCAATCACTTCGGTTTGTCCGCAGAGATCACTTATCAGCCTCGCGGTAACAGGATCGCGAGGCGGAAGGAGGAGCTGACACCCTGCACAAGATAAAAAACTGTGCATTCGGTCACCGTAGAGCTGTTTTAATTGACAAGCATCTTGAAGGACCGGAAGCATGGTGAGATTCAGGCCCGCCGATAAGGCCATGGTGTTTTCGATAATCGCCATGTGCCCGAGCGCGGCAAATTCATCCATCATCAGCAGCACGGGCAGGCCATTGGTATGGGCCAGCAGGCGCATAATGGCCGAAGTCACGGCGAGGCGCAGGACGCGCGAGCAGGCGGTGAGATATTCGACCGGAACGATTACGTAAACGGTTGTGGGCCGCTTGCGTAAAGTTTCCCAGCTCAATATCCGTTGGCCTTTTTCAGGAGACAGCAAGCGCATGACTGCCGAATTGCCCATGAAGCGAAATGCGGTCACCGCCGATGAATGCATGGACGCAATTTCCCTATTCTCGGCAGCACCGGCAGCGGCAAAGCGACCGAGACGCCCGGACAGCAGCGCATCGCCCTTTGCATCCATCTCCCGTGCGAATTCGAAGAAGCCTCCGCCGCAGGTCACGTCATAGGCCGTGACGAGGGTCTTTTTCCCCGGGGGAGCATATTTGACGATCCCCATGATTACGCCCGAAACCAGCATTTGTCCGCTTTCGGGAAAGTGCTTCTGGCTTTCCTGCGCATCGATTTGAACAATGCTCTCCGCTTGGGCATCGCAATCGACGCCGAAGGCATCGGAACGGGGGTCGAGTGTGTCAAGCGGATTGAAGCCGCAATGCGGCAAGTGGCCTATGTAGTCAGGCTCGACGTTGAAAGCGTTGACCACAACGATGTCCTGTTTAAGTCGCTTATGCCGATGATCCGCCGTAATCGCGCACAGATCGGGCTTGGCCGAAAGCACGATGATCGACGCTTCGTACTCCATCAGCATCGGCACCAGAACGTCAGTTCCTTTCCCGCCTCTGGCTGGGCCTATCAGGATCATGGAACTTTCGCCCGGACGCTTTTTGCCGTTGCGGATGGTTTCGTAACGTAGCCGCTTGCCCGATTGCGAATAACCGATAGGCAGGCCCCTCACAGCATGCCTGCTTTCTTCAGTTCCTTTTCCGTCGCACATTTGCGCGTGCCGTGGATGTTCGGCGGGTTAAAGTGATATGCTTCCCTGATCCGTTTTTTCCGCGCCGCGTTCTCCGAAGCCACCGCGAGCCATATCAGCACTATGAAACCGATCACGACCCATTCCATATTTCCCTTTCTTCTCCTACCGCCCAACTTCCGCGCTACTGTCTGCGATCATTGCCCCAGCTATCGACGACCTTTTTCATTTCGCTGAAGCTGAAGACATGGCCCACGTGATACGACCTCCCGACCCATGCGCAGCCGAGCACCAGAGTCCAGACCACCAGACAAAAGCGCATGTACCAGATGAACAGCCGGTCACAGAACCGTATAGTCATTGCCACCACCCTCTAGCCGCAAGGAATTCTTGCGAGGGTTTGTCGGTGACCACTACCGTCAGAGCCTCAATCAGTTTCGATTTGAAGTCGGGGAATTTTTCCGCCTCCTGCACCACCGCTTCGCCGATGATGGCGAACAGGCGAGCCCTTTGCTTCAGTTCCTCAGTCAGTACATCGTCACTCGTTCCATCGATGTCACTCATAGACACACTTCACCCGTTCCCTTTCTTTGCAGGTTTCAAATCGCTATCCCGAATTAGTTAAATAACTCGGCGCTTGACTTTTTGCGCCGGAAACTGCGCTATACGCGGATGACTACTGAACCCCTCGGCCCGTTCGTCATCGACGGCATCCGCTACTACCATCTGGAGCGTGCCGCCCAAATTATCGAGGCGGTTACTCCGGTTACTCTGGGGCGATGGGCCGAGAAAGGGGTAACACCTTTCGGGTTTGACCTCGGCGCGGTACGTCATCCTCTTTTTCGGACTGGCCACGAGAAACCCAGAAGCAACAGGCGGTTTCGCTTGCTCCTTCCCGAAGCCAAAGTTATGGCGCTTAAACAGCTCTTGCATGACCATCCCTTACCTCGTGGCTTACCGGGGCGTCCATTGCTAGAAGACTTGAGACGGGCCGCGCGGCTTTACGAGTCTCGGTCTGTTATTTCTCCAAATCCTTAACTTCCCGGCGATTTCCAATAAGGCATGCGCGATGCCAGAGCTGAATTGGAGATTCCGCTGAACCGTCGTTCTGAAGACTTAATTGTGGCTGTCGCATAAGTCATTTGTTTTCAGTGCGAAGACGAAATACCGAAATGCGTTTGGCTGGTTATTGGCTGTAATCAACCACCACCTCACAACCAACTTGTCCCCCGTTGTATGAGAATGTGACGAAGATTTGTTTGCGCTGATTTCCAGCACACCGCCTAATCAATCAGGCTTTAGACGTTACGGTTCTGCGGGCTGGCTGACTAACGGATGGCTTAGTGAGCCAGCTACGGATATTAAGCCAGCTTCCGCATGGCAGCGGCGCTAAGATAGCGACTCCGATCAGAGGTCACGAAGTTGCTGAGTCGTTGATGTCTATCTGAAGGCACAACAAAGTTTCTAGGGGTGCGAGTCCCTTTCAGTGCTTTTATGTTCAGCCGAATTTCAGCAGCGACGTATTGTCGCCAGTGCCCCGTGATTTCGCGTCTGGCGAAAAGTGCAGTTAACTTCGGCCACCGAAAGAAGGCCCCCGATTGGCTGCCTTCTTTCTTTCCTACTGCCCCGCGATGTTGCCGAAAGGCAGGCCGCGCGGCGTCCTCCCTTTCTCGAAACTGGCTGCGGAATGAGCGGGCGTCTTTCGCCCGATCATTCCGCGAGCGCAACGCAAATTTATTTGCGGCGCGTGTGATTCTCCGATTCATTCGCTGTATGGTTGAGGCGGATAGAACGGGCAGCAAGTTGTGCGCGGTATTACCGCGCCACACTCAGGTCAGGCGGTACACCGCCTGCCTTCGTTCAACTTGGAAAGGGGGGCAGGCCCCCCGTTTCATCCCCCCGTGCCGCCAGCGGCATGCGGACACCGTGCCGGTTTCCGCACCTTCCGCTCCTCCGCGCGGTGCTGTCCTGTTCGGCTCATGGACGGTGCGCCCATGAGCCAATCGGCAGGTCAGGTTTCGGCAAAGGCCAGCGGCAGCGAAAAACGGCGGCGCACGCACAATGTCCCGACGCGCTTCGAGGAGGACGAATATTCCGTCCTCCTCGAAAAGGCGCAGACGGCGGGCCTGAGCCGAGGGGCATATATCCGCGCTTTAGTCATCGGCAGCCCCGGCCCGCGAGCGCAGCGCACCCCGCCGGTAAACGCCGAGGTGCTTGCTAGAGCTACCGCCGCGCTGAACAAAGTCGGCAGCAATCTTAATCAGATTGCCCATGTTCTGAATGCCAGCGGCGCGACCAGCACGGCCCATGAATTCCTGTCCACCCTTGCGCTAGTCCGCGAGGCCGCCACCCAAATGCTAGAGCTTGGAGGGCGCAAGAAACGGCGATGATTGCCAAGGGCAACCCGCATAACAACGGCGCGAAACTCGCCAGCTACCTGATAACCGGCAAGCGGGGTGAGCGGGCGGAATTGTGGGAGCTTCGCGGCTTCGCTTCCGACAATATAGAGGACGCCTTTCGCAGCGTGCATGTGATTGCCGAGGCTACCAAGGCCGAGCAGCCATTTTTCCATGTTCAGGTCCGCAATCCGACCGGCG
>Ga0210389_10002415_pt1 | contig 14723 bp, 20 predicted proteins | sample IncBWH28OmetaG_FD_160127 | JGI IMG/M metagenome (GOLD analysis project Ga0210389, IMG submission 160127) | Forest soil microbial communities from Barre Woods Harvard Forest LTER site, Petersham, Massachusetts, United States - Inc-BW-H-28-O ...
GAGATTCAAGTGCGTTAGGGCCTCCCAACCACGGCGGAGACCGATGACCTCGATGTCGTCCTCACTGCCGCGATAGGTCACGGTCTTGATGATTGCGTTGAGGCCGGGGACGTCGCCACCGCCCGTGAGAATGCCGATGCGTCTTCTCACCATGTCCACCTCCCAAGATTGGCATGTCGTAATAATAGGTGGTCCCCTGGCTATCCGCCACCGCCGCGCCCTTCCATCGCCCAATAGGTCAATACTCCATCTTGATTTAGCTCAGTGGTCTCCTTGGTTATCGCCGAACCATCGGGCCATGACTAAGACCGACAAACTGAGCCTGAATCAGGAGCCGCCAAGGCCAAAGCCTTCGCGCTCTGATGAAGCCCTGCGCATCATTGAGGAGTATGCGAACGGCCTACGGGAGATCATTAAGAAGCTCCTTCAGCGTCTCAATTGAGGCCGCCTCAGTTGGCGGTCTTCTTCATTTCGGATGTCGCATATTGGCCAATACTGTTGAAAAAGTCGAAAATTGAGTGGCTCCCAAAATCTCGCGAAAGCCGGTGTTTAGACGTTTCTATCGCTGCAATGCTGGCTAGGGGCGATACGAGGGTCCGTGGTCGTTTTTGTGAAAGGCGTTGTGGGTCCCTCACGTCGCGGCGAGGGAAACTCATCACCGATCCTGAAAAATTTCGTTCATCAGCCGGAAAAGACTTTTTCAACCTCGCTCCCGCCAGACCCGTCCCCGCTCAGTAGCCCCACGATGCTCTGCTCCGCGGATCCACACCGCATTCTCCCGGTACATAACTAGGGTCACGCAAACAGGCATCGTCCAGCGAACTGTCCCACCCGCCTCGCCGTCGCCAACCGCTCCAGGCGAGGTAGTCGCAAATTCTGCTATGGGGGTTTCCGGATTCCCGGGTCGCGCAATAGATGCTCTGGGCACGGTGGATTACGGGGCGGGCCATCACGGGTACTGTCAGCACAGAAAGAAAGACTGCAGCAGCGCCAATCAGCCTGAATGTCGTCATGCTTTTCCTCCGTTATCCGGTTAATTATAGCCGGTGTAGCTCACCCAGGCGCCCGCGGCACCGGACCACGTTTGCGGCAGAGCGGGTATCTCACCGGCATTGGAGTTGCGCAAGTGCGGGCTGGTGAACTGCCGCGCATCACGTCCGTGATGACGCTGTTTTGAGAAGGCGGTCCCTGTGGTTGCGCCGGCCACCAAGGCTGCACCGAGAAGAGCGAGAACGATCTTACGCATGGTTTCCTCCGTTCTTTGTTGGTTGAAAGACGTACGTTTAGAAGAGGGCATCAGTAATTCGACCCCGATCTTGCCGACCGATGGCGTCACCTTGCCGAGCTTCACGCCGCACGCTGGCTGTGGCGGGCGAAGCGCAGTTCAAGATCGGACAACATCGAGCGGTCAACAACCGCGGCAAATGCTCTTGACCACTCGATTCATCTTGGCGTTTTCCTCCTCGAGGTCGGACGAAGACTTGGTCTGTGTCACATCGATCAATGTGGCTGCCGATGTCCCACGGGCGCCGACCATGGCACGGTCGCTCTTTCGCACCCCGGCGGCAACCAATCGGCTGAGGGCGCAGGCGCTCGGGTTTCGCGGGAGGCTACAGATGGACTCGGGCAGGTGCCCAACTCGCGCGTGACGGTCTGTGCGTGCAGCGCTGATATGGACATAGTCAACAAGACAGCGGCAGCGCCCAAGAGTGCAAATTTGCTCATTGTCGGTCTCCAGTCTCAGCGTTTCGCGGACGCTGCTACCTGACTGACCGATCCTCGAGCCTTGACATTCCTTCGAACACGCTAAATCGCGAAATGTTGAAGAAGCCCATTGATGAAGGGGTATCCCGAGGGGATCTCCCCGGGACCGGAACGCCGCACGGTCGACGCAGCCCGCCAACAGCTGGAATATCCTCGCGACTGAAACGGTCTCTTGAGGGGGTGACCTCCAAGAGGAATGAGCATGTTGCGGACAGTGATCATAACTCTAGTCACAGGGACGGCAGTTGGCTTGGACAATCTTTTGGCGCGCCTAGCGGGATGGCGGCACCAGACCGTCCCGGATGATAAATTTCGTGCCGCGTGCGAGCGGGATCAAAAATATCTACGTGAAAAACGAGCCGCACATCAGCGTCGGCAGGCGATCATTGATGACTTTAAGACCGTCAAGTGAGAGGCGCCGGCCGCTGATGCGTTTGAATCCGGTGCGCTCGGTCTGCCGGAGCCCGCATTGCGGCCAGCGGCGCTACCTGCCGAGTGAGGTAAGCCCAATGACAGCGATCCCGATTGACTACGAGATTCTTTTGCGAATCACAACGCCGGAACGCAATCGTGAGCGCGACGCCGGAACGACGTTGTCTCGTGCGAACTTTTCTCACCGGTCGTCCATCCTAGGTTCGAGAGATGGAAGGCCGCGCGGTCCTGCGTTTCTCCGGCAGGGCCGCGCTCGCCTTCGGGCGGGAGCGGCCGCTTGGCCGTTTTGTCTTTCATTACCCGCCGGCGCGTCCGATGATTGCAGTGGGCGCGCGCTTCGGCCGCGCCGCGCGCACCCCGCGAACAACTCGTCCACTTAATTTAAATTTAATCAGGCGTGGCTCGCGCGAAGTTGAGCAACAGTGATGTCGAAGCCAGTAGCGTTTCTCTGGAGCGATTGCCACCTGCGATGCGCGTCGAGGTTGGGAGCGATAGTTCAAGGAGGATGGTTATGTTGCGGAAAACGGTTATCGCGTTATTGGCAGTCGCGTCTGTTGGCCTGGCTTCGCCAACGATAGCGTTGGCTCGCGGCGGCGGTGGTGGCGGCGGAGGCCACGGCGGTGGTGGAGGTGGCATGGGCGGAGGCCATGGCGGCGGCTTTGGCGGTGGCTTCGGTGGTGGCGGTTTCCATAGCGGCGGCTTTGGCGGCGGTGGCTTCCATGGCGGCTTCCGCGGTGGTGGCATCGCATTCCATGATGGTGGTTTCCGCGGCGGTGAATTTCGTGGTGGTAGATTCGGCGAATTTCGTGGTCGTGGATTCCATGATCGCGATTTCGGGCGCCGCCGCTTCGGCTTCGGCTACCCCTATGATGACTACTATGACGACTATGCTTATGACTATCCGTATGGCTATTATCCGGATGCCTCCAGCGATTCATATGCTGACAACGGCAATTGCTATGTGGTCCAGCGACGGGTGCACACTACGCATGGCTGGCGCCTGCAACCCCGTCAGGTGTGCGGTTGATGGACTGTCGTAGATCGATGTTGATCGCGATCTGGAACGGTCAGCTGACAGATTGAGTATCGGTGGCCGCGAGATGACCTCGGCGCGAGAGAGCGCCGAGGCGCTCTGGGAAAACTTTCGAGTCACCGGGCGGAAGGTCTTCCAGCCGGTCGCCTTGAGGCTCCTCATCAGCTCAATACGTTCGCGTTCCACGCTCGCCAGAGCAGCCGCTGTGTTCACCATCAGGGGGAAGAAAGTAAGAAGAATGCCGAGCACGATCTTTGAGGAAAGCCCAAGGCCAAACCACACGTGTATGACTTGATGGGTCTATCGCGCATTTTGGGTCATCCTTATTCTGGAGGCGCGCGAGTTCTTTCGAATAAAGTTTTCCCCAGCTCATCTGTAAGCCGGTGAGGACTTCTAGTTCGCGGCCCGTGAGAATTGTCATAGGAAACCCCGTTTAAGTGGAATCGGCGAATGCCGGCTTTTGAGGGCTCGCTGAAAGCTTCCAGACTAGCAGCCTCTGCAAATGTTTCTCACGATGCGATCGGCCCTTGCGTCTTCTTCTTCGAAGAATTGCTCGAAAGAGGAAGCCGATGTGAGCACATCGATCGCACGCGGCTGGTGGCGGAACACATAGGCAAATAATATAAACCCGAAAAACCAATGGTGATTCTCCAAGAACCGAAGAGCCTGCTCTGACGCACCTCCGATGATGCTAACGAGATCTAAAAGGCTGATCATTTGGATCTACTCGCGATGACAGCAGAATTCTGAGTTTGCACATGAGCGTCTCTAATGAGAGTGACTCCCGCGGTCTTGCCCGGGTACGGGAGCCGTCATTTTGAAGTGGGCGGTCAGGCTGAGCAGTGATTTATTTTTCACGTCCTGTGCGATTAGCTCTAAGTTATTTTTCCGTGCTGGTGCGCTCGCCGAGGTCCACGGTAACATCCGTTGCAGCACACCGTCGCGCAAAACTAGGCGGTGGAAGAGCGCGGCGCCGGCATGCATACCAATGAGGGTGAGGGAGCGCCTGGCCGCCGAACTCGTGAGCCTCCACGAACACGCTGCGGATGGCCGGGTTGGCCTCGAAAAGAGCCGGCATTTCCCAAATGAACAATGTGAATGAGTGGCCGCGAAGCAGGACATTGCCGATACCCGAAATCGGCTGCGCCAGAAGCAAGGCATAGAGGCCATATTCATTGGCCTTTGCGATCCATTGTTGCAGTTTCGGCATGCTCGCCGGAAACGGCGGTAGATAGGCGAGATTGTACCGCCAGACGAGACGCACCCACCCCACAATCCATGTCACTACGCCCGTCGTTCGGTGCGCGGTCATCAATGCTGAAGCGAGGCGTGTGTCGTGGTCGACGGCTTCGCGCGCCCATGCGCTTGCAAACAAGACGATAATGAGGAGCACCGTGAGCCAATGCAGGGTAATGCTTAGCTGATCGAAGCGGTCACTTTCAGCGGTCGCTTCGAGGGCGGCCCCTTCAGTAGATTCTGTCATGTCCGTTCGCTCCAGGTTCTCGCGCGAAGTTCGCAACATGGAGACCTGTGCGACGACATCTTTTATTCCGTCGTCACCTATCCGTGTTCAGACCCGTTGTCTTTTCTCCCAATGAACAATTTTAGATATCGCTTGTGGACTTCGAAATCCGAATACAATGTTCTGATGGACCGGAAACAGTCGGCTATGTGGCAAGCCGATCGCCTGAAAACGCGTAGACTTCGTGAACGTCTTGAAAACAGGAGGTGACGGTTAGCTTTCCAGATTAGGTGAGCACGCGGCCCCTCGCCGGGGCCATCACTATTCAAGGCCGATCGATAATTGTCTCCCGAGGGGAATAAAGCCCGAGATGGCCGAGTCTCCCAATACGACGCAATAGTGCGCGATTTGGAGCCGTTCGGCTCCATTGGGAGAAACTGACATGGCTAAAAAGGGCCTTGACGATCAGGGCAAAGGATTCGGCCGCCGCGAAGTGCTGGAATGCATGGTCTGGGCGGGAACGGGCGTCCTTTGGACCGTCGGCGGCGGGGTGCCTCACTCTGTCGGACTGATCGGCGAAGCGGCAGCCGCAGAGCCCGCCGGCTTTGCGTTCCTGCAAATGAGCGACAGCCATATCGGCTTCGACAAGGCGGCCAATCCGGACGCGCTGGGCACGCTCCGCGAGGCCGTCGCCAAGGTGAAGGCGATGCCGACCAAGCCAGCCTTCATCATTCACACTGGCGACATCACGCATCTTTCCAAGCCTGCCGAGTTCGACAATGCCGACAAGGTATTCGGCGAGACGGGCGTGCAGATTCACTGGGTGCCCGGCGAGCACGACATCATCGACGAGGAACGCGGCAAGGCCTATCTCGAGCGCTACGGCAAGGGTTCGAAGGGCGCGGGCTGGTACAGCTTCGACGACCATGGCGTCCATTTCATCGGCCTCGTCAACGTCGTCGATCTGAAGGGTGGCGGATTGGGTAATCTCGGCGCCGAGCAACTCGCCTGGCTAGAGGCCGACCTCAAGGACAAGTCGAGCAGTACGCCAATCGTCGTCTTTGCGCATATTCCCCTGCAGGTCATCTACAAGGAGTGGGGCTGGGGTACCGAGGACGGCATGCAGGCGCTCAACCTGCTCAAGCGTTTCGGCTCGGTCACCGTCCTTAACGGCCACATCCATCAGCTGGCCCAGAAGGTCGAAGGCAACATGACCTTCCACACGGCGTTGTCGACGGCATTTCCGCAGCCGGCCCCCGGCAGTGCGCCATGGCCGGGCCCGATGCTCGTCCCCGCGGACCAACTTCGCTCCAAGCTTGGTCTGTCCACCGTCACCGTGATGCAGGGCAACAAGCCGCTCGCAATCGTCGACAAGACGTTGGCTGGCTGATTGAGGATTCTCTACATGAAAACTTTCACGAACCGCCTCCGCCTTGCCGCGCCCCGATTCACTCCTGGTCGCGCCGTGGTCATCGCGATGCTTTTCGGTCCGGCCGTCAGCGCTCTGCTGGCGTTCGGCGCTGTCGCGGCGCAGGAGGAAAATGCCGTCACGATCGACAACTTTACGTTCACGGCCCCCGAGCTGACGGTTGCAGCGGGAACGACGGTAAAATGGATCAATCACGACGACATCCCGCACACTGTTGTCGACAAGAACAAGAGTTTCCGATCCAAAGCGCTCGATACTGACGACTCGTTTTCCTACACGTTCGCCAGTGCCGGGACCTTTGATTATTTCTGCGGCCTGCATCCGCATATGGTCGGAAAGATTATCGTAAAGTAAATCAAAAGCTTTTGGTGCAGCAGACATGACGACAACTCAATCGGTACACCGGGCGGATTTCCGATGTAACGAACTTGAAATTGCCATGTTAAAAAACCAACCAAAAGGCTTGGATCGTTTGTCGGGCAAGCAGCAGCAAACGTCGCTCCCGGTCGTGCAAAACAACGATGAACGCGCTGGCTTCGATGAAGTCTTCCTGCCGCATTTGCCCGAAGCCTATCGCCTCGCACAATGGCTCGCCGGCAGTGCGTCGGATGCGGAAGACATCGTGCAGGAAGCCGCCATACGGGCGTTTCGGGGTATCAAGAGTTTCGGGGCCGTCAATGCCCGGGCGTGGTCCCTGACCATCGTGCGCAACACGGCGTTTAGTTGGCTGAGGAAGAACAGGCCGAAAACGGTCGCCTTCATCAACGACCTCAGCGCGGAGGAGCAACAAGGGCTTGAAGCCGAAGGGCTGCATGGGACGAGAATAGAGACTCCCGAGGAGATCGCTGTTTTCAAAGCCGATGCCGAGCAGCTCCAGAAGGCGATGACAAAATTGCCGGCACAGTTTCGTGAGGTGATCGTTTTGCGTGAAATCAATCAGATGAACTATCGCGATATTGCCGAAATCACGAATGTTCCGATCGGCACTGTCATGTCCCGTCTGTCGCGAGGAAGGCAACTCCTGATCGCGCTTCTCGGAGATCAAAAGTAACTATGCCAGCGTCTTTGCGAGCTAACGACGAATTGCAGCTGACCGCTTATTGCGACGGCGAACTCGACCCTGCCGCCGCGGCTGAGTTCGAGCCGCGCTTGGCGGATGATGAGTCCTTGAAGACCCAATATGCCAGGCTGATGTTGTTGCGGCAGGCCATGCGCGTGCTCCCGCAAGCCGATGTACCCTCGGACCTGCAGGCGCGGGTTCAGGCCAAGCTGAAAGCAGAGACGGAGACCGTGCGGCCGAGCAACGTGATGGTTCTGCGTCGCCCGAGCCGGAGCTGGTCGTTCCAGACGCTCGCGGCATCGGCCGTCTTCGGCGCGGTGATCTCGGGTTCTGTGCTGAAGACGATCAATCGCTACGGAAAGGCCGATACCGTTGCAAGCGAGGTTGTTGCTGGCCATATACGGGGCCTGCTGGCGCCGCAACCGTTCGATATCGCGTCCTCCGATCGCCACACGGTCAAGCCATGGTTCACCGCGCGGTTGCCGGAATCACCCCAGGTGCCTGACCTAGTCGCACAGGGCTTCTCCTTGCTCGGTGGCCGCGTCGATGTTATCGACAGCAGTCCGGTGGCAACGATCGTCTACAAGCATGCGGCGCATACCGTTAGCCTTACGACGCTGCGGCCCGGCCAAGCCGTTCCTGAGCAGGCAATCGCCGGATATAATGTTCGAAGCTGGAGCGACGGGAATTTCACCTACGTTGCGGTTTGCGATTTGCCGAGCGCGGATCTGGCAGCATTTGAAAGCGCATTTTCGGCCGCCGAGTCGGCGGCTCCGGAGATCAAATAGTCCCAGCTTATCTTCGGCTGGGACGTCCGATCCGCAACACAGCTGGGCTTCCTGGCTGACGCATCATTGTCGTTACTAATGCCGTTGGGAGTGGGGTTGTCGGAAGGCTGCAGCGCCCGGCGGCAATATCACACAATACGTCAACATCGAGATAGTTGAGCGGAAAGCGGATTGAAACTCGATACGCAGATACGTCAATCGTTCTTCCCGTCGTCGCCACGCTTTAGTGTCGGCAGACGTTTTCTGCACCTCTCATCCGACGGTAGGAGCTGAAGGCATACAGCTCTGTCCTTCCTTCGATTTCGCTGAGGTTCCAGCCCGATCTGGCAATCGGCGTACGTGAACAGGAGTATCACCGCCGCCCGGTGGTCGTGCAGGCCGATCGTATCCCCTGGGGCATTTGTAAAACCTCCCGGAGCCTTCTCGGCAGGGGATGCGGGACACATTCTTACATGTGTCCCGATGTCCCGGCGTTTGAATTAGCTACCGGAGGGGCGGCGCGTCGTGTCATAGCCGCCCGTTATCGAGGGGTCCCTTTCATTGTTGCCGGAGTTCACCGGGTCCCAATGGTCCCGCGCTCGGGTGGCAGCATAGGACGGCCCGTTCAACTGATTATACGCTCCGCGCAGGCTGGACTGTGAATCCAAACCGTAAAGGCTTCCTCGCCCCCGCTTGCCGGCTTCCTGAGCTAACACTGGCGTGGCAACGGCGGCGGAAAGAACTATCAGGGCACTTAGCGTTTTCATTTTGGTCATTTGGCTTTCTCCGTTCTATCGCGTGAGCTTCGATGCGCACGAAGCTGATTAGGTTCGCGCTAGTTAGACTCGGCCAAGCGCACTGAAATTCCCCCAGCGCATTGTGTCTTCGGCGACACCCGATGAATGTTCCTTGACATAGCTGTGAGAACGCAACCGATCGCTTTACGGGCGTTGCCTGATTCGACGCGTCACCCGTCTAATCGAAAACAAACAAGAAGGGTGGACTTGCGATCGAAACCCATGAACCATCAATCTCACTCGCTATTGTGCGGAGACAGACGACTATCCGCGAGCTCAATACCGCGCTCGGTATCACGACCAAAGTTGCTGAGCCGAAAGATGAGCGCGGCGACGAGGAGGGTGTCCTTGGTCGCGCACGTTGTGTTGATGATCTTGTGACTCCTCGTCATCAGCGCTAGGAGCCGTTGATTTCAACGATTGGGCGGCAACAAATCAGGGCCGCGTATTGTTGCACTGCGTTTCATATCGGTATCGGCGCAACGCCAGCAAAATCAACGATGCTGAGATGTTATCGCCTCCTTTGCTCGCTCGATGCGTCGCAGAAGTCGAGGCGATTGATTGCGATGCAGCATGCGCTTCCATGAGAATCGAAAGGCCATCAGGTGCCGCGCTCACGACATCGCGAGCGGGAATATTTTTTTCGCGTCCTCGGTCAAGTTCGTGTCCGGCTTCGTTGCTGGTCGCAAAAAAGAGGAAACGCAACATGGCGCATGATAATCACGATGACGGCATCGATCGTCGTCACGCTCTCGAGTGCATGCTCTGGGCCGGCACCGGCGTTCTATGGACGGTTTCAGGTGGCGTACCGAAGTCTTTCGGTTTGCTGAGTGAGGCTGAGGCAGCAACCGCCACGAATTCATTCACGTTCTTGCAGATTTCCGACAGCCATGTCGGCTTCGACAAGAAAGCCAATCCCAATGCACTCGGTACTCTGCAAGAGGCGATCGCGAAGGTCAAAGCGCTTCCCAACAAGCCGGCGTTCATGCTCCATACCGGCGACATCACCCATTTGTCGAAGCCGAAGGAATTCGACGACGCCGCGCAGGTCATCGGCAGCGTAGGTCTTGACGTGCACTACGTGCCGGGCGAGCATGACAACCTCGACGATGTGCCACTCAAGTCCTATCTTGAGCGCTACGGTAAGAACGCCAAGGGCACCGGTTGGTATTCCTTCGATCAGAACGGCATCCATTTCATCGGTCTCAATAATGTAATGAACCTCAAGGCTGGCGCCATGGGCATGCTTGGGCCCGAGCAGCTGGCTTGGCTCGCCGATGATGTGAAAGGCCTTTCCGACTCCACGCCGATTGTCGTCTTCGCGCACATCCCATTGTGGACGATCTCCAAGGAGTGGGGCTGGGGCACCGAAGATTCCGAGCAAGCGCTATCGATGCTGAAACGTTTCGGTTCGGTGACGGTGCTCAACGGTCATATTCATCAGTTAATGCAGAAGGTCGAAGGCAACGTCACCTTCCACACAGCCCGATCGACGGCCTTTCCGCAGCCGGAGCCGGGTACGGCTCCTGCGCCGCTGCCATTGGTCGTTCCGGCCGAAAAGCTTCGCTCCGTCCTCGGCATCAGGACTGTCGTCTACACCCAGGGCCAAAAGCTGCTCGCCGTTACCGACCAACCGCTGGCGGCGGGCTAAGCCGACGTCGCGTCACCGGCATACTGATTCTTCAGGTCCCTGCTGAAGACTCTCTGTGTCAGTGACACGGCAGCCGTGTCACCGGCGCGCGGCCCTTCGCAGCTCCCTAGCTGAAGGGTTCCGAGCATTGGTGACACGGCACCATGCACCCAACAGTACGCGTTCCGCCGTGATGGTTCGGATCGAATTTTCAAACTTGAGCACCAATGCAACCACCGACCAGGCGATTGCACACCCAATTGAGGGGGCCGCTGGGTCTCAATATCGGAGTATGATCATGAAGAAGTTTATAGTAGCGGCTGGAATCATTACCGGCATTGCGTTCGGGGCGGCCGCCCTCGCGCAGACCAAGCCGACAATTCCGGTCATCGTAAAGGATGTGACGTCGCCCTATTGGCGAGCCGTGCTGGCCGGCGCACGCAAGGCCGGTCAGGATCTCGGCGTCAACGTTGTTGGGCTCGGCACGCAATCCGATTCTGACACGAACGGTCAAATCAGCATCCTCGCAAAGGCCGTCGCCTCAAACCCGGCGGCGATCGTCATCGCGCCCGCGGAATTTGCAGCACTTGGAAAGCCGATCGATGAGGCTGCCAAGAAGGTCAAAATCATCGGAATCGAGTCAGCGGCTGACACCAAGGCCATGACGTCGCTTTTGGCGATCGACAATTTGAATGCGGGACGGATCGCCGCAGATGCTCTCGCCGTCGCAATTACGAGGTCCTATGCTGACACCGAAGGCGAGGTCGCGATCATCACCTCCATGACCGGAATCGCCTCGCTCGATCAGCGCGCCAAGGGATTCAAGGAGGTGGTCGCCACGAAATATGGGGCGCTGGATATCGTTGCCGAAAAGGCGGGCGACGGGAAGCCGGCGACTGGCGTCAACATCATGAGGGACCTGATCGCTAATACAGCGGACTTGCGCGGTGTGTTCGTCTCGGATCCGGTCATGACGCTGGCGGTGGGCCAAGCCGTTGCCGAGAAGAAATCGGACGACAAGATCAATGTCGTGGGCGTTGGCTCGGATGAAAAGCTCGTCAAATTCCTGCAGGACGATGTGATCACCGGGCTCGTGGTGGAGGACCCGTTCCGCATGGGTTATGAGGGGGTCAGGACGGCGCTCGCCGCCTCGAAGGGCGAACAGGTGTCGGCCAACGTCGATACCGGGGTAACCCTTATCACCAAGGCCAACATGAGCTCCGCGCGTTCGCAAGAACTCCTTAAGCCGAAAGTCGAGTGACCGGGTTGGACAGCCCTGATACGCCTGGACCCACTAGACTACTCTGGGCTACGTGGAGAAGGTTCGACCCCAGTTCCTCTCCCTCCGCCACTCAACGAAGACATTCCGTACTTTTTGGGTGGGACGGGCGGCAAAATCCGGCTGTTTTGCTTGGATTTTCGCGAATGGAGAATCCGCTTGGGCAGCGCCCCCCGTTGCGGCTGTAACCATTTTGCTGAAGCCCGAAACGGCCGCGTAACGGGACGCCGCCATTCCTCAACTGTCGGGTTTTAGTCCCCCCGGCGGACCCACCTAGACTTGCCCCGCTCTCGGCTTCGGCTGGGGCGGGGCTCTTTTTGCGTTAGACCGATCAGGCGAGCCGCTGCAGCACGAGCGCTCCAGCGCTGCGGAGGCAGTACAGCGCGGTGTCGGCTGGCCGCTGTATTGGCCCGTCCCGATCTCTGCGGCGCGCTGTGCGGCGCCGCCGGTGGTGAGTTATTCGGTGATGGCCGCTAGGTGATGCCCGACACGATGCAAAACGAAGGGTGCTTACTTGCTCAGTGCGGCGCGCGCGGTCTTGATGTGGTCCATGCACTCGGACCAATCCTCCTCTATCACCTCGGTCTCGGCATCGCTGAGCGCCTTGCGCAATGTGACGAGCACAGGCGCTGAATGATTCTTCTCGAGTTCCGCCTTGATCATCGCGACGCCCTTCTGGCAATCGGATTTGTCGTCCGCTATGGCCGCGGTCGCGCTCATCATCACGGCTGCCGCTGCGGTCAAAAGTGAACGCATCCTGCTCCTCCTTGGTCGTGAGCAACGCATAACCGCACCGTCTTGGCAGGGACGGCGGCGCCGTCTCTTTTGGCGGCGGCGCAACCGAACCTTCGCACATTGCCCGCTGTCGTTGGGATCAGAAAAACGTGCTCTGTGGGCTGGGAATACATTGCCAACCGGTAGAGTCGCAAAGCTTTGTCAATCCCGCCAGAAGCCCATGAACCCCGCGCCGGGCTCGTACACTAGCAAAGCCCAGAGCGAACGCGCCTAGCTCAGCCGTGAACCCTTCGATCGAGCAAAGGAAAGGCATACCGATTGCCGGGCTTGCGGAGGCTCAGGAGAGGCTTTCCGACTCGCCGTCCCAATCTCTGCGGCGCGTTGCTAGGCCACGCCAAACTCGAATGGGCGGTCGCCTGTTGGAATAATTTCGCAGCTGAACCTGTCTCTTGGGGAGTGACCCTCCAAGAGGGGTGAGCATGTTGCGGAAAATGATTATCGCTCTAGTCACAGGGGCGGCAGTTGGCTTGGACCCTATTGCGGCTCGCATAGAGGGATGGTGGCACCGCCTCCGAAGACGCAAGCGCAATTTGAACGGTAGGTGAGTCTTTCCACGGCGGTCGAGCGACGCAGCGCAGGAACGTGGCGCAATCCTAGCAAACGGCGAACGCAGCTTTTCCAGCCCGGAAAAGGTTAGCGGCACGGAGGTTGTTGATCCCCAAACTCTTGCATGAAGCTCGCGTCGTTCGTGATGCTGAAGAAGTGGCGCGCGCGACTAGCTACCGCCGGCGCGCGAAGATCAAACGGGCCATGAAAGCTGCAGCAGCGTCTACCTTCCGATCAAACTCTCAACGGCGCGCAGAATGGCCCCGCTGTAGCGGCTGTCGTTAAATTGAGCATCGACCGTCGCAAGTATAAAGACGGCTGTGGCTGCCGCCGCGACAATTCTCCTCATCGGGGATCCTGATATGCGAGACTGCCGAAATGGCTCCTGGCAAATGCTAGGCTAGCGCGGGCCGGCTTACAGCAGCCTTACGGCGCGGGCGGTAGGCCCTGTGATTGTCGGAAACTCAATCCGGCTAGTAAGCGCAGTCGAATTGGGTGATGCTCTTGGTTGATGAGAGATGTTTTAGCCTGATCTGGTTGGCGCTGATCGGATTGTTCCGATCGCGAGTGTCGCTGCAAGCGGAGATCTTGACGCTTCGTCATCAACTCAACGTGCTACGGCGTAAATCGCCGCAGCGACTAACCTTCACTAGCATCGACCGTCTGGTGTTCGCCGGGTTGTATCGGTTGGCACCTGGCGTTCTGGACACTTTGAAGATCGTCAGGCCGGAGACCGTGATCCGCTGGCATCGTGCCGGCTTCCGGACGTATTGGTGCTGGAAATCAAGACCGCGCGGCGGCCGGCCACTTCGAATGTTATGGTATAATTTGCTCAATGGCCGACAGGAATTTCAGCAATGGGCAAGAATTAGTGCGCTGCGTGTTGGCCGTCCGAACCGCGCTTGCGGACCTTGGCTCTCAGCCGAGGTCCATTTCCATGAACACGACTCGGGACCGGAACTGCTCGGGGAATCCCGCTGGCGCCGCGACGTCGCTGAAACCGGCGGCGCGATAGATCCGGTGGGCGCCTGTCATGGTCCGATGGCTATCCAGGACGATGCGGTGGTTGTTCCGTTTCCGAGCTTCCGCGATCAAAGCGCTGACCAGTTCTTGTCCGATCCGCTTTCGGCGCTGATCCGGCCGCACATACATTCGCTTCAGCTCGACCGTGCTGTCGCTATACGCACGGAACGCCACGCAGCCGACCGGATGTCCGCCCTTTCTCGCCAACAGGAAACAGCCTTTCGGCGGCGCGTAATCGCCAGGATACGCTGCGAGTTCACGCTCAAGGTCGTGGAAGGTCGGGGCATCCCTCGAGTCGGGCTCAAGCATGAACGCCCAGTCGATGAACTCCCTGACAAGATCGCGGGCCGCCGCAATCTCTGCCAGTGTGGAGATTCGCACAATCGTGAGCATCGGCGTCGGCGTTCCTTTAAGATAGGAGTCTTAGATGCGTTATCTCGCCCTTCAGTTGTTCCCTTGGCGGCCGGCAGAGAATCGGAGGATGCTGCTGCTCTAGGCGAGTTGCACTTTACTGAAGGCGGGCATGATCCTCGACCGAATAGCTGAGATCGTATCGAGCGATGCTGCGAGCGGGAGGTCGCCAAAAGCGAGCTGGCACATGACGTATGTCGCACCCGCCTCGTTCACCTGTTTCTTCAAAGCATCATGCACGGTTGAGGCCGATCCGACCAAACACTGCCCTTCATCTGCAGCTTGCTCAAATGAC
>Ga0210389_10002416_pt1 | contig 14722 bp, 3 predicted proteins | sample IncBWH28OmetaG_FD_160127 | JGI IMG/M metagenome (GOLD analysis project Ga0210389, IMG submission 160127) | Forest soil microbial communities from Barre Woods Harvard Forest LTER site, Petersham, Massachusetts, United States - Inc-BW-H-28-O ...
GATGACCGCACCGATAGCACTGGCAGTAGGCACTAACACTATCACCACCGTGGTAACCGCGCAGAACGGCACAACCACCAAAACGTACACCCTGACGGTAACACGGGCATCAGGCGGCGCCGATAGTTATGTCCCGATAGCTATCGGGAAGGGGATCAGCGTAACCATCCCGATAGCTATCGAGACAACCGAAACGCCGGCATTGGCTGACGACGGCATACAAGTACACCAGGGTGTATCCCCCAACGGGGATGGCGTCAACGATTTTTTACAGATCGACAACATTAGCCAATATCCGGATAACAAACTGATGATCATGAACCGGAACGGGCAATTGATCTACGAGGCAAACGGATATGACAACAGTTCAAAAGTATTCGACGGACACTCAAACAAAAACGGGCAAATGCAATTGCCGGGGACTTATTTTTATCAATTGGATTATACCGTGAGCGGCATTATCAAGCATAAAACCGGGTTTATTGTGTTGAAGTATTGATGGTTAAAGATTAGTCTAAAATATAAGCCCTTATGTCCGCCAATAGGCGGATAACTAAAAAAAATTTATCCGCCAAATTGGCGGACGCTGAGACCAGCCTGCCGGCAGGCTGGAGGCACAGAGAAACACAGAGAAAAAAATTACAAACTATTAAAGCTTTGTGTTCTCTGTGTTTTTCCTTTGTGTTCTCTGTGGTAAAAAATTCTTTGGTTATATAGAAGAGGATGGGGGCTAGCGGTTAGGAGAAAAAAACGAACGCTAATTAACTAGTCTCAAATCACTACAATCCGCATTAATTGCTGTACCTTGTGGCTTCAACCACTTAACCATGCAAGCTAAATTTTGGGTAGCGATAACACTTTTGTTTTTTGCTGCAGTTGTCAAAGCCCAAACGCCGGCAATCGACAGTTTAAAAAGAATTATAGCGCTGGATAAAAAAGATTCCGTCGAGGTGGTAGCTTACCTGTTGCTGGAAAGCGAGCTTTCACGAAGTAATACTATTGCAGCGAAACGATGTTCATTTATCGCCGTGGGGCTTTCCAGGTCCTTGAATCTGCCCGTCCAGCTATCCGCTGCCTATTCCGAATTAGCAACCATAAATATCCAAACCAATCAGACGGACAGCGCTAAATACTATATTGGCCTGCTTAAGAAACTTGCAAACGAAAAAAGTAACACGCCGAAGGTCGTCGCCAACTACAACACCGCGGCCGGTTTGTATTACCGGAAACTCGGTGATTTTAAATCGTCACTCCCTTATTTGATCGAATGTTTGCGTGTTTATACGATAATGGACGCTAAGGTATCAATGGCCGGTCAAACCTTAAACGTGGGGAATGACTATAGCGATATGGGCGAATTCAGAAAGGCGATGACCTACCACCTGGCCGCATTAAAACAATTTGAGGCCCTGGGGAATAAGCGCGGCATGTCATTTTGTTATAGCGCAATAGGCGCTGATTTTATACAGTTGCAGCAGTTCAGCGATGCGATGCCATATATCCAGCAATCACTTGTTATCAAAGATGAGCTGAAAGATAAAAAGGGTATTGCCAACGGCTATTCGGAACTCGGCGACCTGGAGATGGGTTTGCATCAGCCGGATAAGGCCCTGGCTAATTACCTGGAGTCGCTCGCGCTTAATAAAACACTGATGCTGCCGGGGGAAGAGGCCAAAGCCGATCTTTCCATCGGGAGGCTTTATGCCGGAGAAAAGGATGTCAGCAATGCTAATGACTACCTGAACCGGAGCGGCGAGATATTTAAACGTTTAGGCGACACTGTTCACCTGAATATTGTCAACGCGGAAGAAGCAGGCCTGCAAAGGAGTTTCCTCCATCAGCAAAAAACAGAAAAAACCTTTTTAAATACGCTCAGCAGCTCGATAAAAACAGGCGATAAAAACACGGAGATCAATAACTACAAATACCTGTCGGATTTTTATAGCCAAAATAAGCAATACGATAAAGCGCTTATTTACAACGAAAAGTATCATGCCAGGCTGGACAGTGAACAAAATAAAGAACTGCAATTACAGGTGCGGGGGCTTGAACAGAAATATAACCTTGTACGGGAGGAAAAAGAAATAAGCCTGTTAAAGAAAGACAAGTTACTATACCAGGTTAATTTAAAAAACCAGGAATTGTTCAAATATGGGGCATTGATATTTTTATTGATGCTGGTAATAATAGCATTTCTGGTGCTGGCAAGGTACCGCGTGGTACACAAAGCACGGCGCCTTATCGAGATAGAAAAAATGCGCAATAATATAGCGCGCAACCTGCATGATGACATAGGCTCGACACTGAGCAGCATTAATATACTCAGCAAGGTTGCGCTAAAGCAAGCCGGTGAAAATAAAGAGGTATCGCTTGGACTTGAGAGAATAAAAGACAGCTCCTTTACCATTATGGAAAGCATGAGCGATATAGTTTGGGCCATCAACCCGGCCAATGACCCGTTAGAAAAAACAATATTAAAGATGAGGGAGTTTGCCGCTGCCATACTTGAACCGGCGGGTATCCGGTTTACATTTGATGAAAGCGAAAAGTTAGCTGACCTGAAACTCAGTGTGGACGAACGTAAAAACCTTTACCTTATTTTTAAAGAGGCCATCAATAATATCGCAAAATACAGCGGGGCCACATTAGCAAATATCTTATTGCATAAAACCGGCCACCAGCTTTTAATGACAATTGCAGATAACGGCAAAGGCTTTGATAATGCAAAGCAGCATACGGGCAATGGGCTAAAAAATATGCGCAGCCGGTCGGGCGAAATGAAGGCTGTTTTTGAGATCGAATCGAGCGCCGCTACCGGAACCAATATCAGCCTGGCGATTGCCATCACATAATGTGGGTATATAATAAAAAATAAAAGATAGATACTTTACCGTTTCTTTATATGTCGTTCTGAAATATAAAACATGCATACCATCTTATTGTACGAGGATAACAAAAATCTGCGCGAAAGTGTATGCAGCTTATTAAGTCTTGCAGCAGAATATGAAGTTGTGGGCGCTTTTGGCGATTGCATGCTTGTGGAAAGCCAGGTGCGTGATTTTAACCCCGACGTTATATTGATGGACATTGATATGCCCGGCATGACCGGGATAGAGGCTGTGCGGAAAATCAGGACTTTCAATAAGAGCGTACAAATAATAATGCTCACCATTTTTGACGACAACGAAAATGTGTTCAATGCGCTTTATAACGGCGCAAACGGCTACCTGCTTAAAAAATACATTTCGGATAAGCTGATAGATGCGATTAAAGAAATATTGCAGGGCGGCGCACCGATGAGCCCTTTGATTGCCAGAATGGTAGTTGATAACATGCAGCAAAAGCAAAAAGCCAATGACGCATACAAGCTAACCAGCCGCGAAAAAGACATCTTATTATTACTTTCAAAAGGCAATAGCGCCAAAATGATAGCGGCCGCCCTGGAGCTTAGCCTCGATACCATCCGTACACATACCAAGCATATTTACGACAAACTGCATGTAAACTCGCAGATAGAAGCCGTAAGCAAAGCGTTTAACGAGAAACTGGTATAATATCCCCATCACATCTTCTGGGTATTTTTATTGAACTGGAAATGAGCAAGTTTTACCAAAACAAAAACGCTCATCATGAAAACCAGTTACCGTGCCGCCGTTAGTGAAGGGAACAATACTTTCTCTTTGCGCTGTCAAAGTTTTATTATGCTGATAGCTATGCTATTGATTACAGCAACGGCGGTAAATGCAAGGGGCCGAAAAATTATTCATAACAACAAAACAGCTTCTTCAAATGATTTAAAAAGGCCGGTAGCAGGTCCGCCAACCCTCGGTTATAGTTCACCTGTGAACTATGTGGCGGGCGCCGCAATCCCGGCGCTTACGCCATCAGGCAGCGGGGCGGCGGCGCCCGGTTTTAGTAACAGCACGATTACCTGGGGGTCTGGTTTCAGCAGTCCGACAGGGGTTGCGGTCGACGCGGCAGGGAATATATACGTTGCCGACGCTGTTAACAACCAGGTGAAAAAAATCCCGGCTGCCGGGGGCACGCCGGTAGTTATAGGCTCGGGGTTTGACGGACCGTTTGGCGTTGCTGTTGATGCAGCCGGAAATGTATTTGTTGCCGACCAACTAAATAACGAGGTAAAAAAGATTCCTGTTGGCGGTGGTGCACCTGTTATCATCGGCTCGGGTTTTAACCTGCCGACAGGCGTGGCCGTAGATGCAGCCGGAAACGTTTATGTAGCCGATTACGGCAATAATGCTATTAAAAAAATACTGGTGGCCGGCGGCGCGCCGATAACTTTAGGATATGGTTTTAGTTTGCCTGTTGGCGTCGCGGTAGACGCGGCCGGCAATGTTTATGTGGCCGATAATGGCAACAACCAGGTAATTATGATCCCGATCGCCGGCGGATCTGACGTGCTTGTCGCAAATGGCTTTAGCCATCCATACGGCGTTGCTGTTGATACCCAGGGCAACGTATACGTGGCAGATAACTTTAACAACGCGATAGAAGAAGTGCCGGTGGGCAGCAGTGGCAGTAAAATTTCATTGGCTTCAGGTTTTACCAACCCAGAGGGGTTAACACTTGATGCGGAAGGAAACTTATTTGTGGCTGACTACGGGAACAAGCTGGTAAAAGAGATAAGTTCGGTTGGCGGTTATTATGTTAGCCCTGCTTTACCAGCGGGTTTAAATTTAGATAGTAATACAGGCATTATCACCGGAACGCCCACAGTGGTAACACCGGGACGGTTTTATAAAGTTACCGCTTCCAATAGCAGCGGCAAAACGTCGGTTAATGTAGTTATCGCAGTTAATGCGCTTTCGGTCATTTATACTTCTCCTCAAGCCTATGAAAAAGGAGTGGCAATTCCGCCATTGGTGCCGGCAAGTATCGCAGTGGCTGCGCCGGCATACAGCAATAACCCGGTGACGGTGGTGCCAAACGTCGCACTGCCCGCTTTTGTTCATGTTGACCCTGCTGGTAATTTGTATTACACCAATTCCAACGGCTCGCTTGTAAAAATACCAAAGGGGGGCTCACCCGTCTATTTAAATTCCGGCGTAACGGATATATTCGGTTTGGCCGTCGACGGGGCTGGAAATATTTACACAGCCAGTTTTGATGGGACGAGTGTTGTAATGGTCCCTGCGGCAGGAGGGTCGCCGGTTTCTATCGCTTCTGGTTTAACAGGGGTGTGGGGGATAACCGCGGACGCGGCAGGAGATGTATATGTAGCAGACGAACAGGGCAACGCAGTAAGGGAGATACCGGCTGGAAGTAGTACCGTGATTACGTTAGCGTCCGGTTTTAACCTCCCGTCAGATGTGGCGGTTGACCTGCTTGGTAACGTGTACGTAACCGATTCGGGGAACGGGTCGGTAAAAAAGATCCCCGCGGGCGGAGGATCGGTGATAACGCTCGCATCCGGGTTATCGGACCCGCTGGGAATAGCGGTTGATGTAGAAGGAAATGTGTTTGTGACGAATGGCTCAGCGGTTACAACAGGCGTAACAGAGTTGCCCGCGGGTGGCGGGCCGGCTGTTTTGGTAGGATCGGGATTGCTGGAGGCCACCGGCGTATTTCCGGACGGCGCCGGGAATATTTATGTGGCGGACACAAGAAACATGGTGATTAAAGAAATCAAACCGACAGGCGGCTATTTTATAAATGCCCTGCCTGCAGGTTTATCCTTTAGCAACACTACAGGCCAATTAACCGGGACGCCCACAACGTTAGGCCCTCCCCAAAATTATATTGTTACGGCTTACAATGCCATGGGCAGCAATACGGCCCAATTAAATATACAGGTTAATGCGCTCAATTTTACTTACAGCGGCCCCCAAACTTATTTTACCGGGGTAGCTATTACAGCCTTGACGCCAACAATAGCCGGGACAGTGAATGCACCACTCTATAGCGGCGCCCCTGCAATTTTGCCTAACTCCTTTTCCACAGGTCCAACCAGTGTGGCAATTGACGCGTCAGGTAATACTTATGTCGTTAGTGCAGGAAGTTATATGGTAACCAAAATCACTGCCGGCGGCGGGTCGCAGGTTAGCCTGGGATTGGGCTTTAGCCAGCCATTTGGCGTAACGGTAGATGCTGCGGGTAATGTATACGTTGCCGACTATGGGAATAACGCAATAAAGGAAATCCCCGTTGGAGGAGGCGCTCCGATTACCTTAGGGTCGGGATTTAGCGGGTCGGAGGCAGTTGCCGTTGACGCGGCAGGCAATGTGTATGTGGCCGATACAGGCAACAGTTTAGTAAAGGAAATTCCTATTGCCGGGGGCGGTGTTATAACGCTGGGTTCAGGTTTTAATCTGCCCGATGCAATTGCGGTAGACAGCTACGGGAATGTATACGTTGCTGACCGTAATAATAGCGCGATAAAAGAAATACCTGCCGGTAACGGCCCGCCGGTTACGCTTGTTTCTGGTTTGATCGATCCTTATGGCGTAGCCGTTGATGCCTCCGGGAATGTGTTTTATAGCGACCGAAACGCCAATTTGGTAAGAGAGCTGCCGGCAAGGAGCACCACCCCCGTTAATATAGGTTCCGGGTTTAGTTATCCATACGGTTTAACAGTGGATGGCGCCGGGAATGTATATGTAGCGGATTATAATAGCAATTACATTAAGAAAGTTAATCCTATCGGTGGCTATCATATTAGCGCAGCCTTACCGGCAAGCCTGATTTTTAATAACACTACGGGGGCCATAACCGGTAAACCTACTGTGCAAAGCCCGGCAACAAATTATACCATTACCGCCTATAATAGTAACGGCAGCAATACGGCGTCGGTAAACATACAGGTTAAAATAACCCTGCCAACGCTCAACTATGGCGCGGCAAAAGTATATACTGCCGGGACGGCCATTACCCCCCTGGTGCCGGCGGGTACAGGGGTAGCGGCCCCGGCGTACAAAACTACCGTAACTACTTTGGGCTTCGGTGCAGGTACGCTGCAAGGTTTAGCAGTTGATGCTGCAGACAATTTATATGTGGCTGATGCCAGCAACAATGCAATTGACAAGATTCCGTTGTTGGGCGGCAATGCAAGTATCATGGGCGCCGGCCTGAGCAGCCCAAAAGCCGTGGCAGTTGATGCCACAGGTAACCTGTACGTATCGGATTACGGGAACAATTCGGTAAAAGAAATTTTAGCAGCCGGCGGGAATACCATAACTATTGCGACCGGCTTTAGCGGGCCGCAGGGTATCGCCGTGGACGCTGCCGGTAATGTTTACGTAGCAGATACCGGTAACGGTGCGGTCGATGAAATTTTTCCTAACGGGACCGTCGAGCATATTGGCTCAGGCTTCAATCAGCCCGCGGGTGTAGCGGTGGATGCGGCCGGGAATGTGTACGTAGCCGATAGCGGGGACAATGCCATAAAGGAAATTCCCCTGGGCCGGGGCGCAGCGGTTTCCATCGGCGGCACAGGTTTCGTTTCCCCGTCTGCTATCACTGTGGATGCTTCGGGGAATTTATTTGTTAGCGATCAATCCTCAAACCCCTTCCAGGAAATTTTGGCGGGCGGTGGCGGCGTAATCCCGGTAGGTCCCGGAACCATTTCACCATTGGGTATCGCAGTTAACCCTGCAGGAATAGTTTATGTGACCGATCCAACAAACGTGATCAAAGAAATTGACCCTGCCGGCGGTTATTATGTCAGTGCGGCTTTGCCTGTGGGCTTAAGTTTTAATAATTCTACGGGCGTTATCAGCGGTACGCCAACGGTGGCAAGCCCGGTTACAATTTATACGGTTACCGCCTATAATCCTGGAGGCGGCAAATCTGCAGCGGTTAGTATAAAAGTTAATCTTCCGGCGTTGCCAACCCTTAGTTTTGGCGCTGCCCGGATTGACACAGCAGGTTCTGTTACTACCCCGTTGACGCCCACAAGTACCGGGGTGACGGCTTGGGCTTATAGCACGGGCATCTCCGTGTCAGCTTCGGGCTTTAATAGCGCGATGGGCTTGGCGGTTGATGCGCAGGGTAATATATATGTTGCCGATAATGCCAATAATGCGGTAAAGCAGATCCCGGCGGGCGGGGGCGCACCGGTTGTTATCGGTTCCGGCTTCCTCGCGCCCCATGGCGTGGCAGTTGATGCCGCGGGGAATGTGTACGTGGCAGATACAGGCAATGGTTTGGTAAAGGAGGTCCCGGCAGGCGGGGGCGCCATAATCACATTGGGTTCAGGCTTCTCCGATCCGTTCAATGTGGCGGTTGATGCAGCCGGCAATGTGTATGTGGCCGACTTTACCAATAATGCGGTCAAAGAGATACAGGCCGCCGGTGGCGCCGTTGTTACTTTAGGTTCCGGCTTCTCGCATCCCGCCGGTGTAGCGGTTGATGCCGCGGGCAACATTTATGTTGCTGATTACGACAATAGTGCTGTTAAAGAGATTCCTGCAAGCGGCGGCCCACCGGTTACCCTGGGATCAGGGTTTAGCGGCCCATGGGGCATATCGGTAGATGCGTCGAATAATGTATTCGTGGCCGACTTTTTCAACGGGGAGATAAAAGAGATACCTGCCGGCCAGGTTAACCCTATAGTCATTCGTAATGTGGTGGGCGGCGCACCAGGGGTTGCAACGGATACAAAAGGTAATGTGTACTTAAGTGACTTTGGCAATAATAACATTGAAGAAATTAAACCGGTTGGCGGTTATTATATAAATGCGCTGCCAGCAGGGCTAAGTTTTAATAATTCCACCGGCGCTATTAGCGGCATACCGACCGCAGCGCGCCCGGCGACAAATTATACGGTGACCGCGTATAACTATGGGGGCGGCAAGTCTGCAACGGTTAACATAAAAGTTAGCCTTCCCGCCGTCCCCACCGTTAGTTACGGCACTCCCCAGGTTTATACAGCCGGCGCTGCTATTACGCCGCTGCCACCCACAAGCACCGGCGTGGCGCCGGCCGCCTATAGTACCAACCTGCTGAACTTAGGCTCGGGCTTCCGCAGCCCGATAAGCCTGGCAGTTGATGGTGCCGGCAATGTGTATGTTGCTGATAACGGCAATAATGCCATAAAAAAGATTCCGGCAGGCGGGGGGGCGCCCGTCATTATAGGTTCGGGTTTCATTAATCCATACGGGGTAGCGGTTGATGCTGCGGGTAATGTATACGTTGCCGATTCGGGCAACAGCTTGATAAAGGAGATCCCGGTAGGCGGTGGCGCCATAATTACGTTAGGTTCAGGCTTCGCCGATCCGTTTGCCATAGCGGTTGATGCTGCGGGTAATGTATTTGTGGCCGATTATGGCAACAATGCTGTTAAAGAAATACAAGCCGCCGGTGGGGCCGTTGTTACGCTGGGCGGTGGCTTCGCGCATCCTTCCGGCGTGGCGGTTGATGCCATGGGCAATGTTTATGTTGGCGATTACGGTAATAATGCCGTTAAAATGATCCCTGCCGGAGACGGCGCCCCGGTTACTTTAGGCGCTGGCATTAACAACCCCTGGGGCGTGGCGGTAGATGCATCGGGTAATGTATTTGTAGGCGAACTCCTAAGTGGCTACGTAAAAGAAATCCCGGCCGGACAGGTTACGCCGGTAATTATTGGTTTGGGAGGGGCGGTCACCGGCGTAGCGACAGACAGGAAGGGTGACGTTTACTTGTCTAATATTGGCAACACGACTGTTGAAGAAATTAAACCCGTTGGCGGCTATTATATCAATGCAGCCCTGCCTCCCGGGCTAAATTTCGCTAACGCCACCGGTATAATCAGCGGTGTACCGCAGGCAGCAAGCGCGGCCACAAATTATACCGTTACGGCCTATAGCTTCGGCGTGAGCAAGTCGGCATCCGTAAATATCAAGGTAAGTCTGCCGCCGGCGCCCACCATTAGCTATGTTAATCCTCCAACCTATGTTACCGGCATTGCCATTACGCCGGCGGCGCCCGTAAGCACCGGGGTGGCGGCTGCCGGTTATGCTACGGGGGCCGTTGATGTGGGTTCTGGTTTCAGCGCTCCATTTGGATTGGCAATAGATGTTAAGGGTAATATATACGTAGCCGACTATAATAATAGCGCAATAAAAAAAGTTCCGGCAGGAGGGGGTATCATCGCTACTATCGGCTCGGGCTTTAGTTTTCCGGCGGGTGTAGCGGTTGATGCGCTTGGCAATGTATACGTAGCCGATACAGGCAACAACGCTGTAAAAGAGATTCCGGCCGACGGGGGCGCGATAATTACGCTGGCGACTATAGCCGGCGTTGAGTATATAGCAGTTGATTATGCAGGTAACGTTTATGCAGCCGACTTTAACAATAGCCTGGTAAAAAAAATCCCGGCAGGTGGCGGGGCGGCGGTAAACGTAGGTTCGGGGTTCAGCCATCCAAGCGGCCTGGCAGTTGACGGCGCCGGCAATGTCTTCGTGGCTGATTTCAGCAACAATGTAATAAAGGAGATACTGGCATCCAGCGGCGCAACAATTACCGTGGCCTCCGGGTTTACCAGCCCGATAAGCGTGGCTGTTGATGCAACCGGCAATTTGTTTGTTGGTGACGAGTCCATTTCTCCGCTAAAAGAGATCCTTGCCGGTGGCGGCAGTATGGTCAGCATAGGCCCTGTAATCCTGGTTTCAACCGGGGTGACGACGGATGGGGCAGGAAATTTATATGTAAGTGACCATATTTACAACAAGATTAAAAAGATCAGCCCGGTCGGCGGCTATTATATCAGCTCCGCGCTACCTGCAGGGTTAAGTTTTTCTAACGCGACCGGTACTATCAGCGGTACGCCGACCGTTGCAAGCCCTGCTACTAATTATACGGTTACTGCCTATAACTTTGGCGTTAGCAAGTCGGCTGTCATAAATATTGGAATAACTAAAAATGCAAACCTTGCTAATCTTACACTAAGCAGCGGCACGCTGGCGCCGGTTTTTGCGGCCGCGACAACCAGCTATACTGCAAGCGTGGCAAATGCCACAACTTCCATAAAAGTAACTCCAACTGCAAGCGATGCCGCCGCCAGGGTAAAAGTAAACGGCGCCGCGGTAACATCAGGTACAGCCTCAGCGGCCATTCCATTGGCGGTCGGCGTAAATACGATCAGTACTGTTGTAACGGCGCAGGACGGGGCCACTACCAAAGCCTATACTTTAAAAGTAACCCGCGCCGCGGCAACTAATGCCAACCTGTCGGCCCTGGGCTCAAGCGTTGGCGGATTAACGCCTGTATTTGCAGGCAGCACCACCAGCTATACCTTAAATGTGGGCAATGCCACCGCGTCAATGACGCTGAAGCCCGTGAGCAGCGATGGCGACGCAACCCTAAAAGTAAACGGGGCGCCGGTAACATCGGGCACGGTCACCGCCGCTATCCCGCTGACCGAAGGCGGCCAGACAATGATCAGCGTAGTAGTAACCGCGGCTAATGGAACGACAACCAAAACCTACACCCTTACGGTTACCAGGGCGCCGTCAAGCAATGCCAATCTTTCAAACCTGCACCCCAATAATGGCACGTTAAGCCCGGTTTTCGCAGGCGGGACCATCAGCTATACCGCCAGTGTGGCAAATCCCGTTTCATCCGTCACCCTAACGCCAACCGCGGCCGATGCAAGTGCGGCGATAAAAGTAAACGGAACGCCGGTAACATCCGGCACGGCGACCGCTCCGATTGCGCTGACCGAAGGCGGCCAGACGGTGATCACCACGGTTGTAACCTCACAGGATGGCACGGCGACCAAAACCTATACTTTAACAGTAACCAGGGCCCCATCAGGCAATGCCACCCTTTCAAACCTGCAGCTAAACAATGGTACGCTAACCCCGGTATTCGCCACCGGTACGGTCAACTATTCCGCCAGCGTAGCAAATAACCTTTCAACCATAACGATCACCCCAACAATTACCGATGCTAATGCAACGATAAAAGTAAACGGCACGAGCGTAACGTCAGGAACGGCATCCGGGGCCATCGCGCTGGCCGAAGGCGCTCAGACCGTGATCACCACGGTAGTAACCGCCCAGGACGGCGCCACGACCAAAACCTATACGGTAACCGTTACCCGGGCGCCCTCAACCGATGCCACCCTGGCCAAACTCGGGCCGGGTATCGGCGGCTTAACGCCGGCCTTTTCAAGCGGCACCACCAGTTATACCATAAGTACGGCTAACGCTACTGCATCGATGAAATTAACACCCGTCAGCAGTGACGCCAACGCAACCATAAAAGTGAACGGCACTACGGTGGCATCAGGAACGACGACCGCGCCGATAGTGCTTGCAGTAGGCCCTAATACCATCACTACGGCGGTAACCGCTCAGAATGGGACTGCCACCAAAACTTACGCCCTGACTGTAACAAGGGCAGCAAGCGGAGCCGATGGTTATGTCCCGATAGCTATCGGGACTGGCATCAGTGTAACTATCCCGATAGCTATCGGGACAGCCGAAACGCCAACACTTGCCGGGGACGGCATACAGGTACACCAGGGCGTTTCTCCAAACGGGGACGGGATAAACGATTTCTTACAGATCGACAACATTAGCCAATATCCGGATAACAAACTGATGATCATGAACCGAAACGGGCAATTGATTTACGAAGCCAGGGGGTATGACAATAGTTCAAAAGTGTTCGACGGGCACAGTAGCAAGAATGGGCAAATGCAGTTACCGGGAACATATTTCTACCAGTTAGATTATACCGTAAACGGCATCACCAAACATAAAACAGGGTTTATTATGCTGAAGTACTAAAAATAACCTTTGAATACCGGATCTTTTAATTGGTTGATAATTAAGCAATAAGTAAAACCGGAAACAGATCGGAATACAACGATATTTTCTTGCACCTGTATCAAAAAAAAAATAAAAATGATGAGAACGACCTTTCCCTATTCGCAAAGTCCGTTTGTTAAAGTAACCTGGGCATGCAAATTAACATTGCTGTTAATTGTAGGTTCCTTAGCGTTTAATGATGCGCTGTTTGCAGGCGTCAGGCCGGTAATTAAATATTATCGTCACCACGTTGCCAAAACAGAAGCTCGTGCCGCCGTAAAGTCTAAAGCATCCGATTTAGGCAAGGCACCAAAAAGACCGGTTGTGCTTGCAGCGCCGGTCATCAGTTATTCGGGCGCTCAAATCTATGTTGCGGGTACGGCTATCACGCCCCTAACGCCAACGAGCAGCGGAGTAGCTATGGGTGAATACGGCGCCAGCCCCGTTACCATAGGGTCGGGCTTTGCACAAAACGCGTATGGCGTAGCGGTCGATACTGCCGGCAATGTTTACGTGGTTGACGGGGGCGCATCAATAGTAAAGATCCCTGTTGGCGGCGGAAGCCCGGTAAATATCGGATCAGGTTTCTTTTTTTCATCCGGAGTGGCAGTAGACGCAGCGGGGAATGTATATGTAACGGATAGCGCTTTCGGGTTAACAAAAATCCCGGCCGGCGGGGGTAACCAGGTTACCTTAGCAACAGGCTTTGATCATCCGGCGGGCGTTGCCGTAGATGCTGCGGGGAACGCATATGTGGCAGATTACTCCAACAACGAAGTGAAGAAAATACCTGCCGGCGGCGGGAGCCCGGTAGTAATAGGCAGCGGGTATCAGCCCACCTCAGTGGCGGTAGATGGTTCGGGCAATGTATACGTAACGGACCAGGTTCACAATACGGTTTGGGAAATTCCGGGCGGCAGCGGGGCGCAGGTAAGCATAGGCTCCGGCTTTGGCGAGCCCGTGGGTGTATCGGTAGACGCTGTTGGCAATGTGTATGTAGCCGATGCCGGCAATCTTGCCATAAAAGAGATCCCGGTAAGCGGGGGCGCACCTGTTGCGATAGGCCCCAGCTTCAGTCTTCCGCGCGGGATTGCAGCAGACCGGGCCGGTAACGTATACGTAGCCGATTATACCAACAATGCAATTAAAGAGATTAAACTGGTTGGCGGCTACCATATCAATCCGGTATTACCTGCCGGGCTGATATTTGACGGTGCTACCGGCATCATCAGCGGCACGCCGACGGTGGCCAGCCCTGCAACAAATTATACCATTACGGCTTATAACGTTGCAGGCGGCACTTCGGCAACCGTAAACATCAAAGTTAATTTACCACCTTTACCGGCTATCAGTTATAGCAGCCCTCAAACTTATTTTACAAATTTAGCTATCACGCCCCTAACGCCAACGAGCAGCGGAGTTGCCGCAGGTGGATACGGCGCCAGCCCCGTTACCATACGGTCCGGCTTTGCTCACCAGCCGTATGGCATAGCGGTCGATGCTGCCGGCAATGTTTACATGGTTGACGGGGGCGCATTAGTAATTAAGATCCCTGTTGGCGGCGGAAGCCCGGTAAATATAGGGTCAGGTTTTGCTTTTTCGTCAGGAGTAGCGGTGGATGCGGCAGGGAATGTATATGTAACGGATGTCGCTTTCGGGTTAACAAAAATCCCGGCCGGCGGGGGTAGCCAGGTTACCTTAGCAACAGGCTTTGATCACCCGGCAGGCGTTGCCGTAGATGCCGCGGGGAACGTATATGTGGCAGATTACGCCAACAACGAAGTGAAGAAAATACCTGCCGGCGGCGGTAGCCCGGTAGTAATAGGCAGCGGGTATCAGCCCACCTCAGTGGCGGTAGATGGTTCGGGCAATGTATACGTAACGGACCAGGTTCACAATACGGTTTGGGAAATTCCGGGAGGCAGCGGGGCGCAGGTAAGCATAGGCTCCGGCTTTGGCGAGCCCGT
>Ga0210389_10002417_pt1 | contig 14717 bp, 15 predicted proteins | sample IncBWH28OmetaG_FD_160127 | JGI IMG/M metagenome (GOLD analysis project Ga0210389, IMG submission 160127) | Forest soil microbial communities from Barre Woods Harvard Forest LTER site, Petersham, Massachusetts, United States - Inc-BW-H-28-O ...
CCGTGATCCTGAAGAACTCGCCGGAGGCCCCCGGCGAGGGATACCTGCTCGCCGAGGCCGCCGAGGCCGTCGGCCTTCCGGCTGGCGTCATCAACGTGGTCACCGCCGACCGCGAGGTCTCCGAACTGCTCGTCCGCGACCCGCGCGTCGACAAGATCACCTTCACCGGGTCCACCGCCGCCGGGCGGCGGATCGCCTCGATCTGCGGGATGAGGATCGCCCGGGTGACGCTTGAGCTCGGCGGGAAGTCCGCCGCCGTGATCCTTGACGACGTCGACATCGAGACGACGGCGCGCACCCTGTCGCAGGCGGAATGCTTCCTTTCCGGGCAGGTCTGCTCCTCGCTCACCAGGATCGTGGTCCCCAGGTCCAGGCACGACGAACTGCTCGAAGCGCTGGCCGCCACGTTCAGCCAGGTGCGCGTCGGCGACCCGTTCAGCGCCCAGAGCCAGATGGGGCCGCTGGCCGCCGAGCGGCAGCGGGACCGGGTAGAGGGCTACATCGCCAAGGGCGTCGCCGACGGCGCGACCCTCGCCGCGGGCGGCGGCCGTCCGGCCGGACTTGACCGCGGCTGGTACGTGGAGCCGACCGTGTTCGGCAACGTGGACAACTCCTCGGTCATCGCCCAGGAGGAGATCTTCGGGCCGGTGCTTTCCGTCATCCCCGCCGCCGACGAGGACGACGCCGTGCGGATCGCCAACGACACGATCTACGGGCTGAATGCCTCCGTGTTCACCAACGACGTCAACCGGGCCCGCCAGGTCGCGGGGCGGCTGCGTTCTGGCACGGTCGGGCACAACGCGATGCGCACCGACTTCGGCGTGAGCTTCGGCGGGTTCAAGCAGTCGGGCATCGGTCGCGAGGGCGTGCACGAGGGCCTACCGCACTTCCTCGAGACCAAGTTCATGATCCTCGAGGGCCAGCCGGAAGGCTACGAGATCTAGGCATCTTCACCCGCCTGCTGAGATTGCGGGTCGTACGCGGCGAATATCGCCGCGCACGACCCGCAATCATGAAAGCGGGGACGACGGGGGCCGGGCAAATAGGGAGAAATGGGATGTTTTCCTGGGGCCTATCGCCCAGTTGCCGCTTTTGACCCGCGATCACGCCCACGCGGCTGGCGCCGGGCGGCGGCATTGTCACCTTGCTGACACCGGTGACCTGTCATTCTGGGCAGAGGACGAGGGCCAGGAGGTTCGATGACAGTCGACCCGATGTCGTACCCGAGGTTCGCCGGACCGCCACAGGCACTGGCCGCGAACGCGGACCGGGAGCGTGCCGTCGACGTGCTGAAGGCCGGCTTCGCCGAGGGCAGGCTCACCAAGGCAGAGCACGACGACCGGGTGGCCCGCGTCTACGCCGCTCGCACCTACGGCGAACTCGGCTTGCTCGTCGCGGACCTGCCGGCCGGGCCGCTGGGCGGCCAGGCGCGGTACCCAGTCGCGCTGTACCCGCCGGCGCAGCCCGCAGTCAGCTCGCTGGCCGTGGCGGCGCTTGCCTGCGGCATCGGCGTTTTCCTCACCGCAGGCCTGACCGCGATCCCGGCGATCGTACTCGGCCACGCGGCACGGCGGGGGGTACGCAGGACCGGGGAGCGCGGCGCAGGCATGGCGCTGACCGGGCTGATCCTCGGCTGGGGCGCGGTCGCGCTGATCGTCATCCTTGCTGCGCTGGTGTTCACGGTCGCCGCGCACAGCTCCCATGAGGTTGTCATCTACCCAGGTCCAGGCGGCCCGGGCGGGGGCGGCTAGCCTTCCAGCAGCCATCTCGCGAACGGCGGCTCCGTGCTCGCCTTACGCGAAGTCTCTGGTAACCGCGGCGGGCGGAACGGTTGAATGGCGTTATGCAAGCCGTGTACGACGAGATCGCCGACTGGTATGAGCACGAGTTCCTCGGCCGCCAGGACGCGCGGGCCAGCGATCCGCTCGAGATCGATCACTGCCTGCGCGCCCTGCTCGGCACAGGCAGCGGGGCCTGCCTGGAAGTCGGCTGCGGGACAGGCGTGCACGCCGCCACCGTCCGCGAGCTTGGCTGGACCCCGATGGGGGTTGACGTCTCGGCGGGGATGCTGCGTCACGCCCGTGGACGGCTCGCCATCGCCAGGGCCGACGCTCAGCGGCTGCCGTTGCGCGACGAGTCACTGCCCGCGGTCATCTCCGTCATGGTGCACACCGACATGCCCGGGTACCTGGCCGTGGTGCGCGAGGCGGCGCGCGTGCTGCGGCCGGGCGGGGCGCTTGTCCATGTCGGCGTGCACCCGTGCTTCTGCGGCGGGTTCGCCGACCGGAGCGACCCGCGGGCCGTTGTCATCCGGCCCGGCTACCTCGACAGCCACTGGACGAAGGCGTCGTGGACGGACAAGGGCGTGCGCGACAAGGTCGGCGCCACCCACTTCCCGCTCCCCGCCCTGCTGCACGCCTTCACCACCGCCGGCCTGACCCTTGACCGCTTCGCCGAAGGCGGCACCCCCAGCCCGCAGGTGCTCGCCATCCGGGCCAGCAAGCCGGCCGCGCCCTAACTTGACCCAGGTCATCGTGTCCTGAACAGGGCCGGCCCTCGTCACCGCATGAGGCTGCCCTGGCCGGGTAGGCATCGGCCGTTGGCCAAGACCAGCGCAGGAGGGGAACTTCATGGCTACCGACCGGCAGAAAGAAGCGGCCCGGCGCAACATCGCCAAGGCCAGGGACGCGCAGAGTGCCAGGGCGCACGGCAAGGACGTCCCGCGTCAGGGGGAGGGCTTGAGCACCGCGGAGAAGGATGACCTGGCGGACAAGGAGTTCGCCTTCCCCAAGGAGCGCAAGGAGCCGCTGACCGACGCGCGGCACGTGCGCAACGCGATCGCCCGGTTCGACCAGGTCGAAGGCGTCAGCGACGCCGAGCGGGACCAGGCGTGGAAGCGGATCCTGGCCGCCGCGAAGCGCCACGACGTCGAGGTATCGGAATCAGACTGGCGGGAGCTCGCCAAGGGCGGCAAGGACCGCAAGCGCTAGCGCTAGCGGAGTCCGACCGGCTGGCGCCGGCTACGCCAGGCGCGCCGCGTCGCCGACCTGGACCCGGCCCGGGCGGAGAACCTGGGCGTAGACCCCGGCGCACGGCTGGGGGCCCCAGTCACCCAGGGGACTGATCCTGTTGTGCGTGGCGGGCACCCGCAGCGCGGCGACGTCCCGTGGCAGGTCGCCGTGTTCCAGAGTGGGGATGGCGCAACGGGGCGTGCGGATCATGACCCGGATGGTTAGGTCACTTCCGATGCGCAGGTCGCGGCCCGCCCAGTCGTTCTCGGCGAAGCCGGGGACCGCAGTCGCGATGACCACGTTGGGCCGGTAGCGCTCAAGTTCGATGGTGCCACGGGGGCTGAGCTCGGCGATCCGGTCAAGCGTCGAGGTGCTCAGCAGGTGAAGCGGGGCGTAGTCGAAGAACGTGCCCTGAGGGGACGCGCCGCCAAGCTGGCCGATTTCGACCGGTACCGAGGCCTCGATGCCGTCACGCAAGACCTGCTCGGGGTCGGCCCGGTCCAGGGTCGCCTCCGGCGGAGGGGTGGCGGTCAGCGTCACCGGGTGGCCGAGGAACTCCGACAGCGCGCCGTGGATGCCGGGGTCGGTGCTGGCCATGGCGGTGCCGTCAGGGAACGCGATCTTCACGTCCGGGCCGGAGGCGGCGGACAGCCTGAGCATGTCTCGCCACAGCCGCGGGTTCTTGGCGCTGGCGACCTTGCCGGTCTCGCGGTGCACGAGAGCCAGAACCCGGTCGCCGGCCAGGCCGCGCCCGGTCACGTCGCAGGCCCGCAGGCTCTCGCCGAGCATCGACTTGACCGGGTAGCGCCGCAGCACGGCGACCGTCCCGAGGAGGCGGCCCCGCTCAGTCATCGCCATTCGTCACTCCATCGATGAGCTGGTCGAGAACCTCGATCATCTCGGCCCGCGCCTGCACGCGGTCGGCCGCCTCCGCGACGTAGAGCGCGGCCTCGTCGCTTGCCCCCATGAACACGTGGGCGAGCGGGCGCAAGGGCTGCTGCCGGATGCGCCCCGTCTCCATCCCGTTCGACAGGAGCGCCTGCGCCAAGCCGAACACATGGCGCTGGCACACCTCCCGCCAGCGAGCCCAGCCGAGGACCGAAGGCCCGTCGAGCAGGGCGATGCGGTGGCTCTCCGGCTCGACGCAGATCTCCAGCCATAGCCGCACAGCCAGCCGGATGCCTTCCACCGGATCGGTCACCCCTGAGGCGGCCACGTGCTCGGCTAGCCGCCCGGCGATATCGCCCTCGACCGCGTCCACCACCGCGTCGAACAATGCCAGCTTGTCGGCGAACTGGTGGTAAAGCGCTCCCCGGGTGACCCCTGCCTCGGCCGCGATCGCGTCGGTCGACACGTCGGCGAAGCCCTGCGCCGCGAATAGCCGCCGCCCGGCGGCCACGAGGGCCTGGCGGGTCGCGGCAGAGCGGTCGGCCTGAGTGCGGCGCACTTTCGGGTGAGCGGACATCGATGCTGACACCCTTCGATTGTGCCCAAGCTCGTCAACTTCGGCATATGGATACTCGACAAACATACATGCAGCATGTATGTTTTTGCCATGACGACCGATCCAGCTCCCGCCGGTTCCGCGACGGTCGACCTGCCGCAAGGCAAGCTCGCGTACCGCGCCGCCGGCCCCGCCACCAGTGACCACCCGCCTGTCGTGTTCGTTCACGGCCTGCTCGTCGACGCCCGCCTGTGGGAACCAGTAGCCGAACGCCTCGCCAGCGCGGGCATCCGCAGCTACGCCCCGACGCTGCCACTCGGGTCGCACCAGCGGCCGATGAACGCCGACGCCGACCTCTCGCCCCAAGGGGTCGCCAAGCTCGTGCTTGACTTCGTCCAGGCACTCGGCCTCAGCGACGTGCTCATCGTCGGCAACGACACCGGCGGGGCGATCTGCCAGCTCGTGCTCGCCGCCGACACGAGCAGGATCAGCGCCGCGGTCCTCACCAACTGCGACGCGTTCGGCACCTTCCCGCCGCTGGCCCTCGCGCCGCTCTTCCGCGCGCTGCGCCATCCAGGGCTCGTCGCCCGCATCGCGCCGATGCTCCGGTCAAAAGCGATGCGGAACGGACCGCTTGCCTACGGCCCCTTGTCCAGCGGACCGCTCGACCCCGACCTGACTCTCGACTGGGTCAAGCCCCTGGCGGACGAGGCGATCCGCCGCGACCTCGCCAAGCTCGCCAGGGGAGTCCACCCGCGCGTGCTGCTCGACGCCGCGAGCCGGTTCGGCCAGTTCACTGGCCCGGTGCGGATCCTGTGGGGCGAGGCAGACTCCATGTTCCGCCTCAAGCTCGGCCGCCAGCTCGCTGAAGCCTTCCCGCATGCCACCCTCGCCACAGTGCCGGCCGGCCGCACCTTCCTGCCCCTCGACCACCCCGACCGGGTCGCAGCCGAAATCATCACGGCCGTCCGCGACGAGGCACAGGCGCGTCCGGCGGGATAACCGGCGGACCAGCTCATTCCCGCGGGCCGGGCCCGGCGCCCGCGCGCACCCGGCGCCGATCCAGTGCTCCGCCTCGGCGAGCCACCGCGGGTCCCGCCAGGGCGGGACCCCCTCGACTGGCTCGGGCGCCCTGATGTCGGTGAACTCCATGACAACCAATCGTCAGTCCGAACGACTTCGGCTTCCTGCCCCGCGCCACCGCGACTTTCCCCGTCGCGGGTAGCGTGGCGAGCATGCGGGTCAGGATCGGGATTTCACTGGGGGCGGCCGGGGTTCCCGGCGACTTCGATGCGGCGGTGGCGCTGCTTGAGTCGGCCAGGGTCGATTCGCTGTGGCTGCCGGAGAACGTGTACGGGCCGACGGTCGAGCCGTTCACCGGGATGACCTACGCGCTGGCGAAGACCACGCGGCTCAAGGCGGGCAGCGGGATCTCTGTCCTGCCAGGGCGCCATCCCGTGCTTGTCGCCAAGCAGCTCGCGTCGCTCGCGGGACTGGCGCCTGGCCGGGTGCTTCCCGTGTTCGGCCTCCAGCCGGCGCAGGCGGCTGAGCGCGCGCTGTTCCCCGTGCCGCCCGGGCAGCGGGGCGCGGTATTCGACGAGGCGCTGACCTTGCTGCGGCTGATGCTGACCAGCGACGAGGTGACGTTCCAGGGCTCCTTCTTCTCCGTGGATGGCGCCTCGGCAGGCCCGCTGCCGGCCAAGCCGCTCGACATCTGGCTCGGCGGATCGGCGCCCGCCGGGCTGCGCCGGGTCGGCCGGCTCGCCGACGGCTGGCTCGGCTCGCTGCTCACCCCGGCGGAAGCGCGCGCCGCGGTCGCCACCATCAACGCCGCCGCCGACGAGGCCGGGCGCACGGTGGACCAGGACCACTTCGGTACCAGCCTCGCGGTCGCGTTCGGCGGCATCCCCGACGCGCTCGCGGCCTCCATCAGGCGGCGCCGCCCCGATGCCGACCCGGCGTCGCTGGTCGCGGACGGCTGGGCCGGCGCCAGGGAGATGATCTCCGCCCTCGTCGAGGCGGGCCTGAGCAAGTTCGTCATCAGGCCCGCGACGCGATCAGCAGCCATCGAGGACTTCATCGCGGGGTTCACCCGCGAGCTGATGCCGCTGCAGACCTGAGAACCTGGAAAATAACGGTTCAGGCGGTCTCCTGCACGGCAGCGATGAGTTTCCGCGGCTCGATCAGTCAACCAGCAGCATCGAGACCTATCGGAGGTGTAGGGCGTGCGAAAGATCGTCGTGTACGAGTTGTTGTCCCTCGACGGGGTTGCCGAGGCCCCGGATAGTTTCTTCGCCGACTGGGACGACGCGATGGACGCCAACCTTGCCGCTGTGATCGCGACGCAGGACGCGGTCATTCTCGGCCGCCGTAGCTACACCGAGTGGGCGCAGTTCTGGCCGGGCAGCCAGATCCAGCCATTCGCGACATTCATCAACGGGGTCACGAAGTACGTCGCGACATCGACGCCCCTTGACCGAGACTGGGCCAACGCGACGGTGGCCGACGGCGGGCTGGTCGATTTCGTTCGGGACCTCAAGCAGCAGCGCGGCGGCGATGTCGGCGTCCACGCAAGCATCTCGGTCGCGCAGGCGCTGCTCGCCGCCGGCGTTGTCGACGAACTCAGGCTCGTGATAGCACCGAGAATAGTCGGCCGCGGACGACGACTACTCGACGGCTTGCCGCCGATTCAGCTCGAGTCGATCAGAAGCGATATCTCACCGACCGGCTACCTGCTCGTCGACTATCGCGTTATCCGTTAGAGCGTGGAAAGGCCGCTAGCCCGGGTTGCCCGGTGACTCGAGTGCCTCCTTCGAGTAGCCCGCGACCTGCTTATAGCCATCGGACAGGGCCCGCAGCTCCGCGGGCTTGAGCACGTCGCTGATGTCACGGAACGGCTTGTCCCCCGTCCGCTCGTAGACCTCGCGGAGGATCGCGTCCGGCGGGTTGGTCCGGTTCGTCAGCACGACCCGGCTGCTCGGCGGCCGGCGCAGTTCGTCGTAGCGGGCGAGCGCCGCCACCGGGTCCTGGTCGGCGGTGAGGCACTCGGCGAAGGCCTTGGCGTCCAGCATGGCCTGCCCCGCGCCGTTGGATCCGCGCGGCACCATTGGGTGCGCGGCGTCACCGAGCAGCGTCACCCGGCCGAAGCTCCACCGGCCGAGCGGGTCCTGGTCCGCCATCGGGTACTCGAGGACGTGCTCGGTGGCGCGCAGCAGCGCGGGAATGTCAAGCCAGTCGAAGTGCATGTCGGCGAACGCATCGATGAAGTCCGCCAGGCGCCCCTCCCTGGTCCAGTCGCGCAGGCTGTGCCGCGGGGTGTCCAGCTCGGCGACCCAGTTGACGAGCTGCCTGCCCGCACCGTCGGCGTTGTCGACGATCGGGTAGATGACCAGCTTCCCGGTAGCGAGCCAGCCGACCCGGGTGAAGGTCGCGCCGCTCAGGAAGGGCTCCCACAGGGCGACGCCCCGCCACATGTTGACGCCCGAATAGCGCGGCTCGCCTTCCTCCGGGTACAGCTGCTTCCGCACGGCGGAGTGCACGCCGTCGCAGCCGGCGAGAACCATGCCGCGTTGCGCGGGGCGGGGCCGGCCGGTCGCGGTGTCGCTGAACTCCGCGGTGACGTCCGCGCCGTTGTCGGTGAAGCCGGTGCACTGCCAGCCGAGGCTGACGCTGTCCGGGCCGAGCCTGGCCACCACGGCGTCGTACAGGATCCGCTGAAGGTAGCCGCGGTGAATCGAGAACTGCGGCCACGCGTAGCCTGCGAACCGGCCAAGCGGCTCACGGTAGATGAACTGGCCGAACCGGTTGTAGAAGACGGACTCCGCGGTGGTGACCGATGCGCGAGCGAGATCGTCCTCCAGCCCCAGATCGCACAGCAGCCTGGTGGCATGCGGCAGCAGGTTGATCCCGACGCCGAGCGCGCCGACCTCCGGTGCGCTCTCGTAGACCTGGCACGGCACGCCTGCCCGGTGCAGGCTCAGGGCCAGCGTCAGGCCGGCGATCCCGCCGCCCGCGATCATGACAGTCATGTGCCAGCGCGTTCCCATTCGGTAGTCCTGGATGGAACATAACTCCCGCAACCCCGATTTGCGGAATAGCTGCAACCACAATTCCTTCATACGGAACATTAGCCCGGCTAGGTTCCGGGCCTGGCCTCTCCGCTTAACGCGTGAGGTCGCGCGGGTCCCTGACGGGTGTCGCCTCCTCGAAGATCAGCATCGTCTGGGTCGAGTTGACCTCCTGGATGTCCTGCAGCCGCGCCACCACCACGTCGCGCAGGGACACGGCGTCGCGGGCGCGGACGCGCAGCAGGATGTCGTGCTCGCCGGATACGAACGCGATGTGGTCGACCTCTGGCATCGTCAGCAACTGGGCGCGCACCGACTTCCAGGACCGCTGCGCGATGTCGAGGTAGACGTAGGCCGACAGCGCGTACCCGGCCCGCACCGGGTCGATGATCGCGGCGTACCCGGTGATCACGCCCTCGCGCTCCAGGCGCGCCACCCGGGCGTACGCGCTCGCCCGCGAGATGTGGATCAGCTCGGCGAGGGCGCGCATCGACATCCGGCCGTCGGCCCGCAGCGCCTCGACGATCATCCGGTCGGTGTCGTCCATCGCTGCCATATGTCCATGCAGGCTGTCCGCGGGAACGTCATGAGAAGTCATATGGCCAAAATATCGCGACCTTGGAGGCAATACGTCTCGTCTTTCGCTCGACCGCTAGAAGATTGGCCGTTTCGGGGCAGACTTTCCGGAAAGAGCCGTTGAACGGAGGGGCCGTGACGACCCTCGCCCACCCCAGCGAAACGGTGAACGCCGGCAGCCTGCTGCCGAGCGCGGAGCCGCTTCAGCTGATCGATAAGGACGGCCTGCCCGGCGGTAACCCGGGCGGGCTGACCTTCCCGCAATCCGACGTCCTGCGCGAGTTGTACCGCCGCATGGTGCTCGGGCGCCGCTTCGACGCCCAGGCCACCGCGCTGACCAAGCAGGGCAGGCTCGCGGTGTACCCGTCATCGCGCGGGCAGGACGCCTGCCAGGTCGGTGCGGCGCTCGCGCTGCGCGACCAGGACTGGCTGTTCCCCACCTACCGCGACTCGGTGGCCATCCTCACCCGCGGCGTGCCCGCCGAGGAGACCCTGACCCTGCTGCGCGGCGACTGGCACTGCGGCTACGACCCCTACGAGTACCGGGTCGCGCCGCAGTGCACCCCGCTGGCAACGAACACCCTGCACGCCGTCGGCCTCGCTTACGCCGCGCGGCTCAAGCAGCAGGACCAGGTCGCGCTCGTACTGGTCGGTGACGGCGCCACCAGCGAGGGCGACACGCATGAGGCGCTTAACTTCGCCGCCGTATGGAAGGCGCCCGTGGTGTTCCTGGTGCAGAACAACGGCTACGCGATCAGCGTGCCGCTGGCCAAGCAGACCGCGGCGCCGACGCTCGCCGCGAAGGGGATCGGCTACGGCATCCCGTCACTGCTGATCGACGGCAACGACGCCGCCGCCGTCTACGCGGCGGCGCGGGCCGGCGTCGAGCGGGCCGCCGACGGCGGCGGCCCCACTCTCATCGAGGCCATCACCTACCGGGTCGAGGCGCACACCAACGCCGACGACGCCACTCGCTACCGGACAAGCGCCGAGGTCAGCGCGTGGCTCGAACGCGACCCGATCACCAGGCTTGAGGCTCACCTCAGGGCCGGCGGCCTGCTCGACGACGCGGCGGCCGGACGGCTGGCGGACGAGGCCGAACGGCTCGCCGCGGAGCTGCGGATGAGGATGAACGCCGACGTCAGCGCCGACCCGGCCGAGCTATTCGAACATGTCTACGCACGCCCGACGGCCGCGCTTGAGCGACAGCGCGCGGCGCTACTCGCCGAGCTGGCGGAACTTGAGGAGCCCGCGCCATGACCACCGTGCTGCCACCGGCCCTGGCGGCGGCAAGCGCCCGCCAGGCCCCCGTACCCCAGGCCACGCCGCCCGCTGGCCCGTCCCAGGTCACCATGGCCGCCGCGCTCAACCGGGCCCTGGCCGACAGCCTGGCCGCCGACGACCGCGTCGTCGTCTTCGGTGAGGACGTCGGCACGCTCGGCGGGGTCTTTCGCGTCACCGACGGGCTGGCCGGCCGTTTCGGCGAGCACCGCGTCTTCGACACGCCGCTCGCCGAGTCTGGCATCGTCGGCACGGCCATCGGCATGGCCATGAACGGCCTCGTCCCCGTCGTGGAGATGCAGTTCGACGCGTTCGCCTACCCCGCCTTCGAGCAGGTCACCAGCCACCTCGCCAAGATGCGCAACCGGACGAGGGGCAAGCTCGCGCTGCCCGTGGTCATCCGGGTGCCGTTCGGCGGCGGCATCGGCGGCGTCGAGCACCACAGCGACTCCTCTGAGGCGTATTACACGCACACCCCTGGCCTGCGCGTGGTGGCGCCAGGCACGCCCGCCGACGCTTACCGCCTGCTGCGCCAGGCGATCGGCTGCCCGGACCCGGTCGTCTTCCTTGAGCCGAAGCGCCGCTACTGGTCCAAGGAGACCGCCGTGCTCACGGCGGAAGGCCCGCCGATCGACCGCGCGGTCGTGCGGCGGCCAGGCAACGACGTCACCCTCATCGCCTACGGGGGAATGGTGGCCACCGCGATGGAGGCGGCCGAGGCCGCCGTGGCGGGAGACTGGGACGTCGAGGTCATCGACCTCCGCTCGCTCTCTCCCTTCGACGACGAGACACTGACCGAGTCGGTGCGCCGCACCGGCCGGGCGGTCATCGTGCACGAGGCGGCGGGCTTCGCCGGATACGGCGCCGAGGTCGCCGCCCGCCTGACCGAGCAGTGCTTCCACTACCTTGAGGCGCCGATCCTGCGGGTCACCGGCCTCGACATCCCGTATCCGCCGCCGCACCTCGAGCGGTTCCACCTGCCGAACACCGACCGCATACTCGACGCCATCGCGCGCCTGCAGTGGGAGGGGGACAATGCCTGACTTCCTGCTCCCCGACCTCGGTGAGGGGCTTGAGGAGGCTGAGGTCATCGCCTGGCGCGTCAAGCCGGGCGACCGCGTCGCGGTCGACCAGGTGATCGCCGAGGTGGAGACGGCCAAGGCCGTTGTCGAGGTTCCCGTCCCCTACGCGGGCGTGGTCGCCGCCCTGCACGCGGCGGCCGGAAGCACCGTCTCCGTCGGGCAGCCGCTGCTCACCGTCGAGGCGGAAGAGCCCGCGGCGGGCTTCCGCGAGCCAGGCGTCGTTGTACCCGAGCAATCCCAGGCCACGGCAAACGGAGTCGCCGACGCCGCCGCCCGCGGCGCGGCGACCGGAGACGCGGCGGCAACAGGGGCAGCGGCAACAGACGCAGTGGCAGGCGAAGCAGTGGCAGGCGACGCGCCCGTTAGCGGCGACGAAGCCAGCGGCAGCGTCCTGATCGGCTACGGCACCGGCTCTCTCACCGGGGCCGCGCCGACCCGCGGCCGACGTGGCCGTCGCCGGGCCGGCGGCACAGCCGTCGCGCCGCCCGCGGGCGCTCCCCCGGCCCGTCCGGCCAGGCCCGCGGCCCCACCGCCGGGAACGCCCGCGCCGTCGGTACCCGCGCCGTCGGTACCCGCGCCGTCCGTACCCGCGCCGTCCGTACGCGCAACGTCCGGGCCGGCAGCGCCGCCCGCCGCACCTGACCGGCCCCGCCGCGTCGCGGTGATCTCGCCGCTCGTCCGCAAGGAAGCCAAGGATGCAGGCCTTGACCTGACCACCCTCACCGGAACCGGTCCGGCAGGCGTGATAAGCCGCGAGGACGTCCGCCTGGCCATCACCGGCCGCGCCGCGGAGCAGGAGCCTGCGACGCCCAACGTCGACACGGAGACCGGGACCGGCGAGCGCCGCATCCCGCTGCGCGGCGCGCGCCGGGCGGCGGCAGACAAGCTGTCCCGTTCCCGCCGGGAGATCCCCGAGGCGACCGTCTGGGTCGACGTCGACGCCACCGACCTGGTCGAGACGCGGCGCGCGCTGAACACGGCCGATCCCAAGCGGCCGGTCAGCCTGCTCGCCCTGCTCGCCAGGTTCACCATCCTCGGGCTGCGCCGCTACCCCGAGCTCAACGCCCGCATCGAGCGGGATGAGATCATCATCCCGGAGCGGGTCAACCTCGGCTTCGCCGCGCAGACCGATCACGGCCTGGTTGTCCCCGTCGTGCACGACGCGCACCGGCTCACCACCCGGGACCTTTCTGCCCGTCTGGCAGAGCGCACGACGGCGGCCCGCGAGCGCCGCCTCGCCCCGGCGGACCTTACCGGCGGCACATTCACGGTGAACAACTACGGCGTGTTCGGCGTCGACGGATCCGCCGCCATCATCAACCATCCGGAGGTCGCGATCCTCGGCATGGGCCGCGTGATCGACCGCCCGTGGGTGGTGGCCGGCCAGCTCACCGTCCGCAAGGTCACCGAGCTCACCCTGGCCTTCGACCACCGCGCTTGCGACGGCGGCACGGCCGGCGGCTTCCTCCGCTACGTCGCCGACTGCATAGAGTCCCCGGCCACCGCCCTAGGCGACATGTAATCAAGGTGCCGGCCACGCGGGCCGGGTGGCGAGGCTAATGCGTTATCGCGGGTCGCGGCGCAGCGGATGGTCGGCGGGGACTTCGACGAGGACGATCGCTACGCCGTCGGGGTCCTCGATCCACATCTCGGTCAGGCCCCAGGGCTCCTCGGCTGGCTCCCGGAGAACGCGGACGCCTGCCGCGGCGAGGCGGCCGTGCTCGCCCCGGACATCGCGAACCTGCAGCCAGATCATGACCGGTCCCCCGGAAGGGCCTGACCCGTGCCCGGACACCTCGAGCAGTCCCTGGCCGAGGAAGAACACGACCGAGGGATCGGCCGCGGGCCCGAACTCGCGGTAGACCGCCAGGCCAAGCACATCGCGGTAGAAGCGCCGGCTCCGGCCGAGGTCGGCGGGGCGCAGCAGGATACGGCTGTTCAGGATTTCCACAGTGCGATCCTCCCAGCCCGGGTACCAGGCCTGAAACTGGAGTCCGGCACGGCGGCCTTGCCGTAAAGCGCCCGGTGGATCTCCCGGGACTGAGCTCGCCAGCCCCGGCGGCCCGCGTCGTGGGAAACGTGACGACGGTGCTACGCCCTCGTGGCCAAGGATCGGGAGCCCGGGTCCGCGTGCCCCCGTGGCGAGGTGGGTCTTGCCGGTACCGGGCGGCCCGAGGAACAGCGCGCCCGTTTCGTCCGGATTGTCCCGCCGGCACCGCGGCCGGGCCCATGATCATGTGGATTCGGCATCAAATGAGCTGCGGAATCCACATGATCATGAAAATCACCCGCGACCACGCGGCGCCCGTGCCCGGGCGCCGCGTACCAGCCCCCACACGGATCTCACGGGCACCACGCACCACTTGAACCAGCGGCATTGAGTGCCCGGGGTAGCTTAGGGCGGCTGGCCGGCTGCCGGCCCGAGAGCTTCAGCTCCGCCAGGCCCGGCGGGGGCGGGTGATCAGATTGCGGGCGGCTGGTCGCCTGCGGCCCAAGAGCTTCAGCTCCACTCGGTCGGCGGGGGCGGGTAATTAGGTTGCGGGCGGCTGGCCGCCTGGCGGGCCGGCGAGCTTGAGCTTCGCCAGGTGGCGAGGATGGGTGGAAGGAACTGGTAGTCGTTGGGCTTGCTCTGGATGTTCATCGTCGCGGGCCGAGTGGCATGACCGCCAGTGGCGGCCCGGCGGGACGGTGGCCGGCCCTGGAGAAGCTGGCGATGGCGGTGCCGATGAGCGTGACTTCCACGATGTGGTCGCGGCGGCCCACCGCGGCCGGGCAGTCCCGCGCGCGAACCCGCAGCCGCATGTCGGCGGTCACCACGCCCTCGGCGCCGAGCCGTCGCACGTCCTGTTCCAGCCGGCGCCTGGCGTCCTGCCGCGTCTGGTTCACCAGCTCCGTCCAGCCGGCCATCTCGGCATTGCCTGACCACGGGCGGGCCTGCCTGGTAGTCGTCCGGTCATCGTGCCGCGAGCCGATCGCGATGCCGAGCACCAGCCCGGCGGGCGCCCAGCCCGCCGTGATCAGCCTGGCGAAGTCCTGGCCGGACAGAGCGGAAGTAAAAGGCACCCGCAGCCCCGCGGCGCCCGTCGCGCGCACCGCGGTGCCGATGGCCGTGAACTCGAGGCCGCCGAGGAAGAACGACCCGCTAGCCAGATTGACCCCCACGACCCCGTGCCCGCCAAGCCCCGCGCACTCGGCGGTCATCCGGTCAACGGCCACGCGCCTGGCCTGGTACATGGCTTCGACCAGTGGCCCGAAG
>Ga0210389_10002418_pt1 | contig 14716 bp, 12 predicted proteins | sample IncBWH28OmetaG_FD_160127 | JGI IMG/M metagenome (GOLD analysis project Ga0210389, IMG submission 160127) | Forest soil microbial communities from Barre Woods Harvard Forest LTER site, Petersham, Massachusetts, United States - Inc-BW-H-28-O ...
CAGGCAACGGGAAAAAAGGGGGGACACAGACAACGGGAAAAGAAAAAAACCACCCCGCAGTCTGTGTCCCCACAGACTGCTTTTTGTTACGCCTACACCCAAGTAGTTGTCTGTGGGGACACAGACAACGGAAAAAAGGGGGGGGGCGCAGACAACGGGAAAAGAAAAAAACCATCCCGCAGTCTGTGTCCCCACAGACTGCTTTTTGTTACGCCTACACCCAAGTAGTTGTCTGTGGTGACACAGACAACGGGAAAAAGGGGGCACGCAGACAACGGGAAAAGAAAAAAACCACCCCGCAGTCTGTGTCCCCACAGACTGCTTTTTGTTACGCCTACACCCAAGTAGTTGTCTGTGGGGACACAGACAACGGGAAAAAGGGGGGGGCGCAGACAACGGGAAAAGAAAAAAAACCACCCCGCAGTCTGTGTCCCCACAGACTGCTTTTTGTTACGCCTACACCCAAGTAGTTGTCTGTGGGGACACAGACAACGGAAATGGTGAACGCCGACAAAAAAAATAAAAACCAAACCTCGGAAACCCCACCCCGCAGTCTGTGTCCTCACAGACTGCTTTTCGCTACCGGCCAAAGGCAGAATCCTTACGTTAAAATATCGCTTCTGCAATCCGCCTGGTTGGCCCGGCATTGCTCATGGTATAAAAATGCAGCACAGGTACGCCAAATTTTATCAGTTCTTTGCACTGGTTGATCATCCATTCAATACCGGCATCTTTCACATCTTTTTCGGATTTGCAACCGTTGATCAGGTCGCAAAGGTCGTCGGGCATATCAATGTGGAATGTTTTCGCCAGGTTTACCAGTTGTTTTGAAGTGGTAACCGGCTTTAAGCCGGGGATAATGGGCACGGTTATACCATTGGCGCGGCAATTGTTCACAAAATCGAAGTACCGCTGATTATCAAAAAACATTTGGGTAACAATGAAGCTGGCGCCCATATCTATCTTTTGCTTCAGGTATTTAAAGTCGCTCTTCATATTCGGCGCTTCAAAATGTTTCTCGGGGTAACCCGCCACCCCGATGCAGAAATCGGTTTTTAGATTTTCGCGGCTGTTATCATGCAGGTAAATACCCTTATTCATATTAACTACCTGCTCCAGCAGGTCCGTGGCATAGCAATGTCCACCCGGGGTCGGGATAAATGAAGCATCAGCCAGGCGTGCGTCGCCCCTAAGTACCAAAACATTTTCAATTCCTAAAAACTGAAGGTCAACCAGGCCGTTTTCGGTTTCATCTTTAGTAAAACCACCGCAAAGTAAATGCGGAACGGTATCTACTTTATACTTATTCATTATCGCCGCACAAATGGCGATGGTACCCGGCCGTTTGCGGTAGCTCAACTTTTCGAGCAAGCCATTCTCGTGCTGCTTGTAAATAAAATCCTCGCGAAGCGAGGTCACATCAATAAAGGGAGGCTTAAACTCCATCAGGGGATCTATAGCGTCATAAAGCCCCTGAATGCTATGGCCCTTTAATGGCGGTATCAGCTCGAAAGAGAATAATGTTTTGCCTTTGGCGTTGTTGATGTGTTCGGTTATCTTCATAATGGGAATAGTAGCAGTGGCAGTAGCAGTTTTATTTTTTAGGCGTAAACTTTTCAGGGTGTTGAGCCATCGCGTTTAACATTCTGCCAATTTCGTTATATTTTTCTTGCAAAGCGTTGTAAGATTGTTGATCCATATATTCGCAGTCAAGGGCAAAATCCAGCCAGATTGAGGTTTCAGTCGCTTCGCCGTCAGCATCGGTCATCTTCGATGAAAAATGTTTCGGATATACTCTCTTTCTATATCCCTCGCCAATATTAACGCAAACAGAATGTGACGATCTTCGGATCTGATCTGTTAACGAATATGTTTCTTCCTTCGGAAACTTCATGCTTATCAGGCGAATCTCCCGAGCGGCCTGGAACGATAGCTGGTAAACTTTAAGTTCTCTAAAACTTCCTGTCATAACTTTAGGTATTTAAATCTTTAATTTTACAATTTCAAAACTGCTGCCGCTACTACTTCTGCTACTGCTTCTGCCACCGCTACTGCTGCTACCGCTACTGCTTCTGCTACCACTACTGCTACCGCTACTGCTACCGCTACTGCTACTGCTTCTGCTTCTGCTACCGCTACTGCTTCTGCTACTGCCACTGCTTCTGCCACTAAACCAATCCCGGGGGTTAGTAGTTCAAATTCGGTCCCAGCCAGCGCTCGACCACATCGAGGTCCATATTTTTACGCACAGCGTAATCCTCCACCTGGTCTTTGCTGATTTTTCCGAGGCCAAAATACCTGGCCTGGGGATGTGCAAAATAAAAACCGCTTACCGATGCCGCGGGCGTCATGGCCAGGCTTTCTGTCAAATGCATTTTGGCATTATCCTCTGCTTTTAACAGCTCAAATAACGTTGTTTTTTCAGTATGATCGGGGCAAGCCTGATAACCCGGCGCCGGCCGTATGCCCTGGTATTCTTCTTTTATCAATTCATCCGTGCCTAAATGTTCGCTTTTCGCATAACCCCAGTATTCTTTGCGGACTAATTCGTGCATTTTTTCGGCAAATGCTTCAGCAAGCCGGTCAGCAAGGGCTTTGGCCATAATGCTGTTATAGTCATCGAGGTCCTTTTCAAATTTGGCGACCAGTTCGTCGCAGCCGATGCCGGCTGTAACGGCAAATCCGCCAAAATAATCCGGTATGCCGCTTTCTTTTGGGGCGATAAAATCCGATAAAGCATAATATGGCTCCCCTTTTACTTTTTCGGATTGCTGGCGAAGCGTATGTATGCGGGTTAACAGGGTTTTCCGGGTTTCGTCTGTGTATAATTCTATATCGTCCCCGGTACTATTAGCCGGCCAAAAACCGATGACGCCGTTTGCCTGCAAAAGCTTCTCGTCAACGATCTTATTTAACAGCGCCTGTGCGTCGTTAAACAGCTTTCTGGCTTCAACACCAACAAATTTATCGTCGAATATCTTCGGATAGCTGCCGCGCAGTTCCCAGGTATGGAAAAAAGGCGTCCAGTCGATATAAGGTACCAATTCTGCTAACGGAAATGCCTCGATCACCTTTGTACCCGTAAACGTCGGCTTCGGCGCGATTGAACCATTCAGGTTGATCTGCATCTTTAAATTCCGCGCGTCTTCAATACTGACAAAACGCTTGTCCGAACGTTTGTTCAAATGGGCCTCCCGCGCCTTGGCATATTCGTCTTTTATGCCTCTTACATACGCGTCGCGGCCATCTTTATTCATCAGGCTGCTGCATACCGTAACACTGCGCGAAGCGTCCAGCACATGTATCGCGGGTCCCGAATAGTGCGGATCGACCTTAACCGCAGCGTGAATCCTGGATGTTGTGGCGCCGCCAATGATAAGCGGAATGGTAAAACCTTCGCGCTCCATCTCTTTGGCAAAATGCACCATTTCATCGAGTGATGGCGTAATTAAACCGCTCAGGCCGATTATATCTACATTTTGTTTTTTAGCTTCCTCTATAATTCGTTGTGCGGGTACCATTACTCCCAGGTCGATCACCTCGAAGTTGTTACAGGCCAGCACCACCCCTACTATATTCTTACCAATATCATGCACGTCGCCTTTAACCGTGGCCATTAAAATCTTTCCGGCATTGGCCCTGCTTCCGCTCGAATCCTCGCCGGCATCGATAACCCGCTGTTTTTCCAGTTCAATAAACGGCAGTAAATAAGCCACCGCTTTTTTCATCACCCGCGCCGATTTTACTACCTGCGGCAAAAACATCTTGCCAGAACCAAACAAATCGCCTACCACATTCATCCCGTCCATCAGCGGCCCCTCTATTACCTCCAGGGGCTTAGCATATTGCAGGCGGGCCTCTTCCACATCGTCATCCAAATACTCGATAATACCTTTTACAAGCGCATGCGACAAGCGTTCCGCCACCGGGGCCTTGCGCCACTCCTCGTCTTTTACCAGCTCTTTACCCTTTGATTTTATAGTATCGGCAAACTCCACCAGCCTTTCCGTAGCGTCCGGGCGGCGGTTCAGCAGCACGTCCTCAACCAGCTCAAGCAAATCTTTCGGAATTTCTTCATAAACCTCCAGCATACCGGCGTTTACAATACCCATGTCCAGGCCGGCTTTTATGGCGTGGTATAAAAATGCCGAGTGCATCGCCTCTCGCACCACGTTATTACCCCTGAAAGAGAAGGATATATTGCTTACCCCACCGCTCACTTTGGCATAGGGCAGGTTTTGTTTTATCCAGCGGGTAGCCTCAATAAAATCAACAGCATAATTGTTATGCTCCTCAAGGCCTGTTGCTACGGTTAAAATATTCGGGTCGAAAATAATATCCTGCGGCGGGAAACCCACTTCATTCACCAGTATATCATAACAGCGTTTACAAATTTCTTTGCGTCGGTCAAGCGAATCGGCCTGCCCGGTTTCATCAAAGGCCATCACCACGGTAGCCGCGCCGTAGCTTAAAATTTTGCGTGCGTATTCTTTAAATTTTTCTTCTCCTTCTTTTAATGAAATAGAATTCACTATCCCTTTCCCCTGCAAACATTTTAAGCCGGATTCGATCACCGTCCATTTCGACGAATCGATCATGATAGGCAATTTGGCAATATCCGGCTCAGAGGCTACGAGGTTAAGAAATTTAACCATTACAGCTTCCGAATCGATCATCCCCTCATCCATGTTGATGTCGATCACCTGCGCGCCGCCTTCCACCTGCTGCAGTGCAACGGTTAAGGCCGCTTCGTAATCCTCAGCCAGTATCAGCTTCGAAAACTTTGGCGATCCGGTGATATTGGTGCGCTCCCCAATGTTTACAAAATTGGTTTCGGGTGTAAGGGTTACCGCTTCAAGGCCGCTTAAACGCAGGTAAGGTTCTATAACCGGTTTAAGCCTCGGCGGATACTTTGCCGCCTTTTCGGCAATGCATTTAATATGTTCCGGAGTAGTACCGCAGCAGCCGCCGACAATATTTACCAGCCCAGCTTTCATGAAATCCTCAACCAAATGTGCGGTTTCATGAGCCGTTTCATCGTATTGACCAAACTCATTCGGTAGGCCGGCATTTGGGTATGACGAAATAAACACATCCGCCTTTTGCGAAAGCTCCTCCAAATGCGGGCGCATCTCTTTTGCCCCCAAAGCGCAATTAAGGCCAACCGAAAGCAGGTTTGCATGACGTACCGAATTCCAAAACGCTTCAACCGTTTGACCGGATAACGTACGGCCTGATGCGTCGGTTATGGTACCTGAGATCATTAATCCCCCAAGCCCCCTAAAGGGGGGGTAATCTTTGTTTGCTGCCTTACATTCGTCCTTATAACGGTTTATGGCAAACAACGCAGCTTTGGCATTCAGCGTATCAAATATGGTTTCGATGATCAGCAAATCGGATCCGCCGTCAACCAGGCCGCGAACCTGCTCATAATAGGCCTCGGCCAAATCGTCAAAAGTAACCGCGCGGTAGCCGGGATCGTTTACATCGGGTGATAAAGATGCCGTCCGGTTAGTGGGGCCGATAGCGCCTGCAACAAAACGTGGTTTAGCCGGATTTCTTTTGGTATACTCATCCGCCGCTTCACGGGCAATTCGTGCGCCTTCGTAACTCAATTCATAAGCAAGAGGCTCCAGGTGATAATCTGCCAGCGAAATGCGCTGCGTGCTGAAGGTATTGGTCTCGATAATATCTGCACCAGCATCCAAATATTCAGCATGTATCTCCTTAATAACATCAGGCCGGGTAATATTCAGCAGGTCATTATTCCCTTTCAGATCGGATTTATGATCACGGAAACGCTCACCACGGAAATCTTCCTCGGTCAGCTGGTACCGTTGTATCATCGTGCCCATTGCCCCGTCAATTACCAGGATGCGTTTTTCTAATTCTTTTCTGATATCCATCTATATAGATTTGAGATTTGAGATTTGAGATTTGAGACATTTGCTCAAATTCAATCGCTCAAATCGACATTACTCGATGATCAGTTTAAGTAAATGATAGTTGAAAAGTCATGAATGACGATCTCAAATCTCACATCTCAAATCTCACATCTAAAAAATTCGCTTATATCGAAAAGTCGGGTAGTAACTGACTTTCGCTTATCTTTCCTGGTCAATTTTTGATCAAGTAGAATGTGGCACCTTGTAAGTACAGGTTGCCAAGACTTCGCAGGGTCTAATCCCTCCGTCTTTCTCTATAAGCATTGCAAATATGCGTAATAAACGGATAATATGCAAATGGAAGTAGAACCGGGCAGGGAAGGCGCTTTACAATGGCTTTAAACATATTTGTGATGTAAAACGCAGATTTTTAACCACAATGACAAATCACCGGGGCAAAAGGGTTAACACAACTTAACATAATTTAATGTTAACCCTTTATAAGTAATTAATAGTCAACGCTTTAAAAAAAACAGGGTTAACACGCGCCGCCGCTAAAGCTTAGTCGGTATGCGGTCGTTCTTCCGGACTTCACTATCCCTATCGCTATCGGGATTCGGACTAATCGTATATCCACAGCAGCAGATGTTGCTTCTGCCTGCGTATCAATGGGTCGACGATTTTCATCGTGTTGTTGGATATGGCCGGACAGCCCCATCCTTCAGGCGTTCCCTGTGGATATACTTCATTTTCGGGTACCTCCTCCCACGAATGAAACACTACCTGCCTGATCAGTGCATTGTTATTACTCGCTTCCAGGCCCGTTAAATAGTATTTTACATGCACGCCCCAGGCGCTGTATGCGCGGCTATTTACCTGGTACTTGCCCAGCGCGGTGCAGTGGCTCCCATCTGCGTTGCTAAATGATGGTTTGTCTTTTGACCAGACGCCCGACCATGGCCCAACGCCGCAGCCGTGGCTCACCAGCCCCGAAACCAGGGTATCATGTTTATGAAAATCCCATACCATAAAGCGCTTTACGCCCGACGGCGGGCTCATATCAATCAAAATACAATACCTGGTATTGTAGCCATTCTGCCGGCAAAATTTCAGGCATTCCGCAGCCTTTTGCCTGGTGCGATCAAGGTTGATCCGCGGTGCAGAAGCGTTAAGGCTGAAGGCAAAAAAAATTGCCGGCAAAAAGCTGAAAATTAATTTTTTACAACTTTTCACCGGCAATTAACGCAACAAAGTCGCGTTTATTATCTTCTTCTGCCGAAAATACGCAGCAGGAACAGGAATAAGTTTATAAAATCAAGGTAAAGTGTTAAACCGCCCATCAAAGCCATTTTTGAAGCGGTAGCATCACCGTAAGTCACGCCAGCTCCGATATTCTTCAATTTCTGCACATCATAGGCAGTTAAGCCTACGAATACAGCTACACCAATGTAGCTGATAAGCATTTGAAGACCAGTACTGTGCAAGAACATGTTAACCAGGCTGGCAACCACTATCCCGATAAGGAACATGATTAAAATAGAGCCAAACTTAGTCAGGTCAGTTTTTGTTGTATAGCCCGCAATCGCCATTATTCCAAATACGATTGATGTGGTTAAAAACACGCCAAGTACGGACGATTCTGTGTAAGCTAATAAAATGATGCTAAAGCTCATACCTGTCACCGCTGCATATGCCACATATAACAGCGCAAGAACTCCGTAGGAAATCCGGTTCACGCCAAAACTCATTATCAAAACAAAGGCAAGCGGCGCAAACATAATCACGAAACCCAACCCGGTTAACCCCGTTGTTGGGTCTATCATGACCTGCCGCAGAGACGTTGATGCAAAGAGGTAAGCTAACAACGCAGAGATGCCTAACGCTACAAACATCCACATGAATACATTAGCTAAAAATCTGCGGGTACTGTCCGCTTCATTTATTTGGATTACGTTATCATAAACGTAATCGGGTTTGTTATTTTCCATTTTGTTTAAAAAAATTAATTATACAAATTTAAGTATTGAATTGTGATTTAGATACGCAATATAGTAAAAAGTTTATTTTTAGAGATTAGAGGCTGGAGATTAGGGATGAGTTACAGCAGTTTTTCAAAATCAACTAATCTCCCGTCTCTAATCTCTTCTATATAATAACTAAAGAATTTTTTACCACAGAGAGCACAAAGGAGAAACACAAAGAACACAAAGCTTTAATGTTTGTAATTTTTTTCTCTGTGTTTCTCTGTGCCTTCTCAGCGACCTCCGTGGTCAAATTTTTTTACCAGTTATGTTGACCGAAACATAAGGCCTTTATTTTAGACTAATCACTAACTTCAACTCAATCTCCTGATCAGCTGCTCTTCCACCTTTTTAAAAACCTGCAAAGGCTTTAACGTTCGCCAGCCCAGGTCGTCCAAAACCCCGCCGAAGTTGATATAATAGTCGATATTATTTCGTTTAAATTCATCGATCACATGTTCGCGGAAATTGATGCCGGCTATCCAGCCATCCTCGATATCCTGGAACCACTCTTCGTAGTAGCAATCGTCGGACGAATGAAAATTCAGTACATTTTCACCGATCAAAATAAAATAGATGATTCCGTTGTCGACCATCAAATCGAGTATCTCCCGTTTCAACAGCATGATGTCATTGTTAATGGCATCATTCCACTCGCCGATAAACTCTATGATGGCATATGAACGTTCATAATCAGCAAATAATACTTTTATATACAAAGTATTTGAGCCGAAGGAGTCCCATTGCGGGTGCAGCAGGTAATTATAAACCTGCTTATCAAATTCAAATTCGCTATACTCCGTAGCGTAAAATGGCGAGTACTCATCCTCTGCGGCAATATAATCATCGCGCCATTTATAATATGGTTCTATCTCGTGCATTATCCGATTCCAAATGTGCGGATGTGCAGATGTGCAGATAACACAGCTGAACAACCGCTCTTTAAATTACCTTTTCTCTAACACAAATTAACCATATAAATATTTACAAAATCAAGAAATCCGCACATTTTCCAATTCGTAAATTTCCCCATCAGCACATCATCGTCGCCTGTAAGCGTCGACAGCGTTCCTTACGCTTCCGTATTTTTTCAAAAGACCGGCTGCCGTTTGTTCATCCAGGCCGGTCTCGGCCATTACCATCCGGTTACCCCTATCCACCAGCTTATCGTTAGTGAGCTGCATGTCAACCATCTTATTCCCTTTAACCCTGCCCAACTGTATCATTACGCTGGTGCTTAACATATTTAAAACCAGTTTTTGTGCAGTCCCGGCTTTCATCCGGGTTGAGCCGGTTAAAAATTCAGGGCCGGTAACTACTTCTACAGGATAATTTGCCTCGGCGGCTACCGGGCTGCCGGTATTGCAAACGATACAACCTGTGGCAACCTTGTTTTCATTGGCTTTTTTTAATCCACCGATTACGTAAGGCGTTGTCCCGGATGCGGCTATCCCCACCAGTACATCCTTGTCGTTTATTTTGTATTCCAGAAGGTCTTTCCACGCTTGTTCAGCATCATCCTCTGCAAACTCGACAGCTTTACGGATGGCGCCATCGCCACCGGCAATAATGCCCACCACCCAATCAAACGGCACACCAAATGTAGGCGGACATTCGGAAGCATCAACAATGCCTAAACGCCCGCTGGTGCCTGCGCCGATATAAAACAGCCTGCCGCCCGCTTTCATTTTAGCCGCCGTAACGGTCGCCAACGCTTCAATTTGAGGCAATGCCTTAGCAACAGCCAACGGAACAGTTTGATCCTCCCGGTTTATATTCAGTAAAATATCCTGCAACGACATTTTTTCAAGATCGTTATACCGGGAGTCTTTTTCAGTAGTCCTGTCCATTTAAAAACATTTATTTCCGGGGCAAAATTGGGTAAAAATGTTGAGAAATTTTTTTTAAAGCCGATTTTACATTTGTAGCCAGCCCAAGTCTATGTAACTAATTTGTAGTATTTTAAAAATTTATTCAGTTCGCGGCAGGGGCGCTAATAAAATATATGATGAATCATTATATTTGTAATAATTAGAGGGTGAAAATGAAGAAAGCTGCGGGTATTGTTTTTAGATCGGCAATTTTAATCTTACTTGGAATTGCAGTCGGTTTATTTATCAGTCAAAATAAATTTTCAAAACACGGCATTAATTTTTCGGTTGGCGACAATGACAAGATCTCAAAAGTTTTAGATCTTGTTAAAGAAAACTATGTCGATTCCGTAAACGAGGACAGCCTGGAGGGTGTGGCCGTAAATAACCTCCTGCAAAACCTCGACCCCCATTCTCTTTACCTGCAGCCTGAACGGGCGCAAAGCATCAATGAAAATCTCGACGGTGGCTTTGAAGGCGTTGGCCTTGAATACCAGCTGTTACGCGATACTTTGGTTGTTACACAGGTTTATCCTGATGGACCCGCAGCAACGGCAGGGCTTACTACCGGTGATAAAGTGATCAGCATTAACAAAAGAAAGCTTTCAGGTACGCATTTGACAAGCGAGCGTGTTGATAACATCTTAAAGGATCAGTCGGTGCCGGAAATAGCCATGTCCGTTTTACCGTTTAACGATAAGCAACTTAAACAATATCACCTAAAACGCGGGCACGTCGACCTGAGCAGCCTCGACGCGGCTTATATGGCCGCTCCCGGCATCGGGTACATTAAGATAAGTAAGTTTGCCTTAACCACCGATGCGGACTTTAGAGATGCATTTGAAAAACTTAAGGCACAGGGGCTTAAAAAACTGGTGCTTGATATCCGGGGCAATGGCGGCGGATACCTGAACACCGCCACTGCCCTCGCCGATGAATTTTTGACCAAAGGACGGCTTATCGTTTACACCAAAGGCGCCCACGAAGAGCGCAGAGACTATTTTTCGACCGACTCAGGGCTGTTTAAACAAGGTAAACTCGCCGTGCTGATTGACGAATACTCGGCTTCGGCCAGCGAAATTTTGGCCGGCGCCCTGCAAGACCTTGACCGGGCGGTTATCATTGGCCGCCGCTCATTTGGCAAGGGCCTGGTGCAGGAACAATTCCCCTTCGGTGATGGCTCTGCCGTTAATCTAACTGTAGCGCGCTATTACACGCCATCGGGGCGCTCGATACAAAAATCGTATAAAGGCGGCCCGGAGAGTTATCATAACGACCTGGCGGAACGGATGCGCAAGGGAGAATTCTTCTCGGCTGAAAGCAACTTAAACGATAGTATTTTTAAAAATGCTTCTCCCTACCACACTTCAGCAGGACGAAAAGTTTACAGCGGCGGTGGTATTATGCCGGATATTTTTGTGCCTGCGGATTCGGGGATGAACACCTCCACGATACAGCAGCTCGAGGAAAACGAATTGTTTACAGCCTACGTGATCGACAGACTGCAGCCGGTTTTGAGCAAATATAATTCGGCTGAGACGTTTGAGAACGGATACCAGGTGAGTGATGATGAATTTAACCGGTTTATCATATACACTTCAGCAACTATGAAGGAAATGGATTCCGGCGACCTGCTTTTGTCCAAAGACGCTATTAAAACCATCATCAAGGCCTCCGCTGCCCGGTTTAAATGGGGTGACGATGCTTACTTTGAAGTACTTAATGCAAATGATGCTACTTTGAGAAAGGCTATTGCGGCGATTAATTGATTTCGGATTTCGGATGTTCGATTTCGGATTTGTTAATTTATTTAGATTTGGAAATTCTTTGATTTTGTCTTGAAGTTTTTCCTATCGCGGTAAATATTGCTGTCAGTTCATTAGCTTCTTTCTTTAAAGCAAAGATTTTATTTGAGTCAACCAGACCAGCTTCTTCCATTAACTCAAGCCAATAAATGGATTCATCCGCTTCTTCTTCGACAATCACAATTTTGTTTATGAAATCGGCAGACGATTTACCTCTGCATGCAGAGCGGTAGTTAGCTCCAACAGACGACGAGCTTCGTAGCAATTGATTGCTCAGGACGTTAAGAGTCGGCTTTGCCGGCAGCCCATCAATGAATTTTATCACATCCACGGCGAACCGCTGAGTCCTTCTTTTTAATTCGATTTTGTCCATTTTAAATTTAAAATCTCAATTCAAAATCTAAAATCAGAATAAATCTTAAATAAAATAAATCCGAAATCGAAATTCCGAAATCCGAAATCAATTTACTTCTGCCTGAACCACACCTGTATCGGGGCGCCGGAAAACTCGAAGTTCTCTCTCAATTTATTTTCAATAAACCGATAATACGGCTCCTTTATATATTGCGGCAGGTTGCAAAAAAAGGCGAACATGGGCGATGTACCGGCTATTTGCGTAATATATTTGATCTTCACATACTTACCTTTAATAGACGGCGGCGGATAAGCTTCAATGATTGGAAGCATTACATCGTTTAGTTTTGAAGTTGGTATCTTGCGTATCTTGTTTTTATAAACAGCGTTGGCAACGTCGATAACCTTCAACACCCGTTGCTTCTCGGTCACCGAAGTGAATACAACCGGTACGTCCGTGAACGGAGATATTTTATCCCTGATCTGCTCTTCAAAAACTTTGGTAGTTTTGTTGTTTTTTTCAATCAGGTCCCACTTGTTGACTACGATCACAACACCTTTTTTATTTTTTTCGGCGAGGTGAAAGATATTGATATCCTGTGATTCGATGCCTTCTACCGCATCGATCATCAGGATCACCACGTCGGCTTCCTCCAGCGCCTTGATGGTCCGCATTACCGAGTAAAATTCGATGTTTTCCTTCACCTTTGTTTTTTTGCGAAGGCCCGCAGTGTCGATCAGCATAAAATCGTGGCCGTACTGGTTGTAATGGATATGAATGGAGTCGCGCGTGGTGCCTGCTATCGGCGTAACGATATTGCGTTGCTGCCCAATCAATGCGTTGATAATTGATGATTTACCCACATTCGGGCGACCGACGATTGCATATTTAGCCAGGGTATTTTCTTCTGGCGTTACATCTTCAAAATGCTTTACCACCTCGTCAAGCAGTTCGCCGGTGCCGGAACCGGTCATGGCGGAAATGTTGTATAACTCTCCGAGCCCCAGGCTGTAAAACACCATCGAATCAGCCAGCAGGCTGGTATTATCCAGCTTATTTACAACTACAAAAACCGGTTTTTTGCCTTTACGCAGCAGGGTGGCTATTTCGTCATCCAGATCGGTGATGCCCGTAGTTACGTCGACCATAAACAAAATAACCGTCGCTTCCTCAATGGCAATGATAACCTGTTCGCGTATGGCTGCTTCAAAAACATCCTCGGAGTTGGCCACATAGCCGCCGGTATCTATTACCGTAAAAGTTTTACCTACCCACTCGCTAACGCCGTAATGCCGGTCGCGGGTTACGCCGCTAACGTCGTCAACAATAGCCTTGCGGCTTTCGGTCAGGCGGTTATATAAGGTTGATTTGCCCACATTCGGGCGGCCTACTATGGCGACGATATTGCTCATTTGTATTCAGATATGAGATGTGAGATATGAGATATGAGACGATGCAAATCGGCAGAAACTCGTATCGACATCTGAAATTTATGTCGGAGATATATATGTAAAGATTATAATAACATCCTGTCTCAAATCTCACATCTCATATCTCAAATCTATTTATTCGTACCCAAACTGCTTCAGGTAATTCTTTTTACTGCGCCAGTCGGGTATCACTTTTACAAACATCTCCAGGAAAATCTTCTTTTGAAAAAATTCTTCCATATCCCTGCGGGCATAGGTACCTACAATTTTCAGCATACCGCCATCTTTTCCGATCAGGATATTTTTTTGTGAATCACGTTCCACAATGATCTCGGCGCTGATGCGGTATAGCTTTTCGCCTTCAATAAAAGCGGTTATGATTACTTCGGTGCTGTAGGGTATTTCCTTTTTGTATTGTTTAAACACCTGCGCCCTGATCATTTCCGATGCAAAAAAGCGGTCGTTGCGGTCGGTCAGCGCGTCTTTTTCATAGTAGGGCGGATGCTCCGGCAAATTATCAACCACAAAGTTCATCACCGCCAGCACGTTATAGTCTTTTAGTGCCGATATCGCAAAGATGGCTTTGGGGCTTAACTTTTGCTGCCAATAATCAATTTTAGCTTTTACGGTTTCCTCATCCGACAGGTCAACCTTATTGATCAGCACAGCCAAAGGCGCCAGCGAGCCTTCCAGCTTTTTTAATACGTCGGTTTCGTCGTATTCCTCGTAAATGTCTGTCACCAGCAAAATAAGGTCGGCATCTACAATCGATCCATCAACCTGGTGCATCATACTTTCATGAAGCGCATAATGCGGCTTGATGATCCCGGGCGTATCCGAAAAGACAATTTGATAGTCTTCGTGGTTAACAATTCCAAGTATGCGGTGACGCGTGGTTTGGGCCTTGGGAGTGATGATGCTCATCTTTTCGCCCACCAGCGCATTCATTAGTGTTGACTTACCCGCATTAGGCTTACCAATTATGCTTACAAACCCTGCCTTATGCGCCATATAAAAATAAACAAAATATAATTTGGACTGCAAAGAAACGAATTATATCTTTGCAGTCCCAATTAAAATTAGGATTTCACCGATTAGAGGGTGATTTCACCGATTGAAAAAGTAAATCGGTGCAATCAAAAAAATCGGTGTAATCACAAAAAACAGTGCGGGATGGAGCAGTTGGTAGCTCGTCGGGCTCATAACCCGAAGGTCGTAGGTTCGAGTCCTGCTCCCGCTACAAAGAAAGTCAAAAGTCTTTAGTCGAAAGTCTGAAGACTTTTTTCGCTTAGGGGTTTTTGATAGCTTGCCGGGCTCATATCCGCCTAAAGGTGGACGTAGGTTCGAGT
>Ga0210389_10002419_pt1 | contig 14715 bp, 14 predicted proteins | sample IncBWH28OmetaG_FD_160127 | JGI IMG/M metagenome (GOLD analysis project Ga0210389, IMG submission 160127) | Forest soil microbial communities from Barre Woods Harvard Forest LTER site, Petersham, Massachusetts, United States - Inc-BW-H-28-O ...
AAGGGTTTTGGTCTTTGACTTTACAATGAAGAATACTTTTTTGCCGCCAACCCGCTGAACCGATACAACCTCGGCTCCCATAGCTCCTTGAAATACAACCAGGATGGCTCTTTAGATCTCTATATCCAAAGTACTCCTCCAAAGAAGACCTCTAATTGGCTCCCCGCACCCAATGGACCATTTATCTTGATCCTTAGACTCTATTGGCCAGAAAAACCAGTTCTCGATAGAAGCTGGACGCCTCCGGGAATTCAAAAAAGATAGTTATTCAAAAAGAAAGCTGATGAGGAGTTGGACGGTCAATTCGGGAACATAGCCGTGGGCGCTCTCGTAAGCCATCCCTTCCGCTCGCAAATTCACGCTGAACATTTGCCGGCCTATCCCAAAGATTTTCCCCGCCCCAAAGTTGAGTGGAATCTTGTAATTGTGATGGAGCCAATCCAGGGTCCATTGCGGATTGGCTATAAGGTACCAGCCACGGTCGAGATGCTGAAAGAAATAGGGTTGGAACAAGAGATAGTTTTGATCTGGTCTATGAGAATTCCCAGCAAACGAGATTGGGTTTTGCGCTAAGAGCCCAAGCTGCGTTCTGTTGAGCTGCAACAAGAAGCCAAAAGCCGGTCCCAATTGCCATTTCCCTTGACCGGTAGACGTTTTCAGAGCGGTGGGAAAAATGGCCATCGGTCCAATCCCCACTTCCCACCATTTACCCTTCCATAAAAACAAATCAAGCCATTGCGTATCGCCGAGATTGGTCGTTGCATGCGTAGTTGAGGAGTGGGGCGTTGTGAGGAGTTGAAATTGGAAGCGAATCCCCTGATACAGAGGCATGAAGCTATTCGGATCGATCCGAAACAGCGGCTTGACGTAGAAAATATTGGACATCCCACTCGTGTGCGCATTGAGAGGACTATAATCGTTTTCGAATTGCAATTGATCGATCGGCAAAATGGGATCGACTGCGCGAAAGGCATATTCGTCAGAGACACCGAAGAGCAAAAAAGGAAAAAAGAGGAAAATTCTCATTTCCCATAAAAATTATCCCATTCAAAGATTTGACACAAAGACTCTCTTGAAAGATAATCTGACCATGAAAAAAATTTTTCCTTTCTTAGCAGCTGCTTTTTGCTTTGGAGAAACCCCTCCTCTTCCGAGCCCTACGCCAACTAAACCGATCCATCCCGATTCAATTGGAGCTACGGTCTCTGCAAATTTTATCTACTGGCAGCCGCTGCAAGACTCGTTCGATCTCGGAAAGATCAATCCACATGGAGGGGCTTCCCTACCCACCATTGGGCTTACGACCAAAGATTTCGACTTTGAGTTTGTGCCGGGCTTTCAAGTGGGCCTTGGCGCCGACTTCAACCACGACGGATTTTCCCTCTACTCCCAATACACTTGGCTTGCCTCTACTGAAACCACTTCCGTGCACACCACCTCCCCGGCTCACATTATTCCAAGTTGGCTCTCTTCCGATAATACGGGCGACGCCAATGCGGTATCGAATCGATGGAAGTTTTGGTTCAACATCGCCGATCTTTCTCTTCGCCGCGTCTCGATGCTCGGGATGAAATTGGCCTTCACCCCCTTTGTAGGAGGCCGCTTTCTCTGGATCGACCAGACATTGACTTCCAACATCACCTTAGCCACGGGCCACGAAGCCGTTTCCTATACGAAAGCTTCTGGATGGTTCTTGGGACCCCGCATTGGCATCGAGGGGAATTGGTTTGTGGGCGGTGGATTTAAAGTGATTGGTAACTTTGACTTTTCTATCCTTTACGCCGTCTTTAGTACCCATCACACAGAAAGCAATGTCAATACCAATCCAGATAATATTGTGATCGATGCCTCCGCCACATCGACCGGATTTAAACCCAACTTCGATTTTACAGTTGGCTTTGGCTGGGAAACCGACTTTCGACAAGGACGTGAACACCTCGACCTTTGTCTGCAATACGACTGGCTCTTCTTCCTAGAGAGCAACTTTCTCTCCGCAGCAGCCAGCCGCAGCGGCCCCATCAACCTGACCCTTAATGGGCTTACTCTAAAGACAACCGTCAGTTTCTAAAAAAATGTTTCTTCCCATAAGCACGATCCCCAGCATCCCCTAAACCAGGAAGTATATATCCCTTGCTGCTCAAAGAAGGATCGATAGCTGCTGCGAAAATTTTAATGGCCGGATTATAAGCGTGAATGCGTTCAATACCCGTTTTAGAAGCAATCGCAGCAATCACAAAGATTCTCTTTGGGCTCCCCCGCTCAATGATTTGAATCGCATCCAATAATGATCCACCTGTCGCAAGCATTGTGTCTGAAAGAATGACTGTTTTCCCTCTCAAATTAGGCAGAGCTACATAATTCACATCCGCCTTTAACGTCTCCTCATTGCGAGACATCGCCATAAAACCGACTTCGGCATTTGGGAAAACCTTTTGTACACCGGCATTGAGCGGGAGACCTGCACGCAGGATCGTCACTAAAACAGGAGCCTCATCAACAATCCGATGTTTCGCTTCCATTTCAGTTAACGTCTGAATCACGACCTCTTTCGTACTTAATTCTTCCAGAACCTCACATGCCAAATTTTCGCCGATTCTTTCTAAAGCTTGTCGAAAATGGTCTGCATCTGTCTTTGGATTACGTATTTCGTATACTAATTGGCTAAGAGCTTGAGGTTGAGCAAAAACAGCTGTGCTTAACACGAGAAAACTCAATATATACAACTTCACAAATCCTCCGATTTAAAACTCTTTCAAGATTTTAAGGATAGTCCAGTATATAGCTGGACAAAATCTTGTAAATCAAAAATTCGGAACGCCTAAGCTAGCCGGCTCTCTTAAAGCTGTTGCAGCGTCCTCTATAATGCATCTATCAAATCATCAGTCGTAGAGGTGTTGCATGAATTAGCCACTTCGATTAAATTCTTCCTTTAAAACTATTTTTTAGGAAAGAGTGCAAATGATAAAAAATGTATTAAGAGCCTATGCGGTAATTTTTTTGTTTTTATGGTCAACGTTTTTATACGCAGATAAGCCCAATAAGGTTGCTGCAACTATTGGTGTAGGACAAAGTCCATCTGGGATAGCCGTTACCCCCAACAATCTCTTCGCATATGTTGCGAACAACAACAATAATTCAATCCCTAATGGAGATACTGTTAGCGTATTAAATCTAACGAATAACACTGTCGAACACACCATTACCGATACCAGTTTTAACGAGCCTTATACAGTCACTATTAATGCCGCCGGGACAAAAGCCTATGTGACCAATAGCAATGGAACGACAGTGACCATTATAGATATAGCGACTAACACGGTCATAGGCACGATTAGCGGTTTTGATGGCCCTTCTGGTTTTGTCATCACTCCTGATGGCTCTCATGCTTATGTCAATAATTATGGTGGGCCTATTGTTGGGAGTGGCAACGGAACGACAGTGAATGTGGTCGATCTAAATTCTAACATGATTGTTGGGCCGCCAATTACAGTCGGGCAAGCTCCTGCTGCATTGGCTATAACGCCAGATGGCGCCTACGTTTATGTTATCAGTTATGTTGATGGAAATCCAGGTACTGGCACAATAAGTATTATAAATACAGCTGGTAACACTGTGCAGCCCAATGCCATTACAGGTTTTTCCGGGCCATTTGCTATTGCAATTACGCCCAGTGGCAAATATGCTTACGTCACTAATTTTGGGAGCAACAATTTTTCTCCTGTAGGAACCACAGTGAGTGTTGTTAATCTAAGTAACAATTCCATTTCTGCAACGATCCCTGTTGGAATACAACCGTCTGGTATTGCGATTGCGCCCGATGGCGCCTATGCGTATGTTTCTATCTATCATACTCTTTATGATGGCCCTGATTTTACTGATCTAACAGCTAGCCCAGGAACTCTTAAAATTATCAACATTCATACCAATAAGGTAGTTTCTCCAACAATAAAGGTTGGGCTTTCCCCTGATGCAATTGCTATATCGTCCAATGGCCAATTTGCATATGTGACTAATTATACTTCTAATACAGTGAGCGTGATTCCCTTATTAGGACTCTATGATATTAATCGATTGCAACCGATCTATGAGCAACAACTTGATGAAACAACAACAAAATTGGAGCAAGCAGGCCTATTATGAACAACTGGAAGTGGTTTTTATCGTTATCTCTATTTTCAGCAAGCGCTGTCTTTGCATCCACATATGAAGAAGCACCTCAACCCGATACTAATAAGCTGCAAGGATGGTCTTTCGATCTAGGAGGTGGCTACACCTGGATGTCATTTTCAACTCCTCCTACTTATTCAGGAAGTACTGGCGGTGTTCTGGGCAGACTCTCCTATCAGCAACCAAACGCCTTCTTTGGCCAGGCGCGAACTACTTACAATATCGGACGTCTTTCGAGCTCTTCAAATAAAACGAGTTTTAATGAATGGTACTCAGAGTTTGTCGGAGGATATTGTATTTCTGTTCTTAACAATTGGACGCTCACTCCCTACGCAGGCTTTGGGTTTGATTTTCTCAACGATCATCACACAGGCTATTCCACCATTTCCCCAATTCACCTGAAGTACGATATTTACTATGCCGTTGTTGGGGTAGAAACTCACTATACCTGGCAAGATTGGATGTTAGGGTTGCAAGTCGATGTGCTGCCGACTTTCAATCAATACCTTAAAATCAAAAGTTTATCTGGAGCTGCCTGGGCACTTAAAAATAGAACGGGCGCCGCAGTACGCCTTCCTTTTGCCTACAGATATGTTAAGAATTTTTGGTTAGAATTTGCGCCCTATTACCGATTTTTACCTATCGGAGCTTCTCATGCCCTGAATCTGCCCAAAAGAAATCTCAACCAATGGGGAGCTTTTCTCACATTCCGCTTCTCTCTTTAGAGGACTAGGGCGTGTCTGAGGCTTTTCTAGCAGGATTTGAGATCAATTGACGACACGCTCTAGAACTAAGCTGGCTCTTGCTTCGGCCCAAAGTACAGCAAGTCTTTGCAGTAATTGAAGCTGCTGCATAAAAGCATCCAAAGACATCGCCAAATTGTATGCATCCAATTCGTTAGGGTTCATTCTTAATATGATTCCAAATTGAGGAAGAAAATTTAAAAATACACCTATCGCGTAATCTACCATCAACTTCAACTCTTGCGGGGAAAGAGGAGATGCGACCTGTGAGTTATACCCATCAATTGCTGCTTTCAAGTATGCGTTTGCTTGATCCTTCGTAATTTTTCCCAGCTCCAAACCGTACAAAATTTTAAAGGCATAGACTGTGGATAGGTCTGCAAAACGAACTCCCATACTTAGATCTTCAAGATCCAGCATTGTAATTCTTCTGTCTTCTTCATTGAAAAAGAAATTGAAGGGATGGGCATCTTGAGGAACAATGGCTTGAGGCAGCTGCTGCAATTCTTCATATACACCTTTGAATTTCAGTAATTCTTCTATAAGTGATAAGACTCGGGTTGGGTCTTTAGCTAATTCTTGGGCAATTGTTGCTGCCTGGTGTAATTGGTCAATTGCCTTCCCCTTCCTTCTTTCTTCAGGTGTCCACCAACGCTCTCTTTCAGCTATAAATAATAGTTGTTGGAAGGTGTGTTCCTCATATCCAGGAGGAATAGCGACACTTGCTAAGAACTGATGTTGGGACTCGGCAATTGAAGGACGGCCCTGTATTTGGTGTAATATCTGTTCGCCAAAGGCTTGTAAATGACCTGCCCGATCGGGCGATGCTACATCAAGCTTTAAAGAAGAAAAGAATTCGTCTACCAATCTTTCGTAACCTATGAGCGCTCTTTGTTCATGTTGTAGCTTGGAGTGAATCTTGCTTTGAACCTCTTCTCTAGATCCTTTTCCTGCTGCAACTTTGCTTTGAATTTTACTCTCTACAAATATTGCAGCTTGTGTTTGAAGTTCTCCAATTGTTGCTGTACAGAGGGATACATTTGCAAGTGAGTAGTCGAGAGGACTCCATACATTTCTTTTTTCGGGAGAAAGGGTTGGAATGTGTTGAAGATTGGCTCCTCTCCAAAGAGTTCCAACCATTCCACTAAGTCGTGGAGGATAGATCTCTCCTTCCACTCTCAACTCAGCCTTCACCTGCCCCTTCAGTTTTTGTATTGCCATAGGATGGGGTTGCAAGTCGAAATAGCTGGGCTGAGGAATCAAAGTAGAGCGGTATGCTACTACAGAATTGAGCATTTTGCGTACAAAACGGCGTCTTTTTTCTGCATGTACTCTCATCTCAGGGTCATTTATGGGAAGAAGATGTTTTAGAAAGGGACCTCCCCGAGCCCCTTCGGCCTCATGGAACTTGAGATAAAAGATGCCACTGGGGCTTTCAATTTTGAAAGTAATTGCCAAGCCTCCTTCACTAACAGGCTGAATCTCACACGCTTGACTCAGCTCATGAGGCATGCCTCCTGCCTCTAAAAAATGTTGAATGATGGCAGGTGAAACATCAACTAGCATATATTTCTTCGTTTTGTGAGCTAAAGTTTAGGACTACTAGTTTAGCAACAGATTGTTATCTATCAAAGCAACATCTCTCAAATCATTGCTGCGCCCTTGCAATTCTTTGAAATTGCGAATCTTCATGAGGCTGGCAAATTTATAACCTTTATAATAGAAAAAATTCTTTGGATTATAGATCACTTCCTCAATGGGTAGCCCTAGCTTGTCCCAAGCTAAATTATGGTGATCGAGAGGATGGATAGTTCCAAAATCCCCAAACTTTGTACATAGAAAATCAAAATCTAAAGCGCAATCCCGAAGGCCATAAGCAGAAAGGACGGAACTTCCATCGACGCACACATCTTTCTTGGGGATCTCCCTACTTGTAAGAAAATTAGCATAGAGATCGAGCAACGGGTTGAAATTTGTAAACTGTTGCGGCTGGTGGAAGTTTAAGAAATGTAACGAGTTGTTATTTAACAACATATAAGCGAGGTCGAGAACCTGGTCGTGCGTGTCGCTAATATGCATGCAATAAGGGTCTAACTTCACAATATCGCGTAAAGTCCGTTTTGCGCGCACAGTGGTGGCATGGGTGGGGGCCCTGATCACAAAACACCTCATTGCGTAACTGCTCTTTTCTCGAGAGAAATAGCAGTGGAAATCGAAAGAAATATGCGGCACTTTCTCGGGGATCGATTGCATAAGCGCTTTAGGTGCATGTCCCTTCAAAGTAAAGGTCTTTTGGTAGGCTACTAAGCACTCTTTAGAGAGAATGTCATAGACCATTTTCTCGTAAGTTGCATCTAAGGTAGGCCAAATGATGGCAATATAGGCATCGGGATATTTTTTACAGTACTCGACGGCCATGGCATCGAGATAATCGGGGTCGATGCCCTCTTGCTGTAGCTCCTCAAACGAAACACTTCTTCCATATTTTTTAACAACGCTTTGAACCTGCGCCAACAGGCGATCACACCAATCGCCCTCCCGTTGGTGATATTCTGCATAAGTCTCTTGGATGACCTCACTAAAAGAGGTGTCGTAAGCCTCGATGTGACATAGAAGAAAAAACAAAATAATCAATGCTCTTTTCATTGCGCCATTCTCTCCCTTAAAGAAGGGGCAAAACGGAATATCCGTTTGTCCTCGACTCGATTGCAGCTTTCATACCAATTTTTAACATATTCTGGAGTGACCACCCCCCCATTCTCCATACGCTTTTTTTTGGGGATTTTTACCTTCCAAAAGTAGTGCTCCGAGCGGTGGACATAATGGTTAATGACTGCCTTTTCTGAACAAACTCTCCACGTCGAGTGGTCGAGGTTTTCTGGCCGCTCCTGGTGGTCGGGAAATACGGCAGGCCTGCCTGTGAGGTAGTGGCAAGTGTGGGGTATCCAAGCTACTTTACTCACATCAACACAATCGGGCTGAACGATCGACTTCACAGCAATGTTTTGCATGCTATTCTCTTCAGCTTTTAAGGTGAGAGTTTCTAGCATCAGCTCTCCTTGGGGGATCTCTTCGATGAAGGACGTTCCAAAACACTGCCAGTTCAGAACAACTCCGGGATAAGCCTCGTACTCCTTTAAAAAAGTCACCATATTGGGTTTTTCCAAAGGAAATAGAAACTCATCGATATCGATTAAAGCGAGCCACTGACTTTTTCCCTTGTAGTGGTTGATCGCATCAATACAGGATGGCCACTGGCTTAAAACCGCCCACTTTTGTAAAGCCTCTTTGCTGCTCGGCCATTCTATCACCTCAACCTCTCCCCGTTGAATATAGGGAGCAAGTACAGCCAGGTAGCCATCTTCACTGTCGTTGTTATATAAACGGAAATGCTCCACTCCCATCATTTTGTGGTATTCTATCCACTCTTTTAAATAGGGAGCCTCATCTTTGAAGATCGCTGCTGCAGTCAGCGTGTATTGATAGCCGTGTATTCGCAGAAGAGCACAGGTAAAGATGATCAACAAAGACTTCACAATTTTAGCCTCAACCACTCTGGAGGAACGACGTCTTTGTCGTCTAATCCGCTGCTCGGTGTGTACCAGCAAGGTGGTGTTACGACCACTTTTTCGGGATTAGGGTTGAGATAAGCAGCCCACCAAGAGAAGCTGGAGTTGCAAATGATGTTATGCTTACACATGCTCATGAGGTACAAATCGAGATAGTCGCAGGGCTCTTCAATAAAAAGCATCGGGCGCTGGATCGAGGCAAGCTCCTGTTTACAAGCGTCCATCGTATTGGAAAATACGACAAATAGCGCATCCTCGGGAAATAGTGCCATCGCCTTTTCACAGTAGCTTTTCCCATATTGAATGAAAACTTTTTGCTCCGGATCGTGATCGCGGTACGAGCGCAGATGAAGGGCCACGGTGTTAGGGTGGGCAAGCAGATCCTGATACTTTGCTCTCAGATACTTTTTAATTTCGGGATTTGGAGCGAAAAGTTCTAAGATTTTCTTCTTATGCCGCTTAAAATATTTTTCCGATTGAAAATAGCCATGAAGAGCGATGTTCTTCGTATAGGGAATGGGGTTGTAGTGGTAAAACGGCTCGTGATATGCAGAGGAGGTGGGAGGTTTTACAGTGTTTAAATGGTAGAAAAGCCTCTCGAAGTAAAAAGGGATATTGTTGCTTTTATCTGAAAGGTAACCTGGAAACACAGGTGTAGCATTGTGGTCGAGAGCGAGGCTTACCGTAGCTGCAATGACAAACATTTGGTTGCCGAGCTGCCCCGTCAACTTCCCCTCTACAAAAGAGAGCTCTTCTGAAGAATATTGGCGATCTTCGTGAGGGAAAATGGTTCTTCGCCCATCATAGACAATGAGATCTTCATTTTGACAATAGGTATGCGTTCCATCTAGAGCAGGGGCCCAATTTGGCTCGATATAAGCGATCTCTCGCTCTTCGAAATGGGAAGGGTCGAGGGCGACGATTTCCTTGAGGATCATCGATCTTCCATACCCTTTACGGCAATCCATTGTAGGACGGATCAAATGGTTGCCCACTTCATAAACAGGCCCGGCATTTCTTCCTCGGATGTCGTGTTGGTTAATCGGATGGGGCTCAAACGGCCCACTCAGATCTCGGGCATAATAAATGCGGAGCCGATCCTCTCGTACAGCAGCAAATAACCAGTAGTATCCATTGTATTTAAATAGGATGGGGTCGGCGAAATCTCCTCCTTGGATCAACACGCGCTCCAGCTTCCACTGCGTCGGAAACGCCGTTGCTTTGAACAGGGAGACGGACCGATGGTCGTAGGTCTCTGGAGTCATGTAGATCTCTCCCCCATCGTAAAAGACGTGAGGGAATGAAAGGTGGATGGGGAGCTCTAATACTTTATGGGGTTGAGAAAGTTTTAAATCGGGATCGACTGTGATATAGGAGATGACCCCTTTTTTATAGTCAAAGTCTTCAAAGAAGATGTAATTGACTCCTTGGTACTTGAACAATATGGGGTCTGCGTAAAATCTATTTGGGGGGGCGCAGAAAGTGGTGTGATCTTCAAGAGTAGTTAGCGGACTCCCTTCATTTTTCTTGATGGCGATAAAGTACTTAGACCGCTTGGGCTGTGCGATTAGGGGCGCAAAAAAGAGACAAAAAAAAGAAAACCATCCCAATAATCTCATTCTCTAACTTTTCGCCCCCACCAAACAATATTATCCGAAAAAGAGGCAGAAAAAATGACTATGTACTTGTCGAGAGGCGGTCTAGAAAACTGCTCAAGCCAAAAAGCGGCATCTTGTCCAAGAAAGTCTCGATGATTCGGTCCTAATTGGAGTGTACCCCCTACTTTGACGAGCCGATCGGCTTGCTGAACGGCCTGAGAAATTGCTTCCTCATCGATGATATTATATTTCGAGGTGGTCACCGTGGGAGGATGTCCCATCACTCCAAACAAACTCACATGATCAAAGGGCTCTTCGGTTTGGAAGGTGAGAAAGTCTGCAGTGTGATGGCCGTAAGGGGATCCAAAAAGAGCTTTCTCTACATCGTAGTCAAGAGTCGCAAATTGCAGAGGGGTTTTTGTAAGAAGATGGTACTCACGGGTGTAAGAGCCCACCCCCACGTAAAGAACTTTTCCGGAGAGGGCTGGCAAGTAAGAACGCTCTAGCCACTCTCTGGCCGGCGTCTCTCTGTTTTCATGTCCCCAGAAAAAGATCGGTGCTAGGCAAACAACCAAGAACCAAAACCTCATGGATGGCTCGTGGTTGGAAATTGTGTCTGGCTCTCTCCATAGCTTGTATGCCCTTCCGGCATTTTCGAGTGAAAGTGCATGTTGACAATTCTGTAGCTTTTCCCCTGGAAAGAGAGGGAAGGGACACTTCTATTTTTCGCATCTTTTCCCCAATAAAAGGAAAAATATCCTGGATCGAAGAGGGAGCGGTAGTGAATGATTCCTGGGCCGTTTTGGGGGAAATATCTGCGGTCATTTCCGTTGGCAAAAACTCCGAGCGCTGCAGCATCAAAAAGATAGCCGTCAAATAAAGGGGCGTTCATCGATAGAAAATCTAGAGACGTCGTGTTATCAGGTGCAAAGTTGCTCTCTCTTTTGGAATGGTGGTGACCATACTCGGCCATCAAAACCGGTAAGGGAGTCATATGAGAAGCCCCGAACTTCCGATAAAAGCTGGCAAGCGTTTGCATATCGTTCACATCGATGTGGGCCCTAGTTCCTGTATATGCTTCTATTTCAGAAAGAATATGCTCAATTAAGGGAGTAAAACTGTGAGTGTCTTTAATAAAGACAAAACAGGGGATACAGCCTACGGTCGATTGGAAAGGAGCAGCCACCCGCGTGCCCAATTTTGCAAATAAGGGCAGCAGTTCTTTAAGATCGACATAAAGCATCGAATCACTTTCTAGATGCACGACATTTTCTAAATTCCGGTGCTTGACAAAGTCGAATAAATAGAAGAACCTCTCAAGAGCATAGCTCCAAAAGCCGCCAAAAAGGGAGAGATCAATTTTGTTGATTTCACGGAAAGTTAAATGTTGCTCTGTGATCGGCACCGATTCCATGTTGATCAACTCGATACGCTCCTGCGTCAACCAACCCAGATACCGCGTGCTGAACAAATTATAAGCACTTCTATCCGTCAGAAGATAGACGCCCGAGTCAGGATTGAGGTACCTTGCTTGCTGCATTGTGGTAAAAATACAAGGAAGAGCGTTGTCTCCTAAATGCACAAAAACAACGGGTTCCGCATAACAGTTAAGCGAGAAGCATAGACAGAGTAGTAAAAACCTACTCTTCAATCTCAGTTTGGTCAAAATATTTCCCCCAATTGTAAATAGAAATAAAGCTCTCTCTCACTTGAGACGGAGACAAGTTAGGTGTTGTCGAAATCCACGCTCTCATCTTGGCTTCCATATCGCGAAACCGTTTTCCCCCATCTGCAGTCACCGGCGTGCTCACAGGATCGTCTTTATCGATCAGTAGAATACGATCTCCTTGAACAATCATATTATTCGGGACCCAGTCACTATGTTCTTGGTCTAAAGGTAAATGAATAAGAACCTGGTCGCGGGAAGGAATGGTTCCGTTGTACAGGAGGAAGGTCATCATGTTAATCCCAGGAAACCAAGGGCTCGAGGCAGTCCAATTAGGCCTGATTTTCTTGAGGTATTTTTGACTATAATCACAGTAAATCTCATAGCTCCAACGCCTTTTTCTGGGATGAATGAGAGTTGTTTTTGCTAAACGAAAAGGAGCCTTACCCTCCAATACGTAAGAGACAGATGAGGCTTCCTCATCAACTTTTCCATCAGATAACTGCGCTAGGTAGTTATGCATAGTATCCAACTCTCCCTTGGGCAATTGAACAACGACCACATGGGCCATCTGTTGAAAAATTTGGAGGGCCTCCTGCCAGTTTGGGCAAAACATGGGTAAAGAATGAAACAATAGAAGAATGTCTACATGCTCACAGGAGGCTAACTCTTTGGCCTCACAGAAGAGGAGCCTATGTTTCATCCAAACGGTGTTTTCCAGAGAAGAAAGGAGATTCTCACTGCCTGGCTTCTCATCGAGAATGGCGAATGTGCTTTCGGGATAAAGTGGGGCCTTTTTTGCCACTGAGAGACCCACATCTTCCCCTATCGCTAAAAGGGTGAAGGGTCTGTTATAACGATCTAGCAATTGGTCTATATCATCTGCCATGCCGGCAAAGGTAGAAAAAATCAAAAAACCGCATATCCATTTAAACATACTCATACTAGTCCCTGTAAATGAACGTGCAGTAATATAGATTTTTCTTTTAATTTTTAACAATAAACATTTTAGAGCCGAATCCACCCTTCTGGGAACAAATCTTCGGTGTCTGAGATATAGGCCGGGTTGAACCAGAATTTGGGAGCGATCACTTGCTTGTCTGGGTTGCGATTGAGATAGGCGGCCCACCAGGAAAAGCTAGAGTTAGCAACGATGTTATGCTTACAAAGACTCATTAAGTAAAGATCACAAAAATGATCTTCCCCCTCTATGAACCGAAAGTTTTTAGGGAGGCCTGATAAAAGGTTCTTACACTCCTCCACTCGATTGGAAAAAACGACAAAGAGAGCATCTTTTGGAAAGTATTCCATAGCTTTTTCAAAGTAGTCACGGCGATAGGTAGGATGCGCCTTTCCCGTCGGATCCTCGTGATAGAAGCGAACGTGCACAGAAACGGTGATCGGATGCTCTAAAATATCTGCATAATGAAGGGATAGGTAGGCCATGACGTCGGAGGGAGGCGCAAAAAGCTCTAAAATTTCTCGCTTGTGATGAGCGAAGTACCTTTCCGACTGAAAATATCCAACGAGTTTCATGTTGGGTTGATAGGGAATCGGTTTGTATGAGAAACTGGGCTCCCTATAAGTAAAGCTTACAGGCTCTGGCAACAGAGCGGGCAAAAAGTGGAGCAGCCTTTCATAGTTAAAAGGAATGTCATATTTCTGACTCTCACTAAGACAGGGAAAAATAGGAGTCGCTCCATGATCTAAGGCAAGGCTTACGGTAGCAGCTATAATAAACAGCTGGTTGCCTAGTTGCCCCATCAGCTCAGCTGTAACAAAATGGTTCGCGTTCAACGGCATACAGGATAAAAGACCTGCTATAATAAAGTTCATGATCCGTTTATGGAAGTCTAGCATAGCTTGGTTTTGATCTGATTAAGTGTTCAAGATCCCTCTGCAGCTGTGCATTCACCCTATTATCATTAATTGGATTAGTCATATTATAGACATAGAGAGTATCACGAATGAAAGCATGGCGAGGGCCTGCCATCTCCAGCATCGGAAACATGATCGCTTGGTCCCACGTCATAGGAAAAAACTCTCCCGCAACTTTTAGGTCTTCGATGTTAATTTTTTTAAACAACCATGCATAAAACGTCTTCAAATGCGAAGGACATCGACAAGTTCTGAAAGCGTTTTTTTCTATAATTTCTTTGGGAACGGGAATCGACCATCCAAGAACGTTGTGGGGATATTCAATCATCGTGCCATGGGTCAGCCAAACATCTTGATGTGAGTAAGCTTGATTGACTATTTTCAATACATTAGAATTTGCAAGCCAGTCATCTCCATCTAAGCACATAACAATCTCTTCATCACTACACCGATATACAGCTTCATAGAGGTTGGATAGCCCCCCTTTTCGGACGTTATTTCGGATCAATGTAACTCGAAACTCCTGACCATTGTCTCTAACAAAAGATTCCGCTATATCTGCTGTTCTATCTGTGGATGCATCATCTATGTAAATGACACGATAGTTCGAATAGTCTTGTGTGAAAACAGACATTAAATTTCCTTGGACCCAGCTGTTATTATTATATGAGGGAATAACGATGACCATCGGTTTTTCTGGAATATGGGGAAAAAAGGAAAAACTAACCACAGATAGAGTCAATAAACAGAAAATCTTACAGAGCCATTTAATTCCGAAACGGAGCACGATCTTCCTCCAAGTAATCGTTTTATGATACTAATTTTGTATTTTTATGCGCTAACAAATGCAAGCAGATCTGCATTTACCTGCTCTTTATGCGTGCAGCATATACCATGTGATGCACCTTTATAGATCTTTAATTGCGCATGTTGGATCAGCTTAGAAGAGAGAGTGGCTGAATTGCCGATCGGTACAATTTGATCGTCATCTCCATGAAGAATCAATGTTGGTTTATGAATTTGCTTCAGATCCTCTGAAAAATCCGTCTCAGAAAAGGCTTTGATACAGTCGAACATGCCTTTAAACCCACCCA
>Ga0210389_10002420_pt1 | contig 14714 bp, 8 predicted proteins | sample IncBWH28OmetaG_FD_160127 | JGI IMG/M metagenome (GOLD analysis project Ga0210389, IMG submission 160127) | Forest soil microbial communities from Barre Woods Harvard Forest LTER site, Petersham, Massachusetts, United States - Inc-BW-H-28-O ...
CCGGAAAGGTTGCCACCCCAGTCCCACAGCGTCGCGGTGGTGCCCACGGTGCGCACCGCGTAGACCGCGTCATAGCCGGCGGCGATACTGGTTACCTGGGAGATAGCGGCCAGTTGCGGAGACGGGCTGTTGGCCGTCGAGCCATTGCCGAACTCGCCGAGGTCGCCGGTTCCCCAGGCCCACACGGTGCCGTCGGAGCGCAGCGCGACGCTGAACCACTCGCCCGCCGCGATCTTGGTGATGCCGGTCAGCCCGGGCACCTGGATGGGGGTGAGCTGGATCCCGCCGGTCACCCCGATGCCGACCTGACCGAACTCGTTTGAGCCCCAGGCCCACACCGTGCCGTCGGACTTCAGGGCCAGGCTGTGGTCCAAGCCGCCCGCCACCTGGCGGACCCCGGACAGGCCCGGCACCTGGATCGGAGTGCTGCGCGAGGTCTGGTTGCCATCGCCAAGCTGGCCCCTGCTGTTGTCGCCCCAGGCCCAGACGTTGCCGCCGGTCGTGATGGCAAAGCCGAAGTCGTTCCCGGCCGCCACCTGCAGCACGCCGCTGGTCAGGCCGTTGACCGTCCCGGGGACGTCGCGCGAGGTCAGGGTCCCGTCGCCAAGCTCGCCAGCACCCCCAGCTCCCCAGCTCGCGGCAGCGTTCGGGTTGAAGACCGGGATCGTTACCGCGTGGGCGGCCGGCGATCCGGCCGCCACGAGGCCAAGTACCATCGCGGCGCACCCGGCGAGCCCCCCCAGTCGCCACGGCCTTCGAGCAATCCCCATGTGCGCACTCCTCCAAGCTGCCGGCCCGGCCGGCTCGAAAAACGGAGACCCTCAGCCGGGAAGTCACCGCCGGCCCCGGCCCCGTTACACCGGCAAATGCGCTGGCGCGCCTGCGTGGAGTCGCCCGCGGCACGAGGCATAGTTGCCTCTGAGGTCAAAGTTTCTGATGAGTTCAAAGGGTCTTGTGAGGCCTTCCACGCGGATGTTGCCGCGCAGGGGCACGGGAGCGAGGACAGCGGGTGTTACTTTGTTTCTTCTGGCTCGAAGCAGGCGAGCGTGGCTCGCTGTCGCGGTCTCCGCGGCTGTCGTGGCACTCGGCGGCCTGACCGCCATTGCCACGGTGCCGGGCGCCGCCACGGCAGCATCATCGCCGACCGGCTCGGTATCGAACGGCCTGGCCAGCGATCCGGCGTCGCTGGTGGACCCCATGATCGGCACCGGGTCTGGCGGCGCCACGGTCGGCCAGATCGACACATTCCCCGGAGCGTCGGCACCGTTCGGCATGCTGACCTTCAGCCCCGACACGCCCTCACGCCCGGACGGCGGCGGGTACAACTACGCCGACCACTCCATCACGGGCTTTAGCCTTACCCACCTGTCCGGCCCGGGATGCCCTGCCTATGGCGACTTTCCCATCCTGCCGACCGTCGGCAGCATCGGAGACGACCCGGCCGCCGCCGCGGAACCATTCGGCCACGCCAACGAGCACGCGGCACCGGGCCAGTACCAGGTCACCCTGGCCCCAGGGACACCCGGTGCCATCAATGCCGACATCGCCGCCACGACCCGCACCGGCATCGGGACGTTCACCTATCCACCGGATGCCATGGCGAACATGCTGTTCAAGATCGGCGACGCGCAATCGGGCAACAAGGCCGCCGACATCCAGGTGACGGGCGACCACGAGGTCACCGGAGACGAGACCGCAGGACGGTTCTGCGGTTCGCCCGGCACGTACCGGGTGCACTTCGTCGCGACGTTCAGCCGGCCGTTCACCACTCACGGCACCTGGCAGGCCAATCCCGCCGGCCCCCAGCTCTTCACGCAACCGACGGGCCGCCTCGACTGGGGGTACCACGAGCTCAGCAGCGGCGGCGCGGCCCCGGCGATCACGCCCGCGACGACGCCGGCCGGGGCGAGCGCGATCGGCTGGCGGCAGGCGACCGCGGAGGCCGGCACCTGGATCCAGGCCAACCCCCCGGCTCTTGTCCAGGGCGGCACGTACCGCGCCAGCGTCACCGTGCAGGGCCAGGGGGACGTCTACCTCGACTTCTACAACGGGCAGGCGGACGTCGACAGCCAGCCGGTGAGCCTCACCGGCACGCCGACGACGCTGACGATCGCCTCGGTCGTCCCGGCGGGAGCAACCGGGGCGCCCGTGGTGGAGGTGCGCACCGCGTACGCGGGGCCGGTCAACCTGGAGGCATCGGCGCTGTCACTCCAGCGTGAGTCGGTCGCGGAAACCGCGGGGGCAAGCGGAGCGTCCGGCCTCGGCTCAGGCGCGTGGGTGACCTTCCTGTCCACGCCGCAAGCCAGCGTCACCATGAAGACCGCCATCTCCTACGTGTCCCTAGACAACGCATGGCAGAACCTGGACGCGGAAGATCCCGGATGGAGCACCGCCGCGGTCGCGGCCCGCACCCACGCCGCGTGGAACGACTACCTCGGCCGGATCAAGATCGGCGGCGGCACCGCCGCGGAGCAGGCACAGTTCTACACCGCCTTGTACCACGCCCTGCTCGACCCGAACGTGTTCTCCGACGTCAACGGTGACTACACCGGCTTCGACAATAAGGTGCACCAGCTTCCCAGCGGCCAGGCGCAGTACGCCAACTACTCCGGCTGGGACATCTACCGCAGCGAGGCGCAACTGCTGGCCGTCGTCGCGCCGCAACAGGCGGGCCAGATGATGAGCTCCCTGCTCAACGACCAGGCACAGGGCGGCTGGCTGCCAAAGTGGGGCTTCGCCGACGACTACACCGGGGTCATGAACGGCGACGCCGCTGACCCGATCCTCGCCGACGCATACGCCTTCGGCGCGCGGGACTTCGACGCACGGGCGGCCCTCGCCGCCATGGTCAAGGGCGCCACGGTCGTGCCGGCGGCGAGCCAGCTTGGCCAGGGCTGGTATGCCGAACGTCCAGGCCTGTCGGCATACCAGTCAGGCGGGTACGTTCCCAATACCGCGAAAAGCTCAAGTTCAGCCGTGAACAACGGCGCGTCCGAGACGCTCGAGTACTCCGTCGCCGATTTCGCGATATCCCGGCTGGCTCAGGATCTCGGCGACAGCCCCACCGCCACCACCTTCCTGAAGCGGTCGCAGAACTGGACGAACATCTTCAACACCGCGACCGGCTACATCCAGCCGCGCGATGCTTCCGGCCAGTTCCCTGAGCTGGCCCCGACGGTGTATGGCCTGGGCGGGTTCGGCCAGTCGGGCTTCCAGGAGGGCAACGCGGCCCAGTACACGTGGTCAGTTCCGCAAGACCTGGGCGGGCTGATCAGCGCGCTCGGCGGCGGCGCGGCGGTGATCAAGCGCCTCGGCACGTTCTTCCAGCAGCTCAACGCGGGGCCGAACGCGCCGTATAACTGGGCCGGCAACGAGCCTTCGCTCGGCACGCCGTGGATCTACGATTACGCCGGCGCGCCGTCCATGACCGAGCAGGTGGTGCACGAGCTGCTCGCCTCGGTGTACTCGGACGGCCCCGGCGGCGAGCCCGGCAACGACGACCTTGGGGCGATGAGCTCGTGGTACGTCTGGGCGAGCCTCGGCATGTACCCGGGGACCCCGGGGACGGCGGTGCTGGCGCTTGGCGCGCCGATCTTCTCGCGCGCTGAGTTCGACGTCCCGGGCAGGCCACGGGTCACGATCAGCGCCCCCGGCGCGTCGCCCTCGTCCTACATCCACGGCGTGACCGTCAACGGGACGCCCTCGCAGGACACGTGGCTGCCGGGGACCATCTTCGGCGTGTCCGGGGCGCCGGCCACCACGACGACGAGCATCGGGTTCCGCCTGTCTGGCACGCCCGATACGTCCTGGGGCTCCGCGCCCGCCGACGCGCCGCCGTCCTACCCGTCCGGGCCCCTGACGTTCCCGCCCGGCCGCGCGCCGAAGGCCTAAGCGGCTTGGCGCCGCCTGGCGCCGGCTGGGGCCGCTTGGCGCTGGCGCCGTCTGCGCCCGGTGCGGACAGCGCAGCAGGCACTGCCTTCCATGCACGCTTCGCGGCCCTTGTTCCATATGTCACGCCGTTCCATTATTGATGTCACGTGTGCCGGCAAGGGAGCCGGACACGGGACGAGGAGCGTAATGCGATGAGGCACACGAAACGCCTGTCCGCAGTCGCGATGGCGGCAGCCGCGCTGGCCGTCGCCGCCATGGCTGGCCCGGCGAGCGCGGCCCCGGCAAGCGCGGCCAGGGCCGCGCATGGCGGGGACGGGAAGACCTGCGGTGGGACCGGAACGATCACCACCGTGTCCGGGGCCCTCAGCGACGGGGCGACGTACGAGCTGCAGTGCCCGTCGGGGCCCTGGAACGGGACGCTGTTCCTGTTCAGCCACGGCTACGTCCAGCCTGGCGGGAGCAACCCGGCAGCGGACGCCAGCGACCCGGTGACCGCAGGCTGGCTGCTCGCCAACGGCTACGCGCTCGCCGGCTCGTCCTACGCCACCACCGGCTGGTCGGTCCAGCAGGCCATCCCGGACCAGGCCGCCACGGTCGCCGTCTTCGGCAGCGATTACCGCGCCCCCCGGCACACCGTCGCGTGGGGCGAGTCCCTCGGCGGCATGATCACGGCAGGGCTAGTCCAGGACTACCCACGGCTGTTCAGCGCCGCGCTGCCGGCCTGCGGCGTGCTCTCTGGCGGCGTCGCGACCTGGAACACGGCACTTGACGCCGCGTTCGCGTTCCAGCAGCTCGTCGCGCCAAACGTCAAGGTCACCGGCTACACCGACGCCGCCGCCAACCTCACGGCCGCCGAGACGGCGGTGGCGGCGGCGCAGCAGACCCCGCAGGGCCGGGCGAGGCTGGCCCTCGTGGCCGCGATGAGCGACACGCCCGGCTGGTTCACCCCCGGCTCGCCGGAGCCAGCGGCCACCGACTACACGGCCCAGGAAGCCAACCAGTTCGAGTGGGAATCGGAGGTCACGTTCCCGTTCGTCTTCGCCTTCCGGGCCGAGCTCGAGGCCCGGGCCGGCGGGAACCCGTCCTGGACCACCGGCGTGAACTTCGCGGCGCAGTTTGCCGCGTCGACCGACCGCCGCGAGGTCGAGGCGCTGTACGCGTCCGCCGGGCTGAGCCTGGGCGCCGACCTGCGCACCCTCAACACCGCACCGCGGATCTCCGCGAACCCGGCGTCCGTCCGGTACCTGGCCGACAATATCGCCTACACCGGGCGGATCAGCGTCCCCGTGCTGACGATCCACACGACCGGCGATGGCCTGGTCGTGCCGGAGAACGAGCAGGCCTACCGCCAGGCCGTCGACCAGGCGGGCGACGCCAGCCTGCTCCGCCAGGTCTTCGTCGACCGAGCGGGCCATTGCGCGTTCACGCCGGCGGAGATGATCACCGCCATCGGGGTGCTGCTAGACCGGATGACCACCGGCCGCTGGCACGTGCCGTCCCCGGCGCAGCTGAACGCCGCGGCCGCCGCCCTTGGCACCACGGCCAACGTGATCGCTCCGGAGTTCACCACGTACCAGCCCGCCCCGTACCTCCGCCCGTTCAACCTGCCCGCCCGCCGGTGGTGATCAGCAAGCCGAACTGAGCCGGTTCGGGTCCCTTTGGCCCTGGCAGGGCGCCGCATCGACCGCTGGACCGACGCACTTCAACGGAGGCCGCCTTGCCGCCGCGCTAAGCCACCTGGCTGAGGCGAGCGCGGCGGTACAGGCGGAAGGCGCCCCAGATGATCAGCGCCTTGGCCGGCCACGGGTGGCCCAGAGCGCGACGTCACTGGCCGGCCTCGTGCCGCAGTGGAATCCACAAGGTGAAGGTCGACCCCTCGCCCTCCACGCTGTGCACGCTCGCGCGGCCGCCATGGGCGGCCATCACGTGCTTCACGATGGCGAGGCCGAGGCCGGTCCCGCCGGTCGCCCGCGAGCGGGCTGGGTCTACCCGGTAGAACCGCTCGAAGATCCGTTCAAGATCCCGTTCCGGGATGCCGATGCCCTGGTCGGCGACGCTGATCTCGACGGCGCCATCTCCGGCCTCCGTCACGCCGACCACGATCTTGGTGCCCCCCGGGCTGTAGGCGACCGCGTTCTCCAGCAGGTTTCGCACCGCGGTGACCAGCAGCTCCTCCGAGCCGAGGGCGGACAGCCCGCGGGTGCCCGCTGAGATGAGCGTGATGTCGCGCGCGTCGGCCTTGACCCGGCAGCGGTCAAGGGCCTCGGCGACGACCGCGTCGATCACCACCGGGCGCGGATCGGGGACCGGCTTCGCGGCCTGGATGCGGTTGAGCGTGATCAGGTCCTGGACGAGGAAGGTAAGCCTGGCCGCTTCCTGGCGCATCCGGCCGGCGAACCGGCGTACCGCCTCGGAGTCGTCAGCAGCATCCTCGATCGTCTCGGCCAGCAAGGCAAGAGCGCCGACCGGCGTCTTGAGCTCGTGGCTCACGTTCGCCACGAAGTCGCGCCTGACCTCCTCGGCGCGGCGCAATTCGGTCTGGTCCTCGGCAGCGACGAGCACCAGCCCGCGGACCGCGCCGGACAGCGGCGAGACCCGGACCGCGAGGCTGGTGACACGGCCGCCCCGGCCGGGCGACTGGACCTCGATCTCGGCGTGCCGGATCTCGCCGTCGCGGCTGACCTGGCGGGCAAGTGCCCGCAACTCGCCAGCCATGAGCCGGTCACCCTGCACGATCCCGAACGCGACTGCCGTGGCGCTGGCCCGCAGGACCCGGCCCTCGCCATCGACCACGACCGCGGACGACAGCGCGGACAGCACGGAGGCGATCCCCGGCGGCAACTGGTGGGCATCAGCAGCGGCGCCGAAGAGCACCGCGACGATCTCCTCCTCATTCTCCTTGCGCAACGACCTCGGGTAGAACCCGGCGAAGCGACGATACCCCCGCTCGATCGCAGTCATCGAGGTAACACCCCCACGGCAGCTCTGAGCTGGACCCAGCGAAGCCGCCGCGGCGCGGTCACGATCATGAAGGTCACCTCCTGCATCGGCGAATGCTCCCACGCCACAAATATATATTTCGATCAACCGGTTATCGCAAGGGTGAATTCAGGGCGCGCGAGCACCGAATCGGCTTCATGGGCATCAATCCCGCGATGCGAATTGAGGCTGCCCCGGCAGCGTGGAGCGATCTCAGAATCCACGCACGCACCACCAGCATCTACCGACTCACGTTGCCGAGCCAGGGGAAGGCGCTCATCATTCTGCCCCAAAACGACTCCGGACCCAACGCGCACACCGCCTGGCCAGCGATGCTGCCGTCTTGATTCGCAAGGCGCCAGGTATTGATTTTTTCACTTATCTAAGGGTTTCGCGTGATTCGTCGTGGCTGTACGTTCAACTTGTTCAGTTTTGCCTAAGCCGGGCAGGCGGCACCACCCGGCACTGCCGCCCGGCTCGGGCAGTCCATATCACCGTCCGTCAGCGGCGGTCACGCGGCCCGATTTCGCTGGTGGGAGAAGGGACAGAAATTGAAACGATCCACACTGGCGGTGCTCAGCCTCCTGAGCCTCCCTCTGCTGGCGGCCACCGCGATTCCCGCGAGCGCCGCCAGTCACGCCAGTTCACCGGCCACGGTTACCGTCAACAGCGCGAATGCTAACACCAAGCCCCTCTGCCAAAGCAGCAAGTCGACCTGCGCCGATGTCGGTGTCGGTGACGGCGGCGAGTACGTGGGCCACGATGAGCCGTCCCTGCTGTTCAAGTCCGGCGCCCCCGGCTCGGGCAACGACATGACCTACGTCGTGACGCTGCCGAAGGACCCCAAGATCCAGCCGAACGCGTCGGGCGCGGGGAGCAGCACCTGGAACTTCCAGCTACGGCCGACTTTCTGGTTCGGGCTCACGATGTGCGACAGCCAGTCCGCGCCGGAGTTCACCACGAACTGCGCTCCGGACTCTGACAGCAATAACCTGGTCGGCAGCAACCCGAACGCGCCGGACTACATCGGGAAGCATCCCGGGCAGGCCTTCATGGAGCTTCAGTTCTACGGCCCGGGCTACGTTCCCCAGTTCGAGGGATTCGGCTGTACCGCGACCCAGTACTGCGCGGCGATGACCATCGACAGCTTCGTGTCGAACCAGAACACGGGCGTCGATAACACCAGCGCGTGCGACAACTTCCTCCTGGGCGGGGTCGAGCCCATCAACTGGGCCTACATCACCAGGAACGGGGTCTCCCAGGCGCCCGCGAACCCGTTGTTCACCGGGACCTTCACCAACCCGAACTTCAGCGCGGTGAACCCGAACGTGAACGAGGACCTGCTCATGAACCCCGGCGACCGCATCCAGATCCACATGCACGACACTCCGGCCGGGTTCCGGGTTGACATGACCGACCTCAGGACGGGCAGGCACGGCTCGATGACCGCCTCGATCGCCAACGGGTTCGGCCACATCCTGTACACCCCCAACTCCAGCACCTGCCAGGAAGCGCCCTACGCGTTCCACCCGGAGTACTCGACCGGGAACCCGCGCGGAACCACCTGGGGAGCCCACACCTACAACGTGGCCATGTCCGATGAGATCGGCCACTTCGAGAACTGCCTCGCGATCGACGCGAACGGCAACTGCACCTCACCGGGCGCCCAGGACCCGACCCTGGACTCCGACGACACGGCCTGCCTCCCTGGCACCGACTCGACGGTGGTGAAGATCGACGGCTGCGTTGCCCCGGATGAGGACTTCGACGGGCAGTCCTACCGGAACGACTGGCCCGGCACGAACCCGAATCCGTTCCTGGACCAGCTCCTGCATCCCACGCCGGTGCTGTTCACCAGCCCGCTGACGCGCGGGAGGAACTACTCAACCATCTCGTTCGAGACCGACCTGCCGAGAATCGAGGCCGCGGACTCGCAGGCCAACCCGCCGTTCTGCGACACGACCACCGGTGCCAATTGCGTCAATCCGCCGGCCGGCGCGCAGTTCTACCCGTTCTTCTCGACCACGTTCCAGCACGGGGCATGCACCTGGCAGGAGGGCGGCCGGTTCATCCCGGGCACGGTGAATGACTTCGGCGGCAGCTCCAAGGCTGAGTTCGGACCGCTGCTGGGCACGCTCTACCCGGAGGCCGGATTCACCACCACGACACGGTTCGACGACTTCAACAGCGGGAACCTGAGGAACCCCTGCCGAGTCCCGTAAGGCCGGACCGCTCGTCTCCGCGCACGCGGTAACCCGATGCGTGCTCCCCGGCGGCGTCCTACGCCGCCGGGGAGCACGCGCCATCTGGGCATGACCTAGTGCCCCCGGCGGTGGACACCGGAGCCTCGTCAGAACGTGATGACCCCGCGCAGGATGCGGCCAGCGCGCTGGTCCTCGTAGCCCGTGTTGATCTCCTCCAGGGCGTACCGGCGGGTGATCAGCTCGTCGAGCTTGAGCGTCCCGGCCTCGTACCGCGCCAGGAGCTGCGGGATGGCCAGCCTCGGGTTGACCGAGCCGTACAAGGTGCCCTTGAGCTCCTTGTTCCACAGGGTCAGGTCCGACAGCGAGATCGACGCCGTCGCCTGGGTCATCGGGGCCACGGCGGTGGCCACGCACGTGGCGCCCTTGCCGGTGATCGACAGCGCCGGGCCCAGCAGGTCGCCGTGCAGCACGCTCGGGGCCAGGATCACGAGGTCGCACAGGCGTCCCCGGGAGACCTGCTCGATGATGACCCGGGCCTCGTCGACCGACGCGGCGGCGTGGGTCGCGCCCAGCTCCAGGGCCTTCTCCCGCTTGAACGGCACCGGGTCGATGGCGATGACCGCCCGCGCGCCCACGGCGGCGGCGCCCTGCACCGCGTTGATGCCGATGCCGCCGACGCCGATCACCGCGACGACGTCGCCGGGCCGCGCCCCGCCCCGCTCCACGGCCGAGCCCCAGCCGGTCGCCACGCCGCACGACACCAGGGCCACGACCTCGAGCGGCAGCTGCCGCTCGACCTTGACCAGCGAGTTCATGTGGACCAAGGCGTGCTCAGCGAAGGTGCCCAGGCCGGCGTAGAGGTTGACCTGCTCGCCGCGGTACCGGACCCGGGGGGTCTCGTCCTTGTAGAGCGTGCTGGCGTTGTTGTCGCACAGGTACTGCCGGCCCGACACGCACATCGGGCAGCTGCCGCACGCGGGCACGAAGCTGGCCGCGACATGGTCGCCGACCTCGAAGCCGGTCACCCGGGAGCCGACCGCGATCACGACCCCGGCGCCCTCGTGCCCGCCTACCAGCGGGAACTGCGACGGAATGCCCCGCTGGAGCCGGACCTCCTCGGGGATCACCATGTCGCCGGTGACCATGTGCTCGTCGGAGTGGCACAGCCCGGCGGCCTTCATCTCAACGAGCATGTCGAACGGCCCGGGATCGGTCATCTCGACCTCGTCGACGACCCACTTCTCGCCAACTCCGGTCAGCACGGCGGCGCGTGTCTTCATCTGGGCTCCTGATGTCGTGGCTTGCTTCGGCGCGAGGGCCTCGGGTGCGGGAACGGCAGGCGTTCGGGGTCAGCCGACCTGCCGGTCAGCGGCGGACCAGTAGCGTGCGCGCAGCGCCTTCTTGTCGGGCTTGCCGACCGGGGTCAGCGGGATGGCGTCGGTGAAGTCGACCGACTTGGGCGCGTGGTGCGGTCCCTTGTGCTCCTTGACGAGCGCCATCAGCTCCTCCGCCGTCGCCGTCAGCCCTGCGCGCAGCACGATGACCGCCTTGACCGCCTCGCCCCATTTCGCGTCCGGGACGCCGATGACCGCGCAGGCCGCGACGGCGGAATGGGTCGCGAGCACGTCCTCGATCTCGCGCGGGAAGATGTTGAACCCGCCGCTGACGATCATGTCCTTCTTGCGGTCGACGATCGTGTAGAAGCCCTTCTCGTCCTCGCGGGCGATGTCGCCGGTGTGCAGCCAGCCGCCCCGGAAGGCCTCCGCCGTCTGCTGCGGCTTGTTCCAGTAGCCGTTCATGACCAGCGGCCCGCGCACGCAGATCTCGCCCGGCTCACCGCGCGGGACCTCGTCGCCCTTGTCGTCGAGCAGCGCCACGTGGACCCAGGGCACCGGGCGCCCGCAGGTCGCCAGCCGGGTGAGGTCATCAGGGTCGTGGTCTTCCTTGCGGAGCACGCATACCGTCTGGGGGGCCTCGGTCTGCCCGTAGAACTGGAAGAACACCGGGCCGACCTTGCGGATGGCCTCCTGCAGCCGGGCTGGCGACATCGGGGAAGCGCCATAGAAGACGGTCTGCAGGCTGGACAGGTCCGCCGCCGGGAAGGCCGGATGGTCGAGCAGGGCGTAGATCATGGACGGGACGAGGAACACCGACGTGATCCGGTGCTGCTCGATGGCCCGCAGCACGTCCCCGGCGTCGAACTTGGGCAGCACGACGATGGACCCGCCGCGGGTCAGGACGGGGATGACGAACGCCGCACCCGCGTGGCTCAGCGGCGTGCAGATCAGGTGGCGCAACTCGGCCGGCCACTGCCATTCGGTCGCCATGATGTGCGCCATGGCCGCGCTGCCGCGATAGGTGCTCATCACGCCCTTCGGCTCACCGGTGGTGCCCCCGGTGTAGGCGAGGGCCGAGAGGGCCTCCGGGTCGACCGCGGGCGCGACGAGCGGCCGGGGCTGGCAGGCCGCGGCCAGCGCGGTCAGGTCCTCGCCCACGTCACTCGGGCCGAACGACAGCAGCCGGGTCAGCCCGGGCACCTGGTCGCGCAGCGCCGCGGCCCGCGCGCCGAAGGCCGGGTCGAACACCAGTGCCTCGATGCCGGCGTCGCGCAGCACGTAGACGTGGTCTTCCAGGGAGCCCAGCGGGTGCAGCGGCGTGCCCCGGCAGCCGCTGATCATGGACGCGCCGGTGGCGTACAGCACCTCGGGGCGGTTGGGCGACAGCATCGCCACGCCGGTCCCGGCCGCGAGGCCGGCCGCAGCGTAGCCTTGCGCGTACCGGCTCACCTGCTCGCCCAACTGCCCGGTAGTCAGCACCTCATCGCCCAGGTAGACGGCGGGCTGGGCCGGGTCGCGGCGCAGCGCCTTGACGAGGAGGTCAGGGAAGTAAACACCGCGGTGTAGGTAGGCACTGTGCAGGTCGTCCAAGTGGCTGTCCCCTCTGCTTCCGCTCTACTTCCTCGGGAGCCGCTGCGCGGCATCGAGCCTGATGTTCTCGCCGTTGAGGTAGGGGTTCCTGATGATGTGCTCGACCAGCAGGGCGAACTCGGCGGGGTAACCCATGCGGCTGGGGAACACGATGTCGGCCTCGAGGCGGTCGCGCAGTTCCGGCCTTGCGGACAGCATCAACTCGGTGCCCATCGTGCCCGGTGCGACCGCGCACACCCTGATCCCGAGCGGCGCCAGGTCACGCGCCAGCGGCAGGCTCATCCCGAGGATCGCTGCCTTCGCCGCGGCGTACGGGACCTGGCCCGCCTGCCCCTCGTAGCCGGCCACGGAACCCGTGTTCACCACCACGCCACGCTCGCCGTCCTCGTTCGGCTCGTTGGCGGCCATGGCGGCGGCCGCGAGCCGGGTGACGTTGAACGTGCCGAAGACGTTCTTGGTGATGGTGTCGGCGAACGTCGCCATGGCGTGCGGCGTCCCGTCCCGGCCAACCACCCGGGTGGGGCGGTTGCCGCCGCCCGCGACGTTGACGACTGCCGAGAGCGCCCCGGCTGACAGGGCCACGGCGATGGCGGCCTGGACCGCGTCGTCATCGGTCACGTCGCCGCTGACAGTGCCAGCCAATCCTAGGCGAGCGAGCCCAAGCTCCGCGGCCACCGCTCGCGTGTGGTCGCCGTCCCGGTCGAGTATCACGACGGCGGCCCCGGCCTTGGCCAGGTGGCGCGCGGTCGCGCTGCCCAGCCCGCCGGCGCCGCCGGTCACGATCGCCGATTTGCCCGTCAGCTCCATCGCTGTCCCTTCGTGTCACCGAGCGCTGCGTCGAGCACCGCGAGCGCTGCGTCGAGCACCGCATCGAGGCTGAGGGGGGCCACGTCAGGAGCCGCTCGGGGTGAACGTGATGCGGACCCGGTCGTAGGCGCGGGCGAAGGTGGCGGGGAGAATGCGCGGTTCACCGGGGTCGGCCAGCTCCCAGTCCGGCATGCGCCGCAGCAGTTCCTCGAACGCGACGCGGATCTCCAGGCGGGCGAGGTGGGCGCCGAGGCACACGTGCGTTCCCGTCCCGAACGCGAGGTGCCGGCTGTTAGGGCGGGTCACGTCGAGCTCATCGGGCCGGTCGAAGACCCGCGGGTCCCGGTTGGCCGCCGCGTACAGCAGCAGGAGCTGATCGCCGCCCGCCAGGCGCTGGCCGTGCAGTTCGTGGTCCTCGGTCACGGTGCGCCGCATGTTCGAGATCGGGGACACCCAGCGGATGAACTCCTCCACTGCGGTCGCGGCGAGCAGCTCCGGGCGCTCGATCAGGATCCGGCGCTGCTCGGGCTGGAGGGCCAGCTCGCGGATCATCGAGCCGATGACGGTGCGGGTGGTTTCGGCACCGCCGTCGAGCAGCAGGATCGTCTCGTCGAGGACGTGCTTAGTGTCCCAGCCCGGGGTGGTGGCCCACAGCGAGATGAGGTCGTCTTGGGGGTCGGCGCGCTTTGCGTTGACCAGCTCGGTTGTCGTCGCGAAGAAGTCCGTCATCACCGGCACGAGGTCGGGGTGGATCACGTGCGGCGGGCCGTTCGCCTCCGCCACCGCGCCCATCATCATGGTCTTCTCGGACCAGAAGCGGAGGCGCTCCCACATCTCGCGCGGGTAGCCGAGCAGGTCGCCAATGATGATCGCGGGCAGCCTGGACGCGATCGCCTCGATCGCCTCGCACTCCCCGAGCGGCGTGACCGCGTCGAGGATCTCCGTCAGGACGCCGCGGACGTGGTCCTCGTGGCTGCGCACCGACCGCTGGGTGAACCGGCGGAACACCAGCGCACGCTGCTCCTGATGCTCCGGGTCGTCCATGTTGATCATGGACTGGTCGGCGCGCTGGTCGATGTGCGGGCGCGAGCCACGAGCCGATGAGTACCGGCGGGGGGTTCTCTCGACGGTGAAGATGTCCTCGTGGCGCGATATCGCCCACAGGCGCTGGACCGGATCCCAGTAGGCCGGAGCCTCATCCCGCAGCCAGCGGTAGTCATCCCACGGGTCGACGTAGAACTGCGGGTCAAGCACGTTGACCGGGCGCACGCTGGTCATGCGGCCGTCCTCCAGACCTCGTCGTCGACATCGGCTCGCCGCCGCCTTGACAATAAGATGAGACAAGATTTAGAAATTGTCTAGTCTTCGAGGACAAGACTTTTCGACCCTCTTATGAGGCACGACCCGCGGGAGGGAAGCGCCAATGACGACGACGGCAGGAGAGGTCAGCGGGCTGTCGGTGCTGGTCACCGGCGGTGGGACCGGCATCGGCGCCGGGATCGCGGGCGGGCTGGCACGGCAGGGCGCGTGGGTCACGATCTGCGGCCGCACCGAGGCGACACTGCGGTCCACCGCCGGTAAGGTCAACGCCGGCCTGGACCGTGAGGCGGTGCGCTGGCAGGTCGCCGACGTGACGAGCGAGCCCGACGTCCAGCAGGTCATCGCGGACGCGGCGGCGTGGCGCGGCCGGTTCGACGGCGTGGTCGCGAACGCGGGCGGCGGCGGCGCCCTGGCCCCGCTGCACCTGCAGGACGCGGCGGAATGGGAGCGCGTGCTGCGGCTCAATGTCACGGGCACGTTCCTGCTGGTCAAGCACTCGGTCCCGGTCTTCGCCCGGGGCACCGGCGGTGCTTTCGTGGCGATCTCCTCCATCGCCGGCCAGCTGACGCATCCCTACTTCGGCGGC
>Ga0210389_10002421_pt1 | contig 14712 bp, 12 predicted proteins | sample IncBWH28OmetaG_FD_160127 | JGI IMG/M metagenome (GOLD analysis project Ga0210389, IMG submission 160127) | Forest soil microbial communities from Barre Woods Harvard Forest LTER site, Petersham, Massachusetts, United States - Inc-BW-H-28-O ...
GATGGCGGCGCCCTGCTCGCCTTCTACGGCCAGCACGAGCATCGCAAGCTCACGCTCGCCGCCGCGCAGTTGGAGATCCTCGACGGGATGTGCTCAACCCCCTCGGAGGAGGACGCTGGGGAGCACCCTGCGCGCCTGCGAGCCTGCGCCGAGGCGTTCGCCAGAACACGCCAGGCGCAGGCGCGGCTCGAGGAGCTGCACGAGCTATCGGCCGAACGCGAGCGCGAGCTCGATCTGCTGGCCTACGAGCTCGGCGAGATCGATGAGGTCTCCCCAAACGAGGACGAGCACGAGCGGCTACTCAGCGCGCGCGAGCGCCTGCGTCGTCTGGATGCGCTGCGCACGGCGGCGGGCGCCGCTGCCGCTGCGCTCGCTCCCGACTCTGGCGAGGGGCCCGGGGCGGCGCAGCTGATCGCGGCGGGCACGGGCTCGCTCGAATCGCTCGCCGGTGTCGACCATGCGCTCGACGGGCTCGCCGAGCGCATGCGTGCCCTGGCGATCGAGTCCGAGGATCTGGCGCGCGAGCTATGCGACTACGGCGAGCGAGCCGGCATCGACGGCTTCGAGGATCTGCTCGAGCAGCTCGGTGGCGATGTCTCTCTCGAGACGCTCGAAAGTCGGCTCGTCGCGAGCGAGCGGCTGACGCGCAAGCACGGCGGTGACGTGCGCGCGGTGCTCGAGTACGCCGAGCGGGCTCGCGCCAGGCACGAGCAGCTGGCTGGGGTTGAGGTCGCGCTCGCACAGGCAACCACACAGCGCGAAGAGGCCCAGGCGGCGCTCGATCGGGCCGTACTCGAGTTGCGCCGTGCGCGCCAGGCGGCCGCGCGGGGCTTCTCCGACGCCGTGCGCGAGCAGCTGCACGCCCTGGCGATGAGCGAGGCCAGCTTCGAGGTGCTGATGCGCGAGCGCGAGCCCGGCCCGAGCGGCGCCGACGCAGTCGAGTTCATGATCGCCCCCAACCCGGGCGTGCCCGCAGGGCCGCTGCGCGAGATCGCCTCCGGCGGAGAGCTCTCTCGCATCATGCTGGCGATCATGAGCATCGCCGGCGCCTCCCCCCAGGACGCCACGCTGGTGTTCGACGAGGTTGACGCGGGCATCGGCGGTCAGACGGCGCGGGTCGTCGGCGCGCGGCTGCACGAGCTCGGCGAGCGCCGCCAGGTGCTGTGCATCACCCACCTGCCCCAGATCGCCTCGCTTGGCTCCAGGCACTTCTCGGTTGTCAAGGACACGGTCGAGGAGCGCACGCGAACGAGCGTGGTCGAGCTGCGCGAGGGCGAGGTCGTCAACGAGCTCGTGCGTATGCTCGGCGCCGACGCCGACGATACGGCCGCGCGCCGGCACGCCAAGGATCTACGCCGGGCAGCATAGGCCTCCTCAGCATTCAAAACGCCAGCAAGCATGGAGTTTTGGGCGGGCGGGCGTTACTCTCGACGGAGTGGCCGCCACGCGACCCACGCCCGCTCTGCCAGCCGCCGCTGTGGATGGCGCTCCCGAGGTAAACGCGCTCGCCGTCGACCGCGCGACTAACGCGGAGCCGATCTGGATGATCGCCGGGCCGGTGCGCCCCGGCAGACGCACGAAGCTGCTTGTCAGGCATCTGGTGCGCGGCGACATCGCGCTGATCGACCACCTGGACATCGACAGGGTGTCCGCCGAGGAGCTGATCACCGCGGTGCTCAACTGCAGGGCGTCCTCCGGCGGCTCCTACCCGAACCTGGGGCCGCAACTACTGGTCGAGGCCGGCATCGCGCTTGTGGACCTGCCCGACGACGGGCTGTTCGGGGCGCTCTCGGATGGTGATCCGGTGCGCATACGCGCGCTGCCCTCACCCGCCGGTGCGCCGATCGCGGAGGTCACTAGCAGGGGACGGCTGCTCGCTCGCGGCCAGGTGCTGGACCTCGAGCGGGTGTGTGCGGAAACCGAAGCGCGCAGGAGCGAGATCGGCGAGGCGCTCGAGCGCTTCGCCCAGAACACGGTTGCCCACATGCGCGAGGAGCGCGAGCTGCTGGCCGGCAGGATCCAGCTGCCGCGCTTCGCCACCGACTTCCGCGATCGCTCGACGCTGGTGGTCGTTCGCGGTGCCGGCCACCAGCGGGACCTCCAGGCCCTGCGGTTCTTCATCCGCGACCAGCACCCGCTGATCGTGGCCGTCGACGGCGGCGCGGACGCGCTGCTCGAGGGTGGCCTGAAGCCGCACATGATCGTCGGCGACATGGACTCGGCCAGCGAGGCCGCACTGCGCTGCGGCGCCGAGCTGGTGGTTCACTCCTACCCGGACGGGCGTGCGCCGGGGCAGGCACGCGTGCAGGAGCTCGGGCTGGCTTTCAAGCTGGTTCCCGCCCCCGGCACAAGCGAGGACGTCGCGCTGCTAATCGCCGCCGAGAAGGGCGCTCGTCTGATCGTGTCAGTCGGATCGCAGTTCAACCTCCTGGAGTTCCTCGACCGCAACCGCAAAGGCATGTCCTCCACGTTCCTCACGCGCCTGCGCATCGGCGAGATCCTGGTCGACGCCAAGGGCGTCAGCCGCCTGTATCAGCCGCGGCCCGGGCCGACGCCGCTACTGGTCGTGATCGCCGCCGGGCTGGTCGCGATGATCGCCTTGGTGTGGCTCACGCCGGTGCTGCGCGACGTGGTCGAACTACTGTGGTTCAAGCTCCAGACGCTCGCGCTGGTGACCTCGAGCCGGCCCGGCAGCTGACCGCCAGGCCCGCCCCGCCAATCGCACCGCTCGTGTTCGACTACCGCTACCACGCGCTCTCCCTCGCCGCCGTGCTGCTCGCGCTCGCCCTCGGCGTGCTGCTCGGCGTGGCGATCGGCGACTCGAGCTTCGTCTCGTCAGCCAAAAACGGCCTTGTCCACAATCTCAACGCCGAAGTCGAGCAGGCGCGCAGCCAGGCCGGCCAGCTGCAGAGCCGCCTGGGCGGTGAGGAAACCTTCGTCAACGGCCTATACCCACTGGCCGTGCACGAACTGCTCGGCGGCCGCTCGATCGGGCTGATGTTCCTGGGAGGCTCCTCCAACCAGGTGGACACGCTCGTGCGCACCGCCGTCGCCCAGGCCGGGGGCGATCTGACGAGCGTGGTCGCCGTGCGCGAGCCACCCGAACTCGAAGCCCTCGCGCGCGAGGCCGCCGGTACCCACTACGCGACGCTCGCCACCTCCACACCTCTGTTGGGGAGCTTCGGCAGCCTGATCGGGCGCCAGCTCGTGAGCGGCAGCCCACTGGTCGACCGCGAGCTCATCAGCAAGGTGCGCCCAAGTCTGCTCAGCGCCTTCGATGGTCAGCTCGCGCGCCTGGAAGGCCTGGTGGTGATGCGCGCCGAGCCCAGCGGCATGAGCACCGCCCAGGACGAAGCGGCCGCCGCGCTCGAGTCGGGGCTGCTGGCGGGCGTCAGCGCGGCAGGGGTTCCCGCCGTCGGCGTCGAGCTGACCGGCACCGAACCGTCGCAGATCGCGTGGTATCGCAGCAAGAGCATCTCGAGCGTCGATGACCTCGACCAGCTTCCCGGCCAGGCCGCGCTCGACTACGCGCTGGCCGGTGACCGCGGCACCTTCGGGCAGAAGTCGACCGCCGACTCGCTGCTGCCGTCGGTCAGCGCCAGCACCGGCCAGCCCTGAGCCGTGTCCGCGTCCGTCGCTAGCTTGCCGCCATGCACGCCCTGCCGTTCCTAATCGCGCTGATTTGCGCCGTGTTGCTCGCCCCGGCGCTGCTGCGCGCGCTGCTCGCCGCCGGGCACACGCGACCCAACTACCGCCACCGTGAGCTGCCGTGCCCATTCGGGGTGCTCACGCTCGCCGTCGCGCTGCTCGCCCTGATCCCGCTCACCCTGATCGAGCGCCTGGCCTCCACCAGCGTATTCCACCCAGAGCTCGTCCCGATCGCCGTGTACGCGCTCGGGGTGCTCGGGTTGGGCTTGCTCGACGACACGCTCGCGCCGGAGTCCGGGGTGCGCGGGTGGCGCGGACACGCGACGGCGATCATGCGCGGCGAGCTCTCGACCGGCGCCTTGAAGGCGGCCGGCTCGCTCGGCCTGGCGCTCTTGGCGATGAGCTGGCTGGGGCTCTCCAACGGGCGCTGGCTGCTGGCCGCCGGCGTGCTCGTGCTGGCGACGAACGTCTTCAACCTGCTCGACCTGCGCCCGGGGCGCGCCACCAAGGTGTTCGTGGCACTCGGCGTCGGGCTGACGCTCGGGGCGGGCGGGCTGCGAGCGCTGTGGGCGCTCGGCTTGTTCGCCGCCCCGGCGCTCGTCGCCGGCTTGTATGACCTGCGCGAGCGCGTCATGCTCGGCGACACCGGCGCCAACCTGCTGGGCGCGCTCGCCGGCCTGTGGCTGGTGCTGACGCTGTCGGGCACCGGGCAGCTAATCGCGCTCGCACTGCTCGCCGCGATCACCGTTTACGGTGAGTTTTCCTCAATTTCCGGGTTGATCGAAAGGACTCCGCTCCTGCGCCGTCTAGACTCCCTTGGCAGGCCCGTATGAGCATGCATCACACCGACCGCCACGCGCAGGCGCCCACCAAGACCCGGTTCATCTTCGTGACCGGCGGCGTCGTCTCCTCGCTCGGCAAGGGCATCGCGGCCGCCTCGCTCGGGCGCCTGCTGGTCTCCCGCGGCCTGAGTGTCGGACTGCAGAAGTTCGACCCGTACATCAACGTCGACCCCGGCACCATGTCGCCCTACCAGCACGGCGAGGTATTCGTGACCGAGGACGGCGCCGAGACCGACCTCGACCTCGGCCACTACGAGCGCTTCACCGACGCCAACACCTCGAGCGCCTCGAACGTCACCGCCGGCGGCGTCTACGACACGGTCATCCGCCGCGAGCGCCGCGGCGACTACCTCGGCGGCACCGTGCAGGTCGTCCCGCACATCACCGACGAGATCAAGCAGCGAGTGTCTCTGATCGCCGAGCTGAGCGACGCTGACTTCGTGATCACCGAGATCGGCGGCACGGTCGGCGACATCGAGTCGCTGCCGTTCCTCGAGGCCATCCGCCAGTTCCCGGTGGACGTCGGGCGCCGGCGCTGCCTGTTCATCCATCTGACGCTCGTCCCCTACATCGGCCACGCGGGCGAGCTGAAGACCAAGCCGACCCAGCACTCGGTCAACGAGCTGCGGCGCATCGGCATCGCGCCCGACATGCTCATGTGTCGCTCGGAGGGCTCGCTGTCGAGCGAGATCCGCAAGAAGATCGCGCTGTTCGCCAGCCTGCCGGCCGAGGCGATCGTGTCGGCGTGCGACGTCGACAACATCTACAAGGTGCCGCTGACCTTCCGTGAACAGGGGGTCGACGACTTCATCCTCGAGCACTTCGGGATGGAGGCCCAGCAGCCGGAGTTGAGCCGCTGGACCGAGCCGATCGAGCGCTGGGAACGGTCCACGCGCACGGTGAGGATCGCGCTGGTCGGCAAGTACGTGCGCCTCGAGGACGCCTACCTGTCGGTCTCCGAAGCGCTGCGTCACGCCGCCTCGCTGCAGGACGCCAGGGTGCAGATCGACTGGATCGACTCCGAGAGCCTCGAGGGCGCCGATGACGGCGAAGCGCTCGAGCGCCTGCGCGCGGCCGACGGCATCCTCATCCCGGGTGGCTTCGGCGGGCGCGGGATCGAGGGCAAGATCGCCGCCGCCCGCGTCGCGCGCGAGCAGCGCATCCCGTTCCTGGGCATCTGCCTGGGGATGCAGGTGGCGGTCGCCGAGTTCGCCCGTCAAGTGGCCGGCATGGACGGCGCCAACTCGACCGAGTTCGACATCGAGACGCCGTTCCCGGTGATCGACCTGCTGCCCGAGCAGAAGGAGGTGGCGGACCTCGGCGGCACCATGCGCCTGGGCGCCGACCCGATCAAGCTGCACGCCGGTAGCCGCGCCCGCGAGGTGTACGGCGAGGCGGTCATCTACGAGCGCCACCGCCACCGCTATGAGGTCAACAACCTGCTGCGCAAGCGCCTCCAGAGCGCCGGCCTGCGGGTCACCGGCACCTCGCCCGACGAGCGCCTGGTCGAGATCATCGAGCTCGATGAGCACCCGTTCTTCGTCGCCTCGCAGTTTCACCCGGAGTTCAAGTCGCGTCCCGAGCGCCCCGCGCCGCTGTTCCGTGGCTTCATCGCCGCCGCCCTCACGTCCTCCCCGGAGTCCGAGCGCGGCGACGGGCAGGACCCGGCGGGTGGCGAGGAGCGGGACGAGCCTGACCCGGACGTCTCGCCCGAGCGGGCGCAGCGCGTCCTGCCGTGACGGTGGCGGCGTCCGTGCCCGCCGTCGGTGAGCTCCCCCTTCGGGGACTACGCGAGCGTTCTTATTTGAGCGGCACGTTCGCAGAGTTGTGCCGGATCGAGAGCCCGTCCGGGCGCGAGCGCGAGTGCGCCGAGCGCGTGATCGCCGAGCTGCGCGCGCTCGGCATCGACGTGCACGAGGACGACGCCGGACCGCGCGCCGGCTCTAACTGCGGCAACCTGCTCGCGCGCATCCCCGGCGGCCCCGGCAGCGCCGGCGGTGCTGCCATCGCCGGCGGCGCCGAGGACACTGGGGCCGCACCGGGCGCCGAGCGTGCGCGTCCGTCGCTGCTGTTGTGCGCGCACCTGGACACCGTGCCGGCGCTCGCGCCGATCGAGCCGGTGCTCGTGGACGGCTTCTGGGAGAACGCCAACGATGGCATCCTGGGTGCCGACAACAAGGCGGCGGTGGCCGTGCTGCTGGCGCTCGCGCGCCACGTGCACCGTCACGGCGCGCCGGTCGACGTCGAGCTGCTGTTCACGGTCGGCGAGGAGGTCTCGCTGGCCGGCTCCAGGGCGTTCGACGCGTCGGTCCTGCGCAGCCGCCACGGCTTCGTGTTCGACCACGCGACCCCGATCGGCGAGGTGGTGGTCGACTCGCCGACCCATTTTCGCGTGGAGGCGTCGTTTCGCGGCGCGGCCGCGCACGCTGGCGTCCGTCCGGAGCAGGGCCGCAGCGCGATCGTGGCGGCCGCGCGTGCGATCGCCTCGCTGCCGCACGGACGCCTCGAGGATTCGAGCACGGTCAACGTCGGCATGATCAACGGCGGCAGCGCCATCAACGTGGTGCCCGAACATTGCACGCTGACGATGGAGGCGCGCGCGTTCGGGGATGAGCGCGCCGAGACGCTGGTGGCGGAGATCGTCGATCGCATACACGAGGCGGCCAACCTCGAGGACTGCGACTGCGACGTCGACGTGAGCGTCCAGCGCACCTTCTCCGGCTTTCACCTGACGGCGTCCAATCCGACCGTGGCGCTGGCCGAGGCGGCGCTGCGGGCGTGCGGGCACGAGCCGGTTCACATCTCAAGCGGCGGCGCGTCGGATGCCAACGAGCTGCTGCTGCGGGGCGTGCAGACGGTCAACCTGGCCAACGGCACCGAGCGCAACCACGAGCCCGGCGAGCGCGTCAGTGTGCTCGCGCTCGAGCAGATGCTCGAAGTCGCGCTGGCGCTCGTCGACGGGGCGGGAAGCCTGCCGGCGGGCGCGGCCCTGTAGCTTGCAGCGCGGATGCTGAAGCTGCGCCCCGCAAGAGTGCTGGAGACACGCCGCGCGCATGATGGCCTTGAGAGCGACGTACATGTACGTTCCGCGGTCGAGGTCGAGCAGCGCCTGATCGTCGAGCTGACCGACGGTGAGGCCAAGGGCGCGCGCCGCGAGGCGATCGCCGACACCGCCCTGGTCGGCCACGCGGAGGTGGGCGACGAGCTGATCGTCAATACCCAGGCGCTCGATCTGGGGCTCGACTCCGGCGGCTTCGATGTTGTGCACGTCAACCTCACCCGCGGGCTCGAAGCCCATCCTGGCCCCGCCGACTCGGACCCCGCCGACTCGGACCCAGCCCACCCGGCCGGTCCGGGCGACCCGCACGTGATGAAGCTCAACTACACGAGCCTCCAGCACGCGGTCGCCCCGGTTGAGAGGGGCACGCTCGAGCTTCCGATCGGGCGCCCGACCGCGGTGCTGGCCCTCCACGGTCAACTAGCGGCGCTCGCGTGGGCCTTCCAACAGACGGCGCCCGGCGCCAAGCTCGGCTACGTGCAGACCGAGGGCGGCGCGCTGCCCGGAGGGCACTCCCGTACCGTGCGCACGCTGCGCGAACGTGGCCTCTTGGCCGGTCATCTGACTGCCGGCGCGTGCTTCGGCGGCGAGGGCGAGGCGATCACCACCGCGGGCGCCGTCCACCACGGCCTGCGCGTGCTCGGCTGGGATGCCGCCGTGTGCGGGCCGGGTCCCGGGATCGTCGGCTCGGGCTCCACCCTCGGACACGGCGGCATGAGCGCCCTGGATTCCGCGCACGTGGCGCTCGCGTTGGGCTGCCCGACGCTGCTGGTCGCGCGCATGTCGTCGGGCGATCAGCGCAGCCGCCACCGCGGCATCTCACACCACACGCTGACGGTGCTCGACCTGCTGCTCGAGCCGGTCACCGTGGCGCTGCCCGCCGGCGTGCGCTCGCCGGTCGGCTCGGACCTGCGCGCCGGACTGCAGTCGGTGTTCGGCGGGGCGATGCCCAGTCGCCCGGCGGGCGACCGCGCGGCGTTGGCGGTCGAGGTCGAGCGCCCCGCGCGTATCGCCCGCCACGACTGGCGCCGCGCGAAGATCGACCTGCCGGCATTTGCCGGCAGCGGGCTGCCCGCGCAGACGATGGGCCGCGGGCTGGTCGCCGATCCGCTGTTCTTCGGCGCCGCGCTGGCCGCCGGCGGTGTGCTCGCCGAGCTGGTCGCCGAGTGTGCCGACGACGTCACCTCCGGGCACGCGCAGGAAGCACCCGACGAGCATGTCGCCGACGCACCCGGCGAGCATGTCGCCGAGCCCTCGGGCGAGCAGGTGGGATGAGCTCGAGCTTCGAGCCGGCCGGTGGGGAGACCGTCTACCACGGCAACCTGGTCGATGTTCGCGTCGAGCGCTTTCGCCACGCGGACGGCGAGCAGGTGACGCGCGAAATCGTGCGCCACAGCGGGGCGGTCGCGATCGTGGCATACGATGAGCAGTACGTGTGGCTCGTGCGCCAGCCACGCGAGGCGGTTGGTGAGCCGGGGCTGCTGGAGATCCCGGCCGGGCGCCTGGACGTCGAGGGTGAGCAGCCGCTTCAGGCGGCACGGCGCGAGCTGGCCGAGGAGATCGGGCGCGGCGCCGACAGCTGGGAGCTGGTGTTCGACTACTACGTGAGTGCCGGCATCACCGACGAGCGCGTGTACCTGTACGCCGCCGGCGACCTGCACGAGGCGAGTGCTCACAGCGAGGAGGAGGAGCGCATCGAGATCGTCCCGTGGCCGCTGTCGGAGCTCGACGCGGCGATCGAGCGTTGTCGCGACGCCAAGACGCTGATCGGCTTGCAGTGGCTCGCGCGCCGGTTGGGCGCCTGACCCGGGTTGGGCGCCTGACCCGGGCTGGGCGCCTGACCCGGGCTGGGCGCCTGGACCCGGCCTGGGCCCCTGGACCCGGCCTGGGCCCCTGGACCCGGCCTGGGCCCCTGGACTCGGGCTGGGCCTCTGGCCCTGGGCTTGCGTCTGATCGGGGCTGAGTGTCGGATTCGGCTGGGCGCCTGCTTGCACCTCCAAGGAGCGCCCATACCGGCAGCGAAGCTCCCATCATGGCGCCCGTCGAGACAATTCCGCGCCAGTCGCACCACGCGAACCCGATCGAGCTGGCGAGCCCGATCGAGCACGCGAGCCCGATCGAGCACGCGAGCCGGATCGAGCCGCTGGTCCTGGACTTCCTGGCGTACCTGGAGCTCGAGCGCGGCCTGTCGCGCAACACGCTGACGGCGTACCGCTCGGACCTGCTGCAATTCGGGGAGTACCTCGAGCGCGGCGGTCTGAACGCGCTCGGCGCGAGCCACGGCGAGATCGCGGACTTCTTCGTGGAGCTGGGTGGGACGGTGGCGGCGAGCACGCTGGCGCGCAAGCTCGCGTGTCTGCGCTCGTTCTACCGCCACCTGCGTAGGGAGGGGGCGATCGAGCACGACCCGATGGCGGATCTGCGCGGGCCGCCGAAGACTCAGCGCCTGCCGCGGGTGCTCTCGCGCGAGGAGGTCGCGCGGCTGCTGGCCCAGCCGGCGGGGACGGCGCCGCTGGCTTTGCGCGACCGCGCGCTGATAGAGCTGATGTACGCGTGCGGGCTGCGGGCGTCGGAGGCGGTCGGGCTGGAGCTCGCGGACGTGGACGTTGAGGAGGGCCTTCTGTGCGCGCGGGGCAAGGGCTCGAAGGAGCGGATCGTGCCGGTCGGACGCCAGGCGCTGGCGGCGCTCGAGGCGTATCTGCGCGGCGGGCGCCCGGCGTTGCTCGCCGCACGCGGCCAGGCGGCGCACACACGGCTCTTCTTGAACAGTCGTGGCGGGGCGCTCACCCGCCAGGGCCTTTACAAGATCGTGCAGGGACACGCGCGCACGGCGGGCCTGCACGAACGCATGAGCCCGCATACGCTGCGCCACAGCTTCGCCACCCACCTGCTGGCGGGCGGCTGCGATCTGCGCTCGCTGCAGGAGATGCTCGGCCACGCGGACCTGACGACCACCCAGGTGTACACGCACCTGTCGGCGGAGCGGCTGAAGGATGCGTACTTCGGCGCCCACCCGCGCGCGACGCTCGCGCGCTAGCGGTCGGTAACGCGATCGATGAGTCAGGAGCGCAGCCGGCGGGCGTTCGTGCTGGTGATCGACGCGTGTGGCATCGGCGCGGCCCCGGACGCGGCGAGCTACGGCGACAGCGAGACCAACACGCTGGCGCACCTGGCGGACGCGCTCGGTGGCCTCGAGCTGCCGACCCTGGCGCGCCTGGGGCTCGGCTCGATCGCGCCGCTGCGAGGTGTGGCTGCGAGCGCGGACCCGGCGATCCACGGGCGCCTGTGCCCCCAGGGGCCGGGCAAGGACTCGATTAGCGGCCACTGGGAGCTGATGGGGGTAATCGCCGAGCGCGCGCTGCCGACGTATCCGCATGGCTTCCCGCCTGAGATCGTCGAGGCGCTGGAACGTGCGAGCGGCCACGGGCTGCTGTGCAACCGCCCGGACAACGGCCTGGTGGCGATCGAGGCGTTCGGCGCGGAGCACGTGCGCACGGGGGCGCTGATCGTGTACACGTCGGCGGACTCGGTGCTGCAGTTGGCGGCGCACGTCGAGCGCGTCCCGCCGCCCGAGCTCTACCGTGCGTGCGAGCGGGCCCGTGAGCTGATGCACGGCGAGCACGCGGTTGGGCGCGTGATCGCCCGCCCGTTCGCGGGCGTCCCCGGAGCGTTCGTGCGCACCGACGGGCGGCGCGACTTTGCCCTCGAGCCGCCCGCGCGCAGCTACCTGCAGGAGCTCGAGGACGCGGGCGTGGAGGTGCACGGCGTGGGCAAGATCGAGGATCTGTTCGCGGGGGTGGGCTTGACGGCATCGCACCCGGGTGCCACGAACGAGCGCGCGCTCGAGCAGGTGGACGAGCTGTTCGAGCGGCTACCGGCGGGTCTGGTGCTGGCGAACCTGATCGAGACGGACCAGATCTACGGCCACCGCAAGGATGCCGAGGGGTTCGCGGCGGCGCTCGCCCACATCGACGCCCGCGTGGGTGTGCTGCTGGAGCGCATGCGTGAGGGGGATCTGCTGGTGTTGAGCGCCGACCACGGGGTCGACCTGGCGCACCCGGGCAGCGACCACACCCGCGAGTGCGTTCCGCTGTTGGCGGTCAGCGGCGAGATGCTCGCGCGCCGCCCGACCGGCGCAGCCGGCCCGACGGGCGCAGCCGGCCTGACCGGTGCGCACGGCCCGGGCCTGGGCGGCAAACGCCACGACGGGCAGCTGGCGGATGTGGGCGCGAGCGTGATGCGCTGGCTGACGGGCCACCAGGCGGACGGCCTGCCGGGGGAGGCGTTCGTAAGCTAGGGCGATGCCCGAGTTGCCGGAGGTGGAGACGATCAGGAGCCAGCTGGCGCCGCTGGTGGAGGGACGCAAGCTCCTGCAAATCGAGGTGCTCGACTGGCGCTGGTCGCGTCCGCTGGCACCGGAGGAGCTCGAGCGGGCGCTGACGGGCAGACGCGTGGAGCGCCTGGGCAGGCGCGGCAAGTACCTGCTGTGGAGCTTCGACGGCGACGTGCACCTGGCCCAGCACCTGCGCATGACGGGCGCGGTGCTGGCGGACCCGGACCCGCGGCCGGCGCACGCGCGCGTGCTGATGCGCCTGGGCCCGCAGAGAGGAGGGTCGCGGCGCACGGTGCGCCTGGTGATCGACGACCCGCGCCGGTTCGGCACGGGTGAGCTGCTGCTGGGCGCGGACGCGCTGGCTGGGTTCCTGGCGGCGCGGCTGGGCCTGGAGCCGTTTGACGAGGGCTTCACGGTCGAGCACCTGCGCGGGCTGGCGGCGGGTCGCACGGCGCCGATCAAGGCGTTCCTGCTCGACCAGCGCAGGATCGCGGGGGTGGGCAACATCTACGCGGACGAGGCGCTGTTCCGGGCGGGCATCCATCCGCGTAGGGCGGCCGGGCGCCTGACGCGCGAGCAGTGGGGGAGGCTGCGCGAGGGTGTGATCGCGTCACTGTCGGCGGGCATCGACGCGCGCGGCGCGAGCATCGACGACTTCCGCCACATCGACGGGGTGCAGGGGTCCTTCCAGAACCAGTTCCTGGTGCACCTGCGCGAGGATGAGCCGTGCGGGGTGTGCGGCACGACGGTGGTAAAGACGGTGGTGGCGGGCCGCGGGACGTACGTGTGCGAGAGCTGTCAGCCGCGCCCTCGGGGGACGGGGGTCAGGCCGCGAGCAGCTGGGCGAGGCGTCCGTCCTGGGCGGCAGCCTGGACCTCGGTGAAGCCGCCGAGCAGTTGCCCGTCGATGATGACCTGCGGGAAGGTCATCATGCCGGTCCGCTGGGCCAGCTCGACGCGCCCGTCGGGGTCCTTGGACAGGTTGATCTCGGCGAACTCCACGCCGCGGGACGTCAACAGGCCCTTGACGCGGGCGCAGAAGGAGCACGGCTCCGTTGTATAGACAGTTACATCGCTCATTACTTCATTTAATATAGCGAGCGATCGTTGTGACCATAAGCGGCGATCGGGCCGCCGCGCGCGGGTGCTTTGTCCGGCGGGTCCGGCTCAGCGCACGACATAGCGCTCGGGCACGATGTGCTCGGTGCGCTTGGGCGGGCGCAGGTACTTGCGCTCCTGGCGGTCGGGGAGCTTGGGCGGCTTGGGCTCTTGCGGGTGCTCGTAGGGGACGACGGACAGCAGGTGGCTGATGAGGTTCAGGCGGGCGGTGCGCTTGTCGTCGGCCTCGACCACGTACCACGGGCTGTGCTGGACGTCGGTGTAGGCGAACATGCGGTCCTTGGCTTCGGCGTAGTCGACCCAGCGGGCGCGCGCCTGCAGGTCGGTGGGACTGAACTTCCAGCGCTTGCGCGGGTCGGACATGCGTTTCTCAAAGCGTCGCTCCTGCTCGTCGTCTGACACGGACAGCCAGTACTTGACGAGCGTGATCCCGTCGTTGACGAGCGCCTGCTCGAACAGCGGGCAGAAGCGCAGGAACTCTTCGTACTGCTGATCGGTGCAGTAGCCCATGACGTGCTCGACGCCGGCGCGGTTGTACCAGCTGCGGTTGAACAGCGCGATCTCGCCGCCGGCGGGCAGACGCTGGACGTAGCGCTGGAAGAACCACTGCGACTGCTCGCGCTCGCTGGGGGTGGGGACGGACACGACCCGGCAGGTGCGCGGGTTGAGGTAGGCGACGATGCGCTTGATGGCGCCGTCCTTGCCGGCGGCGTCGCGCCCCTCGAACAGCACCACGAGGCGCCGGCCGGAGGAGACGATCCACTCCTGCATGTACACCAGCTCGGTCTGCAGGCGCAGGAGCTCCTTTTCGTACTGCTTCTCGCTCAGCTCCTGCGGCTCGTGGTCGTTCACGTGGCGCTCAAGTTAGCGCTCGCGCGGCGAAGCGCGCCGCTCGGGTGCCCCCGCCCGCTGCCCGACGCGGTTTCCGCCGCCGATGCGCTTCCGCCGCCCGACGCGCATCCCGCGGGCGTCGTCGGCGGCGTGCATCACCATTGAGGGCATGGCGGGCAAGGCGGTGAAGACGGAGGCGGTGGTGTTGCGCTCGATGCGCTACGGCGAGGCCGATCGCATACTGCACCTGTACACGCCCCATCGTGGGCGCGTGGGCGCGATCGCCAAGGGGGTGCGGCGCGCGCGCAGTCGCTTCGGGGGACGCCTGGAGCCGTTCTTCCGCGTGAGCGCGGAGCTGCACGAAGGACGCGGCGAGCTGTTGACGGTGACGGGCGCGCAGACGATCGACCCGTACGTGCGTCTGCGCGCGGACGCGGAGGCGCTGGACGCGGCGGCGCGCGCGTGCGACGCGGTGGGGCGGTTGTTCGAGACCTCGGAGCCGCACCCGGGGGTGTTCAACCTGCTGTGCCGCCAGCTGGCGCTGCTGGACGAGCGCGCCGGCGAGGCGCAGACGGGAGTGGCAGCGGGCGTGGTTCAGGCGAGCGCGCCGGTCGCGGGCGTGGAGCAGGCGAGTGGGCCGGTGGCGGGCGTGAGCGCGCGGGCGGGGGCGCTGGCGTTTCGCATGAAGCTGCTGGTGGCGGCGGGCCTGGCGCCGCAGTTGGGCGGGTGTGCGAGCTGCGGCGAGCACGAACACCTGGTGGGCTTCTCGGGGGCGGCGGGCGGGGTGGTGTGCGCGGCGTGCGAGGCGGGCTCGTTCCCGCTGCACGAGGAGGCGCACCGCTTCATGACGGACGCGCTAGGGCTGTCGTTGAGCGAGGTCGG
>Ga0210389_10002422_pt1 | contig 14701 bp, 10 predicted proteins | sample IncBWH28OmetaG_FD_160127 | JGI IMG/M metagenome (GOLD analysis project Ga0210389, IMG submission 160127) | Forest soil microbial communities from Barre Woods Harvard Forest LTER site, Petersham, Massachusetts, United States - Inc-BW-H-28-O ...
CTTAAAGCGATTTACGACAGACGTTGACGGGCATCACGCGGAATTGGATTACACACTGGCGGATGGTGTGATGACGATCACGCACACCCGCGTGCCGCGGGAGATCGGCGGTCGAGGCATCGCAGCCGAGTTGATGCGTGCGGCGCTTGAAGTAGCCGAAAAGCACGGCTGGTCGGTCGATCCGGCATGCTCTTACGCCGCTGCATATATGCGCCGCCAGCGCCAAGCGCCCGATAAAGTTCACATGGATGAACTGTTGGATGAGGCGCTGGAGGAGTCCTTTCCCGCCAGCGACTCGCCGGCGGTGGGCGGCGCAAACTAATAGGAGCCTGAAATCGATCAGAGCATCGGGTGGCCCTGGTGCGCCACGAGCAGATCGTGCATGTCGTTCGCGTGCTCTTCTTCCACCACCAATATGCCCTCGAGCATGGTGCGCGTGCCCGGGTCCTTGTCGCCGAAATAGCGGATCAGCTCCCGGTAGTGATCCACGGCGATTCGCTCCGCGATCAAATTTTCCTTGATCATCTCCACCAGATTGCCGGCGGTCCCGTATTCGGAGGCTGCACGCGATGTCAACGTCGTGGGATTGAAATCGGGTACGCCGCCAAGCTGGTTGATGCGCTCGGCGACCTCGTTCATGTGCCCCTGCTCTTCCTTGGCATGCTGCGCAAACTCTGCCTTGACGCCCTCGCTGGAAATGCCCTGGGCCGCGACCGCATGCATGGTGTAGCGCAGGACGCAGACGATTTCCGTCGCCAGAACGGACTGCAGGATGTCGATCGCTTTCTTGACGTCACCCTTGTAGGTAAAGGTTACGCCGCCGCCGGCAATGTGTTTGCGCGCCCGATCGCGCAGTGTCTTTACATCCGTCAAGAACGGTTTGGCTGGTTTTTTCTGTTTGGCCACTGAAGTCACTCCTGAAGGTCGCGATAGCGGGCTGGTATTTATACACCGCCGCGCGGGCATTTCCGAGAACATCCGAATGGGGCTTCGTCGGACGTCGAGCCAAGCGGCTGTCAGCGATTCGCCGACACAGGGAGGGTTAAGAAGACTCAAGGCACTGCTCTTCCGTGCCTTGACGCTTACTATTCCCCCAACGCCGTATCCAGCGCCGCCATCAAGGGCCCGAGCTTGGGCGGGCTGGCCTCCACTGCCGGGGCAACCCCGTAATGGCGCAATGCGCGCGAGCACACAGGCCCGATCGATGCGACGATCGAACGATTCAGATTATTCGCCAGATCCGCGGCACTTCCCGACTTCTCGGCCATCGAATAGAGGTTGTGGATTTGCACGGCACTGGTGAAGACAACGGCATCGACGCCTCCGCGCGACAGCGCCGCGAGCAGATTGGAGAGCGGCTGCGTGTCGGCCGGCAAGGCCCAGCGGTAGGTGGCGATTTCCTGCACCGTGGCGCCCCGGGCCTTCAATCCCGCGGCCAGCGCTTGGTTCGTTTCGCCGTACCGCTGCACCAGGACCGAAGCGCCCCCGATCGGAACATCGGCGAGAGCGGCGAGCACGGTTTCGGTGGTGAAGGGCGAGGCAGCCTTGATGTCGATGCGGATGGCGCGCGCGTTGAGCTCGCCGACCGGCTTCGGGCCGCGCACCACCACCATGGATGCGGCCAGGCGTTCTTGCAGTTCCACGCTCAAGCCCGCTGCATCGGCCGCGGCAAACAGCGCCCGCGTGCCGACACCGGTTTGAAAGATGCAAATTTTGAAAGGATCAATCCGCCATCGTGCCAGCAGCGAACTCACCGCCTGCGGATCGATATCCGGCACCTCTTCCAAGGCGGGCGCGAGCAGGGGCACACCGCCGCGGCGCGCGACCATATCGGCAAGGTGGGCGCCGGTGCGCGTCTCCAATATCGCCACGACTTTGGATTTCATGCCCGGGTTATTCAACCAGCATAATGCGGGCATGTCGACCTGGCTGAAGGCGCTCGCGGGCGCCGCAATTGTCTTTGCCTTTGCGCCGATGCTGTCCGCGCAGCCGCTCGAGCCGGTCCGTGACGAGTTCGTCGCTGCCATGCAGCGCATCCGCCTGCATCAGCCGGATGTCCCGGATTCGCCCGCGTTGCAAAACTACGCCATCCACGACTACCTGGTCGCAGCCCGGTTGCGGCGCGACCTGACGTTGAGCGCGAACGAAACCCTCGATGCGGCGATCGATGCTTTCCTGCGAGCACATGCCGGACAGCCCGTGACGCGCGGCCTGCACCGGGATTGGCTCGTCAGCCTCGCGCAGCGCCGGCGCTGGGACTGGTTTCTGCCGCGCTCCGCGGATGTCGTCGATCCGGTTTTGGCGTGCGACAGGCTCGAAGCACGCTTGTCCACGGACGATACGCAAGGGCTCGGCGCCGCCGCGCTCGCCCGCTGGGTTCTTCCGCAGAAGGCGCCCGCGGAATGCGCCGATGCATTCGCTTGGCTGCGCCGGCAGGGCCTGCTCACACCGGCGTTGGCGGAAAATCGCACGCGGGCGGCGCTCTCGGCCGACCTGCCGCGGTTGGCGCGGGAATTCGCCGCCGATGTGCCGATTGACCGCAGGGCCGCGCTGCTGCAGTGGTCCGATCTTCTCGATTCACCGCGATCGGCATTGAATGTTCTGGCGACGCATCCTTCATTGGCGGTCGAACCGGAGGCCTTGGCTTCGGGGTTCGAGAAACTGGCGCGCACCGAGCCGGCCAGTGCGTTGGACTTGCTGCCGAAACTCATCGCACGCGACGGCCTGACGGCGGAACTCAAAGGACGGCTGCAGCGCGCCGCGGCGCTGGGTGCCGCCTACGACCGCGATGCGCGCGCGATCGCCGCATTCGACGATCTGCCGCCGGCCGCGGTGGATGGCCAGGTGCAGGAGTGGCGGGTGCGGGCGGCACTGTGGAACGGGGACTACGCCCGCGCCCTCGCGTGGACGGAACAAATGCCGCCGAGCCTTTCCGCGCAGCCTCGTTGGCGCTACTGGCACGCCCGCGCCATCGCGGCCACTCAAGGCGCTGCAGCGGCAGCGCCGCTGTTCCGTGAAATCGCCGGCCTGCGCGACTACTACGGCTATCTTGCGGCCGATCGCCTGGCCCAGCCCTACAATCTCAACGTGCGTCCCTCGCCGCTCGACGCCGCCGCGCAGGCCGCGCTGGCGAAAACGGCCGGCTTGATTCGCGCGCACGAACTGTTCGATTGCGACATGAGCGACGAGGCCACCTCGGAATGGAACGCCGTGCTCGAGGGCGCCGACAATGCCTTGAAAGTGCAAGCGGCCCTGCTCGCCTCGAGCTGGGGCTGGTTCGCGCAATCCATTACCACGCTCGCGCAGAGCGGGGAGTTCGACGATGTGACGCTGCGCTATCCGCGGCCCTACATGGATGCGGTGGTTCGAGCCAGCAAACTCGCGCAGTTGCCGCAGGATTGGATATTGGCCGTGATGCGCCAGGAGAGCCTGTTTCGCAAGGATGCGGTATCCCATGCGGATGCCCGCGGCGTGATGCAAATGGTCACATCGACCGCCTCGGCGGTCGCGCGGCGCTGGCACCTGTCATCCCCGGGGCGCGATGGCCTGTTTGATCCCGCAATCGCCGTGCCGCTGGGCGCCGCCTACTTTCGCGAACTGCTGGATCGTTATGGCGAGCAGTTGACGTTGAGTCTCGCCGCCTACAACGCCGGGCCCGCCGCCGTCGCGCGCTGGCTGCCGCGCACGCCGATGGATGCCGACGTTTGGATCGAGAATATTCCCTATAACGAAACACGGGGCTATGTGCAGCACATCCTGGAACACATCGTGGCGTTTGCGTCGGTGCGGGGCGTGCAAATCCCGCGCCTCGATGTCCTCTTGTCCGACGTCGAACCGGCGGAACCTCCGGCGCAGCCTCCGTTGTGATACGTTGCCTCAATATAGATAAAGGGGGATGAGCATGCGATCGATTGCTTCCTTACGCGCCGCCATCATGGCCGGTGCCGTGCTTACCCATGCCGCACTCACGCCGGCATTCGCCGATACGGTCGTGGTCAGCGCGGACCGGATGGTCGACGTGCTGACGGGGCGCGTGGTGGATCATCCGCAGATCACCATTACCGATGGCCGCATCACGGCCGTCGGCCCGGACGCCGCGTCGCCGCCGGGCGCGCGCCGGGTCGATCTTCCGGGCATGACGCTGCTGCCGGGCTTGATCGACATGCACACGCATTTGACCTCCGATCCACGTTTCAGCGGCTATCGACGGCTGCAATTCACGGATAACTTCTGGACGGTGGTCGGCGTGGCCAACGCCCAAAAAACCCTGGAGGCGGGCTTCACCACGATCCGTAACGTGGGTTCGGCGAATTTCGACGATGTCGCCATCAAGCAAGCCATCGAGCAGGGTATCGTGCCCGGACCGCGGATCGTTCCGGCGACTTACGCCATCGGCGCCACGGGCGGGCACTGCGACGCCACGGAACTGCCTCCGTCGGTTTCCGTGCCCAGACCGGCGGTTGCGAACGGTCCGGAAGAGATCCGCGCGACCGTGCGTAGACTGCGCAAGTACGGCGCGGAAGTCATTAAATTTTGCGGCACGGGCGGCGTGCTTTCCAAGACCGACACCGTCGGCGGGCAGCAGTTCGATCTCGCCGAGATGAAGGCGCTGGTGGAGACTGCGCACATGCTGAACTTGAAGGTCGCCGTGCATGCCCATGGCACATCGGGAATCAAGGACGCCATCCGCGCGGGCGTTGACACCATCGAACATGCGAGCCTCGCCGATGAGGAAGCGTTTACCTTGGCCAAACAGCATGGCACGTGGTTTTCGATGGACATCTACAACGACGACTACATCATGGCCGAGGGCGAGAAAAACGGCGTCTACAAGGAATCGCTCGAGAAGGAGCGCTTGATCGGCCTGAAGCAACGGCAAACTTTTCAAGCGGCCGTGAAAGCCGGCGTCAAAATGATTTTCGGCACGGACGCGGGCGTCTATCCGAACGGCTACAACGCGCGCCAGTTTGTCACGATGGTGAAATGGGGGATGACGCCCATACAGGCGATTCAGGCGGCGACCGCGAACGCGGCCGAGGCGCTCGGCCGCCAGGCCGACGTCGGCGCCATCGCCGTCGGACGGTACGGCGACCTGATCGCGGTCGCGGGCGATCCGCTCGCGGATGTGTCGAGGCTGCAATCCGTGGGGTTCGTCATGAAGGGCGGCGAGGTCGTGAAGGCTGCAGCCAACTGAACCGCGGAACGCTCAGATGGACTCCTAACTCCCGCCGATGAGGCCGGCGGTAACGTTGATGGCAAACCCCAGAATCGATGCGTTGAAAAGAAACGACACCAGGGTTTGCGCGATCACGACACGGCGAATGTCCGCGCGCTCCGTCGACACATCCGCGGTTTGGCACGCCGCGGCGATGGTGAAGGAGAAATAAGCGAAATCCCAAAACACCGGCTCGGGCGTGTTGGGGAAGCGCAGCGGCCGCTCATTCGGTGCGGCGCTGTAAAACATGTCGGCGTAGCGCGTGGTGAACATGACGGGAACCAGGAGCCACGAATCAATCAGCGTGAGCGCCGCCAGCAAGACATGCGCGGCGCGCACCGAACCGCTCACCTGCCTGATGGTGGCCAGCGGCTCGACGATGGCAAAAATGCTGGCAACCGCCGCAATGACCACCACGATGAGAATGAAAGGCGCCGTCTCGTCCTCTTCGATGTACTGCGTGCAGATCTGCGCGGCGGTAAGGCGCCTCATCCAGAGAAAGATCAGCGTCAGAAACAGGATGACCCCGCCGTTCCAGCACAGCAGCACCCGGCTCAAAGCCGACCAGTCGCGCGGCAGCAAGAAGAAAAGGGCGCTGCCGACGATGCAGGCGATCCATATCCGGGGATGGCCGAGGAACAGATCCTTCATGTTGCCGGACATATTGCCGGACGGCCGCGCTACTTGCCTTCCTTCGCCACCAGGTACTTGACCAGGTCGACCAATTGATCCGTGCCTCCCGCCGATTCCACGTGCAATCGATACTTGCCGTTGACGACGATGGTGGGCGTGCGATCGACCTTGAATCCCATGATCAGATCCTGAGCCGTGCGCACCTTGAGATCAGCCGAGAAGGACTTTGAGGTTGCGATGAATTTCTCGACGGGCACGCCGGCATGCTGGCTGTAGAACTTGGCCGCGTCCTCGATGGTCGGCATGCGGCTCTTGAGGGCGTGCGTCGACGGGTCGGTGGTGCTCAAGTCTCCGCCCTTCCACACGGCGTCGAACATGGCGTCGTGCGTCTGCTGATCCACGCCGAGTATTTGCGCGGTGACGTACGCGAGTTGAAACATCGGCCAGTCCTCGGCGGTATTGAACGCCGCGGGGAGATAGTCCACCACCACGTTGGCGGGCATGGCCTGCTTCAATTTGCGCATGGTGGGTTGAAAAAGATTGCAGGCCGGGCAGGCATAGGAGAACACTTCGGTCACTTCAATTTTTCCCGGCGGCACCGACGGTGTTCGCACCGGTTGAATCAGGAAATAATTCACCCCCTCGGTCCACACCTGGGCGCTGCCGGCGGGCATCGCCAGGGCGAATGCCAGCAGGCCTAAGCATGTAATGGATTGGATCAATTTCATCGAGGCTCCTTCATGTCTGTCGCGGCGCAAATTCTAGCACCCGCCGATTCCGGCCTGGGCGGGCAATATTCACAATACTTTACATTGGGTTATGAACTTTCGAGTTTTCCGCGGTTCTACTCGCATGCTGCCATGATCAGTGTGTAGTTCAGGGTCGAATCTGGTTATAGTCTGCGGCTCGCCCGGGATGATCGTTTGGCAGTGCGTGCCACGGCATGGGCCCGCTATTGGTGAATTAGTGACAATTGAACAAGAAGATCCGCAATTTCTGGCGCCATCGCGGGACTCTCGACCTTTCATTGCCAGGCATTGGCGGGCATTGACCATCGCGCTCGTCATCGTGGCGCTTTTGGTTGTATTCGTTCTCTACCTGCGCACCAAACAGCCCGTCGCTGCACCGCCGCGGGGACGCAATGGCCAAAACGCCCCGGTGGCGGTAGCCGTCGCGACGGCTGCCACGGGCGACATTCAGGTAAAAATACCCGCGCTGGGGACCGTGACGCCCTTGGCCACGGTAACGGTCAGAACTCAGATCATCGGAACGCTGCAAAAGATTTTCTTTACCGAAGGTCAAGCCGTTCATCAGGGAGACGCCTTGGCGCAGATCGACCCGCGCCCCTACGAAGCCGCGCTGGAGCAGATGCGGGGCAACCTGATGCGCGATCAGGCTCTATTGGCCAACGCCAAAGTGGATTTGAATCGCTACGTGGAACTGGTGAAGGATGACTCCGTTGCGCAGCAAACGCTCGATACGCAACGCGCGTTGGTCGATCAGTTGGTGGGCACGATCCAGGCCGATGAGGGGCAGGTCAAGACGGCCCAGGTGAACCTGGTGTACACGCACATCATCGCGCCGGTGACGGGCCGAGTCGGGTTGCGCCAGGTCGACCAGGGGAACTACGTGACACCCGGCGACGCCAACGGCATCGTGCTCATCAATCAGCTGCAGCCCATAACGGTGATTTTCTCCATTCCCGAGGACAATGTTTCCGCCGTCATGAAGCAGGTGCATGCCGGCGCCGTTCTCAGCGTCGAGGCCTTTGATCGCACCAATGCGACCAAAATTGCCGATGGCAAGCTGCTGACCGTCGACAACTCGATCGACGTGACGACCGGAACCGTCAAGCTGCGCGCGCAGTTCGACAATGCGGACGGCGCGCTGTTTCCGAATCAATTCGTCAATGTTCAGCTGCTGGTGGATACCTTGCACGATCAAGTCTGCATGCCGAACGCAGCGGTGCGCAGGGGCGCACCCAACGGCGTCGCAACCACCTTCGTGTATCTGGTCAATGCGGACCGCACCGTAAGCGTGCGCCCGGTGACATTGGGCGTGGTCGATGGCGAACGGGTTGCGGTGAACGCCGGGCTCAAGACCGGCGAAGTTGTCGTCACCGAAGGTGGGGACCGGCTGCGCGACGGCGCGCAAGTCCAATTGCCGGGTTCGGCGCCCGCGCCTGCCGCCGCGGCGCAGCCACCCGGCCAGGCAGCCGCGCCCGGCACACCAGGCGCGCCCGGCACACCAGGCGCGCGCCGCGGCAAGGGGCGCGGCAAACCACCCTCATCGCCGTGATGCCGTGAACCCTTCACGCATCTTCATTCTGCGGCCCGTCGCCACCACGTTGTTGATGGTGGCGATATTGATCGTGGGCGCGATGGCCTATTTGCAGCTGCCGCTCTCTGCGCTGCCCGAAGTTGCGTATCCGACGATCCAGGTGCAGACGTTTTATCCCGGCGCCAGCCCCGAGGTGATCACTTCCGCCATCACGGCGCCGCTGGAAAAACAATTTGGACAAATGCCGGGCTTGAGCCAGATGTCCTCGACCAGCTCGGCGGGCGCCTCGGTCATCACGTTGCAATTCACCCTTTCGCTGGCCATCGACGTGGCGGAACAAGAAGTCCAAGCCGCGATCAGCGCCGGACAGAACCTGCTTCCCCAGGACCTGCCCGCGCCGCCGATCTACGCCAAGGTCAATCCCGCCGACGCGCCCGTTCTTATTCTCGGCATCACATCGAAGACCATGGCGCTCACGGATGTCGAGGACCTGGTCGACACGCGAATCGCGCAGAAGATTTCGCAAATCAAAGGCGTGGGCGTGGTCAGCATCAGCGGTGGCCAACGTCCGGCGGTGAGAGTGGTCGCCAATCCCCGGGCGATGGCGGCGTATGGACTCAATCTGGACGACTTGCGCACCACGATCAACAACGCCAATCAGAATGGCCCAAAGGGCACGCTCGACGGGCCCGCCAACGCCTATACGATCAACACCAACGATCAGATCCGAAACGCCGATGACTACGGCAACGTCGTGGTCGCCTACAAGAACGGCGCGCCGGTGCGTCTCAAGGATGTAACGACCCTCCTGTCGGGCGCGGAAAATTCCAAATTGGGCGGCTGGATGAATTCGGTTCCTGCGCTGATCCTGAACGTCCAACGGCAACCCGGCGCAAACGTCGTCGACGTCGTCGACAGGATCCAAGAGCTGCTGCCCTCGCTCAAGGCGGACATGCCCGCGGGCGTGGACGTGGCTCTGCTCACGGACCGCACGATCACCATCCGCGCTTCCGTCAAGGATGTTGAATTCGAATTGATATTGGCGGTCGTGCTCGTCGTGCTCGTGATCTGGCTGTTCCTGCGCAATATTCCCGCCACCATCATCCCGAGCTTGTCGGTGCCGCTGTCGCTCATCGGTACATTTGCGGTCATGTACCTGGCCAATTTCAGCCTGAACAATCTGTCGCTGATGGCGTTGACCATTGCGACCGGATTCGTGGTCGACGATGCCATCGTCATGATCGAAAATATTTCCCGCTACATCGAAGCCGGCGAATCGCCGCTCGAGGCCGCGCTCAAAGGCGCGGGCCAGATCGGCTTCACGATTATTTCCCTGACCATCTCGCTCATCGCGGTGCTCATTCCCCTGCTTTTCATGCAGGACGTCGTCGGCAGGTTGTTCCGGGAGTTTGCGGTCACGCTTGCGGTGACGATTTTGATATCGGCCGTGGTCTCTCTCACGCTGGTACCCATGCTGTGCGCGAGGCTGCTGAAGCACCGCCCGAAAAATGCACGTGCTCAGACGGAATCCGGGAAGTGGTTCACCGCGGTCGTCGAATGGTACGGCCGCCGCCTTACCTGGGTGCTCGACCATCAAAAATCGACGATGTGGGTTGCGACCGGAACGGTCGCGCTGACTGCGCTGCTCTATGTGCTGATTCCCAAGGGCTTCTTTCCCGATCAAGACACGGGCCTGATTCAAGGAGTATCGGAAGCGTCCGAGTCGATTTCCTACTCCGCCATGGCCGCGCGCCAGCAAGCCCTCGCCGCGGCGATCCTCAAGGATCCCGATGTCGTCAGTCTCTCTTCGTTCATCGGCGTGGATGGCAACAATGTCACGTTGAACAGCGGCCGCTTCCTGATCAATCTGAAGCCTCGCGCCGACCGCTCCACAACCGTGACCGACGCGATCCGGCGGCTGCGCGACGAAACCGCCGATGTTTCAGGGATCACGGTCTACATGCAGCCGGTGCAGGATCTCACGCTGGATAACACCATCAGCCGCACCCAATATCAGTTTACCTTGGAGAGCGCCGATTCGACCGCATTGTCGACTTGGACGCCGAAATTGGTGGCGGCGCTGGCGCAATTGCCGCAGCTGTCGGACGTCGTGAGCAATCAGGAAGACAACGGACTCGCGGCATACGTGACCATCGACCGCGATAGCGCCGCGCGCCTGGGGATCAGCGTCGGCACCGTCGACAACGCGCTTTACGATGCCTTCGGCCAACGGATCGTCTCGACCATATTCACCCAGTCGAATCAGTACCGCGTGATCATGGAGGCCGATCCGAAGGCCTATCGGTCGGTCGACGATCTGGCGTCCATTTATGTCCCATCCGCCGGCGGCGGCCAGGTGCCGTTGTCGGCGATCGCGAAGGTCGATGTGCAAACGCGCCCCATACTCATCAATCATTTGGCGCAGTTTCCGGCCACCACCGTTTCCTTCAACCTTGCGCCGAATGCCTCGCTCGGGTCGGCGGTTACCGCCATCGAGAACACCGAAAAGACCCTCGGCTTGCCGATCAGCATCCGCACGACGTTTCAGGGCGCGGCGCTCGCATTTCGCAGCAACTTGAGCAACGAATTGCTGCTCCTGATTGCGGCCGTCATGGTCATGTACATCGTGCTCGGGGTTCTATACGAGAGCTTCATTCACCCCATCACCATTTTGTCGACATTGCCCTCGGCGGGCATAGGCGCACTGTTGGCGCTCATGCTGTTCGGCGATGATCTGACCATCATCGCTCTGATCGGCATCATCCTGCTGATCGGCATCGTCAAGAAGAATGCCATCTTGATGATCGATTTTGCGATCGTCGCCCAGCATGATGAGGGCCTGTCGCCGCGCGACGCCATCTACAAGGCCTGTCTCTTGAGGTTTCGTCCGATTCTGATGACGACCGTGGCAGCCATCTTCGGCGCATTGCCGCTCATGTTCGGCACCGGCACGGGCTCCGAGCTGCGCCATCCTTTGGGCGTCAGCATCGTCGGCGGTCTCCTGGTCAGTCAAGTCCTGACGCTTTTCACAACACCGGTCATTTATCTGGCTTTTGATCGTATCGCAGCGCGCATGCGCGGCCGCGCGGCGAGCGCTTCCGACGCGCCGCTGGCGGAAGGCTCGGCATGAACATTTCCGCGCCCTTCATCAAACGGCCGGTTGCAACCACGTTGTTGACGATCGGCGTAGCACTGAGCGGCGCGGCCGCGTTTGCTCTGCTGCCGGTGGCGCCGCTGCCGCGCATCGATGTCCCCGCAATATTCGTCTCCGCGCAGTTGCCGGGCGCCAGCCCGGAAGTCATGGCCGCCACGGTAGCCACCCCTTTGGAGCGGCATCTTGGGGCCATTTCCGACGTCGATGACATGACATCGACGAGCGGTGTCGGCACGACCAGCATCCAGCTGACCTTCGGCATCGATCGCGACATCGACGGCGCGGCGCGCGACGTACAGGCGGCCATTGCCGCGGCGCATGCGGATCTGCCGACTTCCCTGACTCGCAATCCCACGTACCGCAAACTGAACACTTCCGCGATTCCGGTGATTGTCATTGCGATGACTTCGGACGTGCTCACTCAGGGACAGATCTACGACGCGGCCGATGCCGTCATATCCCAGCGGCTTTCGCAGATTTCCGGAGTAGGCGGCGTCAACGTCAACGGCAGCGCCTTGCCTGCGGTGCGCGTCGAACTCAATCCTCATTCACTGTCCAAATACGGCATCGGCCTGCAGGACGTGCGCGCCGCCATCTCGAATTCGAACGCCAACGCACCCAAGGGCGCGATCGAATCGGACGATCTTCACTATCAGATCTATACCAACGACAACGCGCGGGATGCAGGGCCGTATCGAAATCTGATCATCGCCAATCGCAACGGTGCGACCGTGCGGTTGGGCGACGTCGCAACCGTGCTGGATATGGAGGACGGCGCCACGGAGAATATTCGTACCTACGGCTTGTACAACGGCAAGCCGGCGGTGTTTGTGACGGTGACCCAGCAGCCGGGCGCCAACATCATCGAAACGATCGACGCCGTCAAGGCCGAGCTGCCGGTTCTGAAGGGTTCGATCGATCCGAAGATCGATCTGCTGGTGAGCTTCGACCGTTCCGTAACCATCCGCGCCTCGGTGAGCCAGGTTGAACGAACGCTCATGCTGGCCGTGGCGTTCGTGATCTTGGTCGTCTATATCTTCTTGAACAGCTATCGTGCCGCGCTGGTTCCCGCGATCGTCGTGCCGGTGTCGTTGGTCGGCACCTTCGGCGCGATGTATTTGCTGGGCTACACCCTGGATAATTTTTCACTCATGGCACTGACCGTGGCCACGGGCTTCGTGGTCGACGACGCAATCGTGGTGATGGAGAACACCACCCGTCACATCGAAGCCGGCATGACCCGCACCGCTGCGGCGTTCCTGGGCGCCCAGGAAGTCGGATTCACCGTCGTTTCCATGAGCTTGTCGCTGGTCGCCGTCTTCATTCCTTTCGTGCTCTTAGGGGGCATTCCAGGCCGCCTGTTCCGCGAGTTCGCCATGACGCTGTCGGTGTCGATTCTGATCTCCTTGGTCATTTCTCTGACCACGACGCCGATGATGTGTTCTTTGGTGCTGCAGAACGCCCGCGAGCACAAGCCGACGCGTTTTGGCCGGGCCTTCGAGCGCGGTTTCGAGCAATTGCGCAGCAACTACGCCGCGACTTTGGATTGGGCGCTGCGCCACCGCCGCATCATGATTTCCATCTTTTGGGCGACCATCGCGCTGAATATTTTCATGTACATCGTGATCCCGAAAGGCTTTCTGCCGCAGCAGGACACCGGTCAATTGCAGGGCGGAATACGCGGCGACGCCTCGAGTTCGTTTCAGTTGATGAAAGGAAAACTTCAAGAAGTGGCGGGCATCGTCAAGGCGGACCCCGCCGTCAACACCGTGACCGGCTCGGTTGGCGCAGGCGGCTTCGGGCCCTTTGGCGGCGGCGGCGCCAGCGCCAACCTCACCATCGCGCTCAAACCCCTCAAGGTGCGCGGCATCTCAGCCGACCGGGTCATCGCGCGACTGCGGCCAAAACTTGCCCAAGTCGCGGGGGTGAACGTCTTCCTGCAGGCGGTCCAGGACCTCGGCGGCGGCGGCGGCCGATCGGCAAACAGCCAATATCAATACACCTTGCTCGGCGACGATCTGACGGAATTGCGCGCGTGGTCGCAAAAGCTCCGCACCGCGCTGCAGGACGTGCCCGAAATAACCGACGTCGATACGGATTTGCAGCCCGGCGGTCTCGAGACCGACCTGATCGTGGATCGCGACAGCGCGTCCCGGCTGGGTCTGACCGAAGTACAGATCGACAATGCCTTGGGCGACGCGTTTGCTCAAGCGCAGGTGTCGAACATCTACAATCCCTTCAGCCCGCAGCAATATCACGTCGTCATGGAAGTGGCCCCGCAATATTGGCAGAACCCGGAAATCCTCAAGGAGTTGTACGTCAGTACCGCGGGCGGCGCCGCATCCGGAACCCAGTTGACCCAGGCGGTGGCGGGCACCACGGTGATCAAAAGCGCAACGGCGGTGTCTCAGGCGTCGGTGGCGCAGGACGTCGCGCGCAACCTCTCATTGAATTCCCTGGCGAACGCGGGACGAGGCAATACCTCGACGGGATCGGCGGTCAGCGTTGCCAAGGAAACGGTCGTGCCATTCTCGGCATTCAGCCATTTCATCACCGGCACCACGCCGGTATCGGTCAACCATACGGGCACATCGGTGTCGACATCCATTGCCTACAATCTGCCGGAGGGCGTAGCGATCGGCACCGCGCAAAATGCGATCGCCAAGAAAATGTCCGACATTCATATGCCGGTGGGCATCCGGGGCGGCGCTTACGGCACGGCGCGGCTGTTCCAACAAAGCAATAGCAGCACGCCTTTGTTGCTGTTGGCCGCGTTTTTCGCGATCTATATTGTCCTTGGCGTGCTCTACGAGAGCTATTCGCAACCGCTGACGATACTTTCAACGCTGCCTTCAGCCGGACTCGGCGCCCTGCTTGCCTTGATGGCCACCGGCACCGAATTCAGCTTGATCGCCACTCTCGGAATTCTCTTGCTGATCGGTATCGTCAAAAAGAATGCCATCATGATGGTGGATTTTGCACTGCACGCGGAGCGCACCATGGGAATGGATCCGATGCACGCCATTGCGCACGCCTGTTCGCTGCGCTTCAGGCCCATCATGATGACCACCTGTGCCGCCATCGCCGGCGCGCTACCGTTGGCGGTTGCCACCGGCGACGGCACTGAGATGCGCCGTCCCCTGGGGATTGCCATCGTGGGCGGCCTCCTCGTGAGCCAACTGCTCACGGTGTACACGACTCCGGTGGTGTATCTGTATTTGCGCCGCTACTGGAAGCATTTGAAAGAAGGCAAGTACTCCCCGCCGGCGAAGCCTAAAACCCGCCCCGCCGGGGGCCGCGACCTTCCCCCGTTGGGAGTCCCCACATGATGCGAGACGTCTCGCGCGCTCTATGTGTGGGAATGGGAGCGGCGCTGGCAACCGCCTGCGCGGTGGGTCCGGACTACCATCGACCCCAGT
>Ga0210389_10002423_pt1 | contig 14701 bp, 11 predicted proteins | sample IncBWH28OmetaG_FD_160127 | JGI IMG/M metagenome (GOLD analysis project Ga0210389, IMG submission 160127) | Forest soil microbial communities from Barre Woods Harvard Forest LTER site, Petersham, Massachusetts, United States - Inc-BW-H-28-O ...
CAGGCCCCGCAGCCCCGGATTGGCCGCCGGTACCCAGTGATCCCAGATGCCCATCGTGAGCTTGCCGGCAGCGCTTGCCGTCTGGACATGCACCAGCGGCAGGGTCGCGCCGACAGCGCCAGCCGTGACCGTCAGTGCCCGGCGACGGGTGATCCGATGGGCTCGTGTCATGGGCTGCTCCTCCCTCTTATGCGCGCTTTTTGGCTGGAGCTCGAGCTGTCACGACCCACGTTGCTGCCTTCAGCCTGACGCCGTCGGGTCCATCATGCGCCGCCAGTGCGGATCGCACGGCCGGCAGCGCCGCAGCCCGGAGCTCGGGATTTTCCCGAAGAATCTTGCCGAGAGCGCCAACCCGCGAACAAACCGCCAGCATCGCATCGAGGTCGCCGCTGCCAACCTGCTCGTCATGGGCCGTGATCTCGATCTCCCCGAAACCGGCTCTTTCCAGGATGCCGCGCACGCGGTCGGGGTTGGCGAACGCGAACGGGCCGGGCGCGTCCGGATCGTGCGCGGGCTGCGGCGGCAAGTGAGCGGACGCGGCCTGAAGCGGCAGGATGTCGAGCGGGTTCTCGTCCAGCGCTCGCCAGCAGACGAAGGCGAGGCGCCCGTTCGGCCTCAGGCTGCGACGGATGTTGATGAACGCCGCCGTGGGGTCGGCGAAGAACATCACGCCAAAGCGCGAGAAGGCGGCGTCGAACGAGGCCGGTTCGAAGGGGAACAGCTGGGCATCCGCCTGGACGAAGCGCACGCGCGCGCAGCCTTCGGCCGCGCGCCGCGCGAACGCCAGCACTGCCGCCGACAGATCCACCCCCACGACCGTGCCGTCCGGCGCGACTGCGCGCGCAAGGCCGAGCGCCGTCTCGCCCCCGCCACAGCCTATATCCAGGACGCTCTCGCCGGGGCGCGGCGCCAGCGCCGCCAAAGCGCGCCGACCAAGCGGAGCGAGTTGCAGTTCCAAGGGCGCCCGGATCTCCGCCCACGCAGCCACCCGTACTTCGTCCTGGGTCAGCGCGGGCCGGGGGCTGATCGGGTCCATGCCGAGATCATTGCCAGACGATCCGGCAATGTCGAGGTCGCCTTGCAAGCCGCACATCGCCGTGATCGCTTCGATCACACGGTGAGAAAGCGGGCCCGAATGGCCTCTTCCTCGGCGCGGAAGACGGCGGGGGTCGCGCGGTAGACCATGCGACCCTTGACCATGATGTGCAGTTCGTCGGCGACTGCCTCGGCAAGCTTCATGTTCTGCTCGACCAGCAGGATCGCCACGCCCTCCTCGCGCAGCAGCCGGATGACGCGGGCGAGCTCGCGAACGACCAGGGGCGCCAGCCCCTGGCTCGGCTCGTCGAGCAGCATCACCTTGGGATCGGACACCAACGCCCGGGCGATCGCCAGCATCTGCTGCTCGCCGCCCGAGAGCTGCGAGCCCCGGCTGCGGGCGCGCTCGCGCAGCGAGGGGAAGAGCTCGAGCAGCCGGGCGAGCGGCCAGGCGGTGCCGGCCTCGCGTTCGCCGACCTGGATATTCTCGACCACGCTCAGGTCGGGAAAGATCAGCCGTCCCTCGGGCACGTAGGCCACGCCCTCGCGCGCCACGCGGTGCGGCGGCCAGCCGGTGATGTCGGTGCCGCCGAGAAGCACGCGCCCGCCGCTCAGCACGACAAGCCCCATGATGGTCTTCACCATCGTCGTCTTGCCGACGCCGTTGCGGCCGAGCACGGCGCTGATGCGGCCCGCTTGCATATCGAGATCGACGCCCTGCAGGACGTGGCTCGCGCCATAGTGCGTGTTCATGCCCTCGATCCTGAGCATCACTCGAGGCCTCCGAGATAGGCGTCCTGCACGCGGCCATCGGCCTTCACCCGATCGGGCGCGCCGTCGGCGATCACCGCGCCGCGATGCAGCACCGTGATCCTGTGGGCGAGGCGGAACACCACCTCCATGTCGTGCTCGACCAGGAGGACCGTCATCCGCGAGGCTTTGAGGAAGCGCGCCAGCGTCTCCACCGCCTGTTCCGTCTCCTCGACCGAGAGCCCCTGCGTCGGCTCGTCGAGCAGCAGCACGCGCGGCTGCTGCGCCATCGCCATGGCGACCTCGAGCAGGCGCTGATCGCCGTGCGAGAGCAGGCCGGCGGGCCTCTCGGCGATGCCTAAAAGGCCGAGCTGCTCGAGCGCTGCGTCGGCGAGCGTTTGCGCTTCGTGGAAGATCCGGGCGCCGCCGAACGGCTGCCAGCGCCTGGGGTGGCGGGCCTGGGCCGCCAGCCGGGCATTCTCGCGCGCCGACATCTCGGGAAAAAGGGCCGTGATCTGGAAGGTGCGCGAAATGCCCAGCCGGCAGATCCGGTGGCTCGGCAGGCCGGCGATCGGCTGGCCGGCGAAGCGGATCAGTCCGGCGCTCGGCCTGACCGTGCCCGTGATCACGTTGAACAGCGTCGTCTTGCCGGCGCCGTTGGGTCCGATGACGGCGCGGACCTCGCCTTCCTCGACCGTCATGGCGACCTGATCGAGCGCGACCAGGGCGCCGTATTTCCGTGTCACGCCGTCGAGCTCGAGCAGCGCCACCGTCAGGGCCTCGGGGTGGCGCGCAACCGCCCCATCTGCAGCCGCCCCGTCGCCAGTCCCCAGATTCCCTGGGGTGCGAACAGGACGAAGGCGATGAAGATCAGGCCGAAGTAGAGCGCCCAGGCTTCGGTGAGCGCGCTGAGCTGGTGCTCCATCAGCATGAAGAAGGCGGCGCCCAGGACCGGGCCGATCAGGGTTCCGGCGCCGCCTACGATCACCATGATCAGCACCTGGCCCGACAGCAGCCAGAACAGCAGCTCGGTATTGGCGAAGCCGGCGAACGGCGCGTAGAGGGCGCCGGCCAGCCCGCCCAGCCCGTAGGCTACGGCGACCACGGCGATCTTGTAGAGTCGGGTATTGTAGCCCAGCGCCGTCGTCTTGGCCTCGTTCTCGCGAATGCCGCGCAGCACCGCGCCGAACGGCGAACGCACCAGGGCGGAGCACACGAGGAACCCGCCGACCAGGCAGGCGAGCGCCAGATAGTAGAAGCCGGTCTTGCTCGAGAGCGCCGCCAAGCCGAACGGGCCGATCGTGCGCGGAATGCCCGCCAGCCCGTCCGAACCGCCCGTCACCGAGGTCCATTTGAAGGAGATGGCGTAGAGCAGCTGAGCGAAGGCCAAGGTCAGCATCGAAAAGGAGACACCGGTCGCCAGGGTGCACATCCAGCCGACACCGATGGCCATGACGCCGGTCAGCAACCCGGCGGCGAACACCGCGAACAACAGCGGCATGCCGGTGTGCAGCAGCATCCAGCCGCAGGCATAGGCGCCGACGCCGTAGGCGGCGGCGTGGCCGAACGAGACGAGCCGCGTATAGCCGAACATGAGATCGAGGCTCATGGCGAACAGTCCGAGGATGACCGCTTCGGTGAGCAGCGTCATGGCGAACGGCGGCAGGCCGAGCGGCGCCAGCACCAGCACCAGCGCGACAGCGGTCCACACCAGCAGCCGGGCCGCGCCTTTCATCGGCCCTGGCATCCGCTCACGCTTCTTTGCCGAGCAGGCCGCCCGGACGCACTACGAGGACGGCCAGCATCACCAGGTACATGAAGGCCAGTGCGAAATCAGGTGCGTAGTAGTTGCCGAACACCTGGACGAAGCCGATCAGCAGCGCGCCGATCAGGGAGCCCAGGAAGCTGCCCATGCCGCCGATGATGACGATGACGAAGGCGTCGATGATGACGGTCGCCGCCATGCCGTTGGAGGCGGTGACCAGCGGCGCCGCCAGCACGCCGCCCAGCGCCGCCAGCCCGCAGCCGATGCCGAACACGCAGGAGCGGATGAGCTTGATGTCGACGCCCAGCGCACTCGCCATGTCGGCGTTCTGCGAGGTGGCGCGGATCAAGAGCCCGAGCCTCGACCGCTCGAGGAATTGCCAGATCGCCACCGCCACCACGATGCCGGTGGCGGCGAGAAAGAGGCGATAGACCGGGAACGGCTCGTCGAGCAGGAAGATCACGCCGCTCAAAAGCGGCGGGGCGGCGACCTGGAGCGCGTCGGAGCCCCAGGTCAGCCGGACGGCCTCGCCGACAACCAAGGCGAGGCCGAAGGTCACCATCAGGAAGGCGTGGGCATCGCGCCGGTAGAGTCGGCGCAGGATCGTGAATTCGAACGCCGCCCCGAACAGCCCGACCAGCAGGGGCGCGCCCGCCAGGGCGAGCCAGTAGTTGCCCGACCAGCTCGAGAGCGAGTAGCCGACGAAGGCGCCCAGCATGTAGAGCGCGCCGTGGGCGAAATTCACGATCCGCATCAGCCCGAAGATCAGCGTCAGGCCGACGCCGAGGAAGAACAGCAAGGCCGACTGCGAGAGCGCGTTGACGAACTGCGTCAGCAGAAGGGCGAGGGTGCTCATGGAGAGCGCATCGGGCAGCAGCGCGAAACAAAGCAAACCTCATCCTGAGGAGCGCGCCGCTGGCGTGCGTCTCGAAGGATGGGCAGCCTGCACTGTGCGCGTTCCCATCCTTCGAGACGCCGCGCTGCGCACGGCTCCTCAGGATGAGGTCGTTTGTGTATCGACATTCGACGAAAGCAGGGACTAATCCTTGAAGGTCATGGTGTTGCAGGAGGGCGTCGTGCTGTCGCCCGGGAAGGTGGCGATCACCTTCGGCACCGGCGTGTCGAAGCCCGGCTCCTTGACCACCTCGACCATGAAGCCCTGCTGCACGCCCTGGTGATCGCACTTGCGGATATGCACCTTGCCCTTGACGCTCTCGATCTCGATGTCCTCGAGGGCGTCGCGCAGCTTGGCGGCCTCGATGCCGCCGGCCTTGGTGATGCCGGCCTCGAACACCTTCATGCACTGCCACTGCTCGCCCTCGAAGGTGTCGGGAACGGCGCCGCTGTGCTCCTTCTTCCACAAGGCGACGAACTCGTTGTTCAACGGGTGATCGTAGGTGAAGCTGTAGCGCGAGGAGCCGATCAGGCCGAGCGACGCATCGCCCACCGCGCGGATGCTGGCGAGGTCGACGATCTCGGTCAGCAGCTTGACCTTCTCGGGCAGGCGGTACTGCTGCGCCTGGGACAGGAACGCGTTGTTGTCGTCGCCCTGCATGACCAGGAAGACGGCGTCGGCGCCGGACTGGCGGATCTTGGTGATGTAGGGCGAATAGTCCTTGGTGCCGGTCGGCGCGAAGACCTTGCCGAGGAACTCCTTCTTGGAGTTGACCGCCTCCTGCTCGAAGACCTGCACGCTGTTGTGGCCCCAGGCGTAGTCGAGCCCCAGCGCATAGAACTTCTGCAGCTTGGAGTCGCGCAGATAGAGTGACACCGCGCGCGTGCCCATCGGCCCCGAGATGTTGGCGCGGAAGAAGTTCGGCACCAGGCTCTCGGCGGTCAAGCGGCCGTCGCCGTTGTCGGACGAAATGAAGATCGCGTCCCATTCGGCGAGCTTGGGCACCACCGCCAGGGCCTCCGACGACAGCGTGATGCCGGTCAGCAGGCGGCAGTCCTGGCGCTCCACCATCTCCTGCGCCTTGCGCACGCAGTTGGCGGGATTGCCGGCGGTGTCCTCGATCAGGAGTTCGATCGGCCGTCCCAGGATGCCGCCCTTGGCGTTCTGCAGCTTGGCGTAGAGCTCGGCGCCGCGCTTCTGCTGCTGTCCCACCGAGCCCAGCGCGCCGGTCAACGCCAGCGGCATGCCGATCTTGATCGGGCCGCTCTCGGCCTTGGCGCCGAGACGCAGGATGGCGGGCGACGCCACGGTCGCGGCGCCGGCGAGACCGACTTTGAGCATGGCCCGTCGCGACGGGCGGAACTGTCCGGACATGTGCTTTCCTCCCTGGGAGACACCGGCGGTTTGCCCCGCCGGCCGATTGTTCTTCCGTCTGTTCGACCTTTGAGAGCCGAACGCTACTCCGCGGCCTGGGCCTGCGCCACCGGCGCCTCGACGATCCTCGTCTTGAAGTCGGCCGGCGCCACGATCTCGAGCACCTCGAAATCCTCGGAGCAGGCGATCTCGCGATGCGCGATACCCGGGCGCTGGTTGATGCAATCGCCCTTGCGGATCGTCCGCTGGCCCTGGCCCGCATACTCGAACGTGGCCCAGCCGTTCATGACGTAGACCATCTGGAACGTGCAGTCGTGGACGTGCCACTGCTGCACCTCGTCGTTGGCCTTCTTGCCGTTGTGACGGATCAGGTGGGCGACATAGTCGCCCTTGGTGCCTTGCTTGATGCCGAGGTCGCGATACTCGAAGATCTCGCGCAGGCCGGGCGTCCACTTGGCGTCGGTCGCGAGATCGTGGCTGAACTTCCAGTCCTTGGTATCGGACATGATTTTCTCCCGTGCAGATCGCGTGCGGGATTATTCCTCCCGCGGCGCCTCGTTGTCGAGCGCACGAGCGGCGCACGCGCCGCAGGGCGGACCGGCAGCTGTCGTCGGCTCTACAGGACCCCGGCATAGTGCGCCGCCCCGCCGTCGATCGTGACGACCGTGCCGGCGATATGCGAGGCCCGGTCGGACGCGAGGAACGCCACGAGATCGGCGCACTGCTCGGGCGTGCCGACCGGCGGGTTTTTAGGGATCAGCTCCCGCCAGCGCGCGGCATCGCCGAGCTTGGTCTCAGCGGTCGCGCGCAGCATCGTCTCCATGCGCTCGGTGCTGATGAGGCCGGGATTGCAGGCGACGATACGGATCTTGTCGACGAGGCTGGTGCCTCCCATGCCGCGGGTGAAGGCCATCAGCGAGGCATTGCCGGCGCTGCCGGCGATGTAACCCCAGGTCGGCCGTTCCCCGGCGGCGCCCAGCACGTTGACGATGACGCCGCCGCCGCGCGCCTTCATGGCGGGGTAGACCGCGCGGCAGAGGTTGATGTAGCCGAACACCTTGAGGTTCCAGGCGTCGCGCCAGCGGGCTTCGTCGATCGCCTGCAGGTCGCCGGCCGGAATGGCGCCGGCATTGTTCACCAGGATGTCGATGTCGCTACAGGCCGCCGCCAGCGATCGCACGTTATCGCCGTTGCTGAGGTCGACTGGATGGATCGTCACCGAAACGTTGTGCCGTGCCTGGATCGTCTCCTTGGCACGCTCCAGATCCGCTTTGGTACGCGACGCGAGATGCAGATGGCAGCCTTCCTCGGCCAGTTGCCGGGCGCACGCCAGGCCAATTCCCTTGGAAGCGCCCGTGACGAGGGCGAGCTTGCCGCGCAGATTCAGGTCCATGTCGTTGTGTCTCCTCAAAAACGCGCGAGCAGTGAGCCATGACCGTAGACCTTGTCCGCGATCCCGTTGCTGCGCAGCGCGTGCCAGTAAGTCGTCGCATTGATCTGCAGGACCGGCTTGTCGAGCCAGCGCTCGGCTTCGTCGGCCAGCCTGGCGAAGGGCAGATTGGCGCCGAAGGCGACGATCGCCTCGATATCCGGTCCGTCGATCGAGCGGATGGCCTTGATCATGTCCTGGGCGCTCAGCACGGAGTACGACGCCGGGCTCTTGCCGCGCATGTGGCAGAAGCGAACGATCTCGTAGCCATGCGCGCCCAGCACGGCATTGAGCCGGGGTTCGATGCACGGGTAGTAGGGCTCCATGATGGCGATCCTGCGCTTGATCCCGTGCGCCTCGAGACCGGCGACGACGGCGTCGGAGGCAATCGCAACGGGGATATCCCAGCCGGCCACCTTGCGCACGCGGCGCTTCAGGTCTTCGCCCCAGTCGAGCGTGCCGCCCCACACCGAGAGGGCGGATATGCCGAGAATGAAAGCGTTGGGCTTGGCGTCCATGACCCGATCGACCGCGGCCTCGAGCGACTTGTCGATCGCCTCCAGCTGCCGTTCGAAATCGGCATCGGAGGTCACGGGATCGTCCGCGATAACCATGCGCGCCAGGTGGTTCGTCACACCCGCCGGCCTCATGTCGTCATATTCAGGCTGGACGACCGTGTTCGTCGACGGCGTCGTCACGCCGAAGGCCAGTCGCCAGGCCAGATAGTCGCGCACGCCTTCACTCCTTTTTCGCTCCGGGGTGAACCCGCAAGATGCCATCACGCTTGTCAGGCAGTCTATGCGAGCGCTACGCCCACAAGCGGAAAAAGGGGCGAGGTGCCCATTGCGACCGCGGCAGGTTGGACGCCTCGTCGCAGAGAATGGACAGGCTCAGCCTTTTGAGGAACCGGCTTTTTTTGCCGGTTTGCCAGCCTCGGGTTCCTTCAATTTATTGAGCACCGGCTGCACCTTGGATTTCAGTATGGCGCGGATCTGCGGCGAGTTGTGCATGTGGTGTTGAACCGCATCGTGCAGCATCGCGAGCTGACGCTTGTCCATCTTTTTGAGCTCCCGCATGGGGAACAAGTAGGCGAGCATCGACATGGCACATAATCTCCCTGTAGTGAGACCGACGGCTCGGTCATCAAGAAAACTCAGACGCGTACGCTACGTTCTCGATGGTTTCATCCTCGCTGACACGGGGATTTTCGAGATCGGCCGCTGCGGGTGCGCGACCATATGCTCGAGCACCTTCTGATAATCCTTCAGCAGGCGGTCGATCACCTTGACGCTGAACAACTTGGGCTTGTAGACGCAGGTGCCGACGAGCCCATCTGCGCCTTCTTCCAATATCAACGTAACATCGAGAGTTGTGGCTGTCACCGGCGGAAGCAACATGCCCGGATGAGCCTCCTCGTACACGAGCGCGTGCTCGGAGTGCGGCCGGGGCCGCAATGTCGCGTTCTGGAAGTTGATGCCGACGCGGGACAGCGTCACAGGGTCGAGGGCGCGCTCGTGCGCGAGGATCCCGGCCAGCTCTTCGAAAGGAAGATCCTGGTGGGCGAAGGCCGCAAGCGTCGTGGCACGGACCCGACGCACCACCTCCTGGGGAGTGGGATCGCCGCCGATGTCGGTGCGCAGGATCAGCATGTTGACCAGCGGGCCGATCAGCCGCTCGGTCCCCGCACGGTTGCGATTGGCGACCAGCGTCGCCACGCGCAAGTCCGTCTCCCCCAGGTAGCTGTGCAACAGAGTCTTCAGGGCGGCGACGAGCACCGTGAACAAGGTGCCGCCTTGGCGATGGCCGAAGGCCTTGGCGGCCTCCTTGAGCGTTGCCGGCAACGCCAGGGGTCGCTGCGCGGTTATGAGATCGTCGATCGGTTGTCGCGGGCGGGCCGCGGCGAGGTCCATGGCGGGCAGGGGATCGCGCAGCTGCTCGCGCCAGTAGGCAAGCTGCCCGACGATTTCCGGATGTGACCGCCAGCTCCGCTGCCAGTGCGCAAAATCCGCGAACTGAATCGGCAGCGATGCCAGGGGCGATGGCGCTCCGGCGGAGAAGGCATCGTACAAAGCCGCAAGCTCGCCGAGCAGGACGCCGCCCGACCAGCCATCGTAGATGATATGGTGCAGGTTGAGGAGCAGAAGGTGGTCTTGCTCGGCCAGGCGCACCAGGCGAACCCGAAGCAGGGGACCTTGGACGAGATCGAAGGAATGACGCGCTTCCTCCTGGAAGAGTTGCTCCCCGGCGATCTCCCTGTTGCGTTCGGACAATGCGTGCAGATCATCGACGATCAGGGGCACGGTGAGCTCGGGCGCAATGATCTGCAGGTGTCGATTGTCAACGACGGTGAAGGTCGTGCGTAGAATGTCGTGGCGCCGCACGATTTCGTCGACGCTCTGCTGCAGGACCGCGATGTCGACCGGCGACGTCACCCGGAGCGCGCTGAGAACGTTGAAGAACGGCAGGCCTGGCAGCGCCTGCAACAGCTCCGCCATCTGTTCCTGGGCGACGGAGGCCGGCCCTGCCTGCGCCCCGGGTCGGCGCACAATGGCGGAGGAGGGGCGCTGCCCTCGGCCTGCCTGGATCAAGATCTCGAGGCGAAGCGCCATCTCGGCAACGGTCGGCGCCTCGAAGAAGTGCGAGGGCTCGATCTCGACATCCATGACGTCGCCGACGCGGGCGATGACGTGGCTGACCAAGAGAGAGTCTCCGCCCAATTCGAAGAAATCATCGTCGATACCGACGCGATCGACTTCGAGGATCTCCGCCCAGAGTTCGGCCAATGTTTGCTCGACAGGCGTCCGCGGCGCGATGAAGGGGTGAGCCACGGCGATGTCGGGCGCGAGCCCCAACCTGGCCGCCAGGCCCGTCCGCTGCACCTTGCCCATGGGGTCTTTGGGCAGCTCCCCGACGATCAGCACCCGGCGTGGAACCTTGAAGTCGGCGAGCCGCTTGATGACGAACTCACGAACGTCCTTTGGTGTCGCGGCCGCCTCGGGCCGCAACACGACGGCCGACACGATGTCCTCGCCCAGCGTGGTGTGGGGCACGGCAAAGGTGATCGCCTCCGCGACCGCCGGATGCTCCAGCAGCACCTCGTCGATTTCTCGCGGCGCCACTTTCTCCCCGCCGCGGTTGATGATGTCCTGAGTACGACTGACGAGAAACAGATACCCGTCATCATCGAAAAAGCCGTGGTCCCCGGTCTTGAACCAACCGTCCACGAATGCGGCCTGGGACGCCATTGGGTTGCCGTCGTAGCCCGCCATGACGCTTCCGCCACGGACCAGGATCTGCCCCGCCTGGCCGTGCGGCAGCACGGCCCCTCCTTCGTCCATGATCACGATGTCGAGACCCATGGTCACGCCGACCGAGCCCACCTTGCGGGGCAGCGGCGGCAGTGGATTGCAAGCGACAGGGCCGACTTCCGTCATGCCGTAGAACTCGAGCAACACGGTCTCGAACGCCCGCTCCAGCTCCCGGGAGACGTGCGGCGGCAGGGCAGCCGACGCGGAGAGGACGAGGCGCAACCGACAGCCTGCGGCTGCCTGGCGATCGCGCCGGGCCTCGGCGAGAAGTGCCTGATGCATGGCCGGCACCGCGCCGTACCAGGTCGGCCGAAAGTCGCTGGCCCATGCAAAGAACCGGCCGACGTCACAACCCGGAGCGCAGACGACGCTGGCACCGGCCGCCAGCGAGTTCAGCAGCTGGCCGACGAAGCCGTAGACATGAAACAGGGGCAGCACATTCAGGCACCGGTCGGCTTGCGTGAGCGCCAGTGCCGGACCCCACCGGTAGGCCTGCGCACAGATATTGCCATGGGTCAGCGGGACGATCTTGGGCCGCGACGTCGTGCCTGAGGTGAGCAGCAGCAGCGCCACGTCGTCGGGGCCGACCGCTTCCGCGGACGAAGCAACCGCCTGCCTTCCGGTGAGCGTGAAGAGGCCGGCTTCCGCCTCGGACAGAGGCGACAATTCGACGACCGCGATGCCCCGTGCGAGCGCCGCACCGCGGGAGGGCGAGTCGCTGTCAGCCTGCACGATCAAGGCGCGGGCCCCCAGATCAGCAAGACATCTGTCAAACTCCTCGGCGCCATAGGCCGGGTTGATCGGGGCGCAGGCCGCGATCGTCGCCACGGCGAGCATGGCCACGGCCATCTCCGGACCGTTGGGCAGCACCAGGGCGATCCGGTCGTGGCGGCCGATCCCCATCGACCGCAGCAGGCGACCCATCTCGTCGACCTGCCGGTAGAGACGGCCGTAGGTGAGCGGTGCGCGCCCCGGAGCGAGGATCGCCAGCGCATCTGGAATACGCTTGGCCTGATGCTCCAGCAGCCGGGGCAGGCAGGAATGCTGAACGGCGGCCGTCGGGTCTTGGGAATGCGTGTCCGGCACTGGGTTCTCGAATCCTTGAGCTAGAGTTCACGCGTCACAGCGCATCTTAGGGTGCCAACTCCTCGAGCAGCGCCTCCGCCTCGCCGAGGACCGGTGTGTCGAGTCCCTCCGTGAACCAGCTGTGGAGTGGGGCGAGAAGATCGCGGGCGTCGTCGCGCTTGTCCTGCCGGCGCCAGAGGCGCGCGAGGCAGATCGACGCCCGCAATTCCATGAGCTTTGCGCCTTGCGACCTCGCGACCGCGAGCGCCAGATGATAACTCTGCTCGGCCGTGCGTGGATCGTCCGCCGCATCCAGCAAATCGCCGCGCAAGCGGTGCACCTCGGACTCATCGATCCGTTGGTCGGTCGCCTCGACGATCCGCGCCGCCTCGGCGAGTCGATCCAGTCCTTCAGCCGGCTGGCCGAGCTTGGCGTAGGCCGCGGCAGTCTCCGCCAGCGCATGGGACGTGGAAATAACCGATCCGGAAGCACGCACGGCCGTCAGCCCCTGCGTGAGCAGCGCGAGGCCTTCCTGTGCCTTTCCACGCTCGGTCAAGGACGCTCCGAGGAACGTCGTTGCCACACCCAGGAAAAACGGGAACCCGTGCTCGATCGACAGGGCGGACAGTTCCTCGGCGTGCCCCTGCATGTCGGGCGAACGGATGATCGACCCGAGCAAACAGGCAAAGGCGAGGGCGTTGGCCAGCGTCGGCGCATTGCGCAGCCGGCGCGCGTGCGACAATGCTTCGTTTCGCAGCGAACGAGCCTGATCAATGTAGCCGAGATACGCCAAGGCCAGGGCGAGATGCGCGACCATCGAAACGTAGAGGTGAGCTTGCTCCGACTGCAGCGAGAGGCCGGCACGATGAGCCGGATCGGAAAGCTCGTTGCACTGCTCCAACAGCGTGTGGGCGGCAACCAACTCTCCGAGGAAGAGCCGGGTTTGCCCGATCAAGACCCGTCCCACCCATTGCCCCGCTGCATCCTGCCGCGCTCCGCCGATGGCTTCGAGCTGCTCGCCAAGCTCTAGCGCCAGCCGGTGCTCGGCGCGCACTCGATGAAACGCCCATTGACCCGAATACAGCGGCACGAGGTGCTCGGGTCGATCGACCTGCTCGGCCAAAGCGCGCGCCCGCGCGAGGATCTGGCCCACAGCAGGGGCGGCCAGGCCCTTGGTAGCCGCCACCGCGGTTCTGAGCGCGATCTGCAGGTCGAGCTCCTGCTGCCGGCGCCAAGGTCCATCCTGCAGGCCGGCCAGTACCGCCAACCCCTGCTGCAAGCGCGCAACCGCTTCCGTCATTGCCGAGCGCGCCAGCGCCTGCAGGCCGGCCTTGAGCCAATAGGTGATGGCCTTCTCTGCCAGGCCGGCTTCCGTGCAGTGCCGGGCAAGCAGCGCAGGCTGGTTCGCCACGATCTCGGGAAACCGGTCTTCCAGCGTTGCAGCGATACGGCCATGCAGCAGTTGGCGTTGGCTGCGCAGCAGGGTCCCGTAGGCGACATCCTGCACGAGCGCGTGCTTGAAGGCGTATTCAGTGTGCGGGTATGAGCCGCTCTGGAAGATCAACTGAGACCCTACGAGTTCCGCCAAGGCGTCATCAAGTTGCTGCGGCGGCATTGCCGCGACGGCGCTGATCAGTTCGTGCGAAAAGTGACGTCCGATCGTGGCGGCGATCTGCGCCACGTCGCGCGCCGGGGCCAGGCGATCGAGCCGTGCCAGCAGCGAATCCTGCAGCGATGTCGGGATCGCCAGCCGGGCAGTCGGACCCGCCGTCTCATACCGATCGCCGGAGTCCACCAGCAGGTCACTCTCGATCACCGCCTTGGTCAGCTCCTCGACGAACAGCGGCACGCCATCGGTCCGATCCGTGATCTGTTCGACGATTTCCTCGGGCAAAGGCTTGCCGCTGGTGAGATACGTGATCATCGCGGTGCAGCGCTCGCGCGGCAGGCGATTGAGACTGATCAGCGACACGTGCGGGCGGCCGATCCAAGGTGCCGCGAACTCTGGCCGGAACGTCACGATAATCAGCAGCGGCAGGCTCGGCGCGCGCTCGACAATCAACTCGACAAGCTCAAGCGAGCTGGGATCGGCCCAATGCGCGTCCTCGACCACCACTAGCAAGGGCAGATGCGCCGCCAATGCTTCGACCCGGGCGACCAGCGCGCGCAGTGTCTTCTCCTTGCGCTTCTGCGGGGTAAGGTTGAGCGTGGGATAGCGGTCGCTCGTCGGAACCGAGAGCAAACTCGCCAGCAACGGCACGGTCTCGCCGAGGTCGTTGGCCGGCAGGGCCGGCAGCGTCTCAAGTTTGGCCAGCCGCTGCTCGTCGGTGTCTTCGCGCCGCAATCCGGCCGCCCGCTCGAGCTGGGTGATGATCGGGTGAAACGGACTGTCCTGGTGGTGCGGGGAGCAGAAATAGCGCAAGAGCGAATGGGGCTCGCCGCTCAGCCGCTCGAGAAGGGTCTCGGCGATGCGCGACTTGCCGATGCCCGGTTCGCCCGAGAGCAGCACCACCGCGCCTTCGCCGCGTTTCGCCTGATCCCAGCGGCGCAAAAGCAGCTCAACCTCCTCGCTGCGCCCGAATAGCGGGCTCGTGCTCGCGCGTAGCGCCTCGAACCGGTTCTCGGCCGTGCTCGTGCCAAGCGCCTGCCACGCCGGGACTTTCTCGGCGAAGCCCTTGAGCGCAACCGCTCCGAGATCCCGATAGTCGAACAGGCCGCCGGTCAGGCGGCGAGTGCTCGATGAGATGACGACTGTGCCCGGCTCGGCCAGGGTTTGCAGCCGAGCGGCCAGATTGGGCGTGTCGCCAACCACGGCGTGCTCCTCGGTCGGGCCGCCACCGATGAGGTCACCGACAACGACAAGGCCGGTAGCGATGCCGATCCGTACCTGCAGGGGAACGCTGGCGGCTGTCGTGAGCTTGGGTACACTCTCGACCAGGGTCAGGCCGGCCCGGACGGCGTGCTCGGCATCAAGCTCATGAGCCTGAGGATAGCCGAAATAGGCCACCACGCCGTCGCCGACGAGCCTGGCGACAAAGCCGCCATGGCGTTCGATCAATTCGGTGCAGCAGCGGAGATAA
>Ga0210389_10002425_pt1 | contig 14698 bp, 8 predicted proteins | sample IncBWH28OmetaG_FD_160127 | JGI IMG/M metagenome (GOLD analysis project Ga0210389, IMG submission 160127) | Forest soil microbial communities from Barre Woods Harvard Forest LTER site, Petersham, Massachusetts, United States - Inc-BW-H-28-O ...
CCGGTCATGCTCGAATCGACCGACCCGGCACAACCGGCGAGCACCAGGCTGGCCGACAGAGCGAGCGCGCGAGGAAGCAAACTGCGCAAGGGGGACCTCCAGGGAGGGGGGGCTTACGATATTCCCGGAGCCGCAGGAAAGTGATCACGATCGTCGTTTTTTGGCGTCGGAAACAGCTCGAGCACGATTGAATCTCGGCCCGCCAGAAATGAGAGGCGGAAGCCAAGGATGCGAGGACGCCGGGAAGAAGCCGGGTGCATCGTTCGCGGATGCTTTACGCCCCCCAGAATCGGCCCTCGCATGTCGTCGTCCGCCGCGAGATCGCTTTCGGTCCCAGCGGGAATGATGGTGTCATGACTAAAGCACGCCTATTGATTTTCGGAATTGGCCTGGCGTTCCTCGCCGCCGCCTGCGCGAAGGGGACCCCCTCGGGTGGAACGACCGGCACCGGCGGGACCTCCGGCGGCGGTACGGGTGGAATCGTCGGGCCGACCTGCAGCGCCACACAGACGGCCTGCGGAACGACGTGCGTCGACACCTCGTCGGACGTGAACAACTGTGGCGTCTGCGGCAACCCCTGTACCGGCGGACAGACCTGCCAGGACAGCCAGTGCAAGTGCCCGTCAGGCATGCTGAGCTGCAGCGGTTCCTGCGTGGCGTCCGATGCGACCCACTGCGGAAGCTGCGCGACGGCCTGCGCCACCGGCCAGGTTTGCAGCAACAACAGCTGCAGCTCGAGCTGCGCCAGCGGACAGACACTTTGTGGATCGGGCTGCGTGGACACCACCAGCAGCAGCGCGAACTGTGGCAGCTGCAACAGCGCCTGCACGTCGACCCAGCACTGCGCCAGCAGCTCCTGCGTCGACAACGTCACCACCGGAACCGGCGGATCGACCGGCAGCGGCGGCTCGACCGGTGGATCCACCGGCAACGGCGGGTCGACCGCGACCGGCGGAGCGCCCGGGACCGGCGGCGGTCCGGCGGCTCAGACCACCCTGGTCACCTCCGCCTCCGGCGCCTACTGGAACACCAGCGCGACGCTGACGACGGTGACCACCGGAACCGTCAACGTGACGGTCAACGACGGCACGCCGGCGCAGAAGTGGGACGGTTTTGGCGGCGCTTTCAATGAGCTCGGCTGGACCTACCTGACCTCGTCGACCATGCAGACGCAGGCCGTGACCTTGCTCTTCAGCAGCACGGCGGGCGCCAACTTCGCCTGGGGCCGCATCCCCATGGGCGCCAGCGACTACGCCACCAGCCGCTACACCGACGACGACACGGGCGCCGACCCGACCCCGAACAGCTCCGGGTCCACGCGTCCCGCGGCGGACACCTCCATGAATAACTTCTCGCTCTCGCGAGATGGCACGAACCTGATCCCCTACATCCAGGCGGCGCAGGCGGTGAACCCCAACCTCCGCTTCTGGTCCAGCCCCTGGACGCCGCCGGTCTGGATGAAGACCGGATACGACTCGGCCAGCGGAACCAAGAAGCCGTCGTACTTCGATGGCGGCAGCATCGTGACCGGCAATTCCTCGTACCTGACCGCGTACGCGACGTACTACACGAACTTCGTCAAGGGGTACAAGGCCAAGGGGATCAACATCGAGATCGTCTCTCCCCAGAACGAGCCGGGCTACGAACAGAACTACCCGTCGTGCCTGTGGGACAAGACCACCTACGTCAGCTGGGTCAAGACGCTGGGCGCCGCCATGCAGCCCCTCGGCGTCAAGATCATGCTGGGGACCATGTCGAACAACGGCGACACCGTCGAGGGCGTCGCCAGGCACGACACGGACATCGCGACCGCGGTGCTGAATGATTCCACCGCGGCCGGCTACGTCACGGTCGCCGGCGCGCAGTGGGGCGTCCTCGACGCGGTGAACAGCGGAACGAAGTTCGGCAGCCTGCCGATCTGGGCCACCGAGCACAAGTGCGGCAATTACCCGTGGATGACGAGCGCCACGGCGGCGACGGCGACGGTGCCCGCGATCGCGGCGTACAACAGCTCGCAGGCGCCCAACGATCAGGCCTACGGCGTGGAGAGCTGGGCTTACATCCGAAACGCGATCAAGACCGGCGGGGTGACGGCTTACAACGCCTGGAACATGGTCCTCGACAAGTCCGGCCTGGGGATCGACACCACCCGCGACTGGAAGCAGGACGCTCTGCTGGTGGCGGGCTCCGGCACGGTCACGCCGACGCCCGCCTACTACGTGTTCCGCCACTGCTCGCAGTACGTCCAGCCCGGCGCCAACGTCGTCACGACCACCGGCGGCGACGCGATCGCCTTCAAGAACGCGGACGGCAGCATCGTCACGGCCATGTACAATTCCGGAAGTGCGACCACGTACATCGTCGCCGTGGGCGGCAAGAAATTTCAGTTCTCCATGCCCGCCAACGGATGGGCGACCCTCTATTACGTGCCTTGATACGGCGGCAACCTAGCTTCGTTGCTTCGCTCGGGGCCAGCCCCCGGGGCTTCGTTGCGGTTTGACCGCGACGGCGCCCCGGCCGCAGCGCGCCGGTCGGCGTCCCGACTGCGATCGCCCGAGGGCAAATCGCCCGATCGGCCTCGATCGCGCGCGATAATGCGTGTTACCTGCACTGTGACCCGTGCTACGGTGCGACCCGCTCGATGGTCTGCCGAGTTGTCGAGATTCATCAAACTTTTTTGAATGCGCTGACGTCATTTCGAGGCTGCCAGGAGTTTCAAATGCAGAACATGAAATTGCTCAAATCATTGCTTTGGACCGCGGTTGGTTGTTTGGGCGTGTCGGCCTGCTCGCTTCCGGCGGCGACCGCACCGGATGGCGGCGGCTTCACGTCGGTGTCGTGCGCTCTCAGTGCGGATGCCGGCGCAGTCGACGCGGAGAGCACCGTCATCGCCACGGGCGACGTCGAGAACGTCATCACGCCGGTCGCTTGCGCGGGAAGCGGGACCGGCAATCCCAACGCCATCGACAAGTACAGCCAGGGCTACGGCTACGACGATCCGACGATCGTGGCGCAGGTCGAAGCGACGATGGCGACCATCTCCCCCGCAGACGAGCAGACGGAGATGACCGGGACGCCCTTCGGCTCGAGCAACCAGGGAAACTTCACCGACACTCAGCGCAGCGAAGACACCGCCACCATTCGCGGCTACCGCTACCGGGACGCCTCGCGCGGCATGAACCTCGGCGAGGACATAGACGGCAACCCTCCCGACCCCAACTACAAGACGGATATGCGCGATCCCCTCGGCCAGAGTGTCGGTTACTCGACCGCCTTTCCGGTCAGCATGGCGCGCGGCGCGGCCTTCGATCTCGACCTCGAGTACGCCGTCGGCGAGGCGATCGGCGACGAGATGCAGGCCGCCCAGCAGACGCTCCTGCTCGCGCCCTGCATGAACCTGCTCCGCCACCCGTACTGGGGCCGCGCGCAAGAGACCTACGGCGAGGACCCGTATCAGGTCGGCCGCCTGGCCTCCGCGATGGTCGTCGGCATCCAGCAGCACATCGCCGCCAACGCCAAGCACTTCATGGCGTACGACGTGGAAAACAACCGGCAATCGAACGTCTCGAACATGGACGAGCAGACGCTGCGGGAGATCTACGCGCGTCACTTCCGGATGGTGGTGCAGGACTCCGGCGTGGCGTCGGCGATGGCGTCCTACAACGCCGTGAACGGGCTGAAGTCGACCATCAACCCGCACACGTTGACCGATGTGCTGCGCACCGACTTCGGGTTCAAGGGGTTCATCCTCAGCGACTGGTGGGCGATGCCCGGCAACAGCACCCAAACCCTCGACACGAGCACCAAGAAGAGCAACGCGGTCGCGGCCATCAACGCAGGGTTGGATGTCGAGCTCCCCTGGTCGTTCAACTACGGCCAGCTGCAGAACCTCCTCAATGCACATTCGATCACGAAATCCCAACTCGACGCCTCTGTTCGCAGAATCCTCTACGAAAAGTACCGGTTCAAATCCGACAAGCTGACGGGAAACGTCGGGCTCACCCCCCCGGTCACGAAATACGACACTGCGAACAGCGAGATCACTTGCGACGCGACCCACCTGGCGCTGGCGAAGCGCGCAGCGCTGGAGAGCATGGTCCTCCTCAAGAACAACAACGGGATCCTCCCCATCAGCCCGTCGGTCCACAATGTCGCCGTGGTTGGCGCCACGGTCCGCTTCACATTGGATAAGGTCAACCCAACGTACCATAACGTGAACTTCGCGACGGATGTCCGCACGGGCGACCTCGGTTCGAGCCGCGTCTACCCCGATCCGGCCAAGTCGGTCGGTCCTTTCGCCGGATTTTGCACCGCGACGGGCGGCACGGTCTCCGGAACCTCTTGCAGCGGTGGGTCGGTCAACGTCACGACGGCGACGAACACCAGCACGGGGGACCTCACCCCGGTGCTGAGCGCCGTGAGCGCCGCCGACTTCGTCGTCGTGGTGGCCGGCCTCACCCTGCAGGACGAGGGGGAGGACTACACGAATGCTTCCGATCGAAACTACGGCTGCGTCAACGCGGGCGCCTGCTTGCAGCTCGACGCCAAGCAGACGAGCTCGGCCTACCAAGGCATCCAGAACAACCTCATCAGCCAGGTCGCCGCCAGCGGAAAGCCGATGGTGGTCGTTCTCGAGGGGGGCGGCGTGATCGAGATGCCCTGGCTCTCCCAGGTCCCCGCGGTGGTGATGGCCTGGTATCCGGGTCAGCGGGGCGGCGAGGCGCTCGCCGATCTGCTGTGGGGCGAGGTCAACGGCGCCTCCTACAACTTCGGCGGCAAGCTCCCGATCACCTGGGGTCACGAGTCCCAATACGGTGATCCGTTCAGCAGCGACAGCGGCGCGGTGACGTTCGACTACTACGTCGGCTACCGCTATTTCGACTACAACACCGTCACGCCGGTGTTTCCCTTCGGGGCCGGGCTCAGCTACACGACGTTTGCGCTCTCCAACTTGCAGCTCGGGTGTAGCAGCATGAAACAGGGTGCGGTGTTGCCCGTGGTCGTCAACGTCAAGAACACGGGCACGGTCGCCGGTGACGACACCGTGATGGTCTTCGTGTCGTTCCCCAACACGTCGCAGCGGCGGGGGCCCAAGGAGCTCAAAGGCTTCGCCCGCGTGAGTCTCGCCGCCGGCGAGGCGAAGCAGGTGACGATCCCGGTCCGGCTGTCCGATCTCGACTTCTTCCAGACAGACGCGCCAGCCGCGACCGCGACCACAGGCCACTGGGTCGTGGAAACTGGACCGGTCAACATCATGGTGACCGACGGCTCTCAAGATTCGACCGGAAAAACGATCTTCCTACCCACGCAATCGGTGAACGTCACGCAGGGATACACCGTCGGATCTCCTCAATGAAAACAATCGCCCGCTGTGCCCAGACACTCGTTCTCCTGACGGCCTTCGTTCCCTTCGCAGCATCGACCGCGCTCGCCGCCGGGGCTGGGTCCCCGACCGAGGAGCCGCCCTCCGAAGTTACGCCGGCGGCCGGGGCCAACGCCACGCCAGCGCCGCCGTCAACTGTGGTCGTGGTGCCGGTGCCGGTGCAGCCAAACCCCGCCGTGGCCTCGCCCGCGCCGGCACGGGAAGCAACGGCGGTCGCGGGCTCGATCCCGCCGCCCCCTGAGCCGGCGGTCGAGGCGCCCCCGGTGACCGAGATCGGCGTGCAGCGGCTCCCCGGGTCGGCTTATCCGGAGCCGCAGACGCGCGGTCTCAAATATGGTTCGCTGTGGCTCACCTTCCACGGCCTGCAGTGGCCGTACTTGCCCGCCAAGGCCGGCCGCGATCGGTTCGTGATCGGCCTCTCCGGGTGGGGTTGGCTCGACACCGCCGTCGTGAAGTTCGGCCCCTGGGGCCAGAGCGCCCAAGCGATCAACCAGGATCTGCTCGCCTACGCGACGCAACAGGGGCGCATGCTGTTGCGGGTCACGCCCACCTACTCGTTCGCCGACTGGTTCGTCCAGGGCCAGGTCGAGCTCGTCGGGACCGAGAATCAGACGATCCAGCGATCGGACGTCGGCGGCGCCGACACGGACGATCTCTGGTTGCGGATCGGTCAGTGGAACAAGTGGGACTTCCAGGTCGGCCGCTTCGAAGGGTGGGAGGTCTTTCACCTTGGAATGGGACTGGACCAGAACACGTTCGAGCGCCAGGGCGCCATTGGCCCTGGCGATCCGGCGGTCTCCTACTACGGTCTGACCGACAACCAGTTTCGGCCGTCGGGCGCCGCTGGCAATGCGGCGGTCCACTACTATCCGCTGCCGTTCCTTCGCTTCGAGGCGCTGGGGACGGTGGGGAGCTTCAGCAGCGGTCCCGTGGTCGCGACCCGCCCGGTGGCCATCCTCGATTTCGGGTGGCTGAAGCTCAAGGGGGGCGTGGAGTGGCAGCGGGAGACCTCACAGAACACCGGCAGCCAGTTCGAGACCACGTCAAAGGGGGTCGGCGGCGCCGTGCAATTCGTGTTCGAGCCGCACATCGAATTCGGCCTCAACGGCGCACAGGGGACGGTTGTCTCCACCGATGCCCAGGGCCAGCCGAACAACAAAGGGACCTTCACCCGCACCAGCTTTGGCGGGTTCGCCAACGTCTCCAACGGCAGCGAACGCTATCCGCTCATGTTCGGCGTGGGCGGTCTTTACACCCGCGATGTCGACCAAAACGCCCTCTCCAATTCCGCCGGAATCGTCACCGACGACTACTGGTTGTGGCAGAGCTTCGCCGCCGTCCAGTACGTGGTCTTCCAGCAGCTCTACATCAAGCTGGTGGGAAGCTACTCGCGGGCTCACTTCCTGTTGGCCAGCGCCATTCCTGCCCCGACGTACGACAACGAGATGTACAGCGTCCGTCTTCGATTTTCCTTCTACTTCTAGCGGCGACCAGATGAACGAGAGAAAACAGATGCGCAAACTAAGCACCCTGATCGGTCTGACGTTGGTCGCGCTCGGCGCGGGGGCCCGGGCGGAGGATGGCGCCCCCGTGGTGCCGGCACCGGCCGCAGCGGTCGTCGATCCATTTCCCTACGCTCAGCCGTCGCCGCCTCCGCCTCCGAGGGTGCGGATCGGTCTGGCGTTCATTCCGATGGGGCTCGGCAAGCTCACCACGCCGGTCAGCGGCAATCCGGTCCAGGGAGACGCCTCGTTGGCGTACGGCGCCGGCTTGTCGGCGAGCTACCGGATCATCGCCGGCTTCAGTGCGGGGATCGCGCCGCAGATCATCTCCAACGTGAACTACAAAGTGCCTCCAACCGGGATTGCGCCCCCGGCCGCGGTCCGGGAGACCGACCTGATGGCGCGCCTGGCGTACACGTTTCCGGTCGTGGAGACGATCGGCCTCTACGTCGAGGCGCTGCCGGGATACTCGCTCCTCCCCCAGCCCGGCGGCAGCGCGGCCAAGGGATTTGTCGTGGCCTTCGGCGGTGGGGCCGACATGGGAATCACGGACCGAATCTTCGCCAACCTCGGGGCCGGCTATCAGCTAGGATTCCAGTCGCTCACCGTCGCTGGCGAGAAGGTGGACACCCGAACGAGGTATGTTCGCGTCAGCCTGGGCGGCGGCGTCAGGTTCTAGACCAACGAGGCTCGCCCGACGACGCGCCTTCGGCGGCTCTGCGGCCGGAAGCTCCGCGCCTGCTCGGTCCGCGCACCTACGCTTGACACCCCGGATGCGGCATGTTGGCTTGGCAAGCGCTGCATGTCGCGCCGTAGCGTCGCTCTCGTTGTTCTGGCGCAGCTGGCCGCGCTGATTGTCGTTTGCCTCCTCATTGGCGACCGCGGCTGGGATGACGGCGCGATCACCCTCGCCTTCGCACGGACCTTCGCTGGCCACGGCCGGGTGGCGCTGACCCCGCGCTCCGAGATCGTCGAAGGCTTTTCGTCCGTCTCCTGGTTCCTGCTCAACGCGCTGGCGGCGCTGGCGAGGCCGTCTTTCCGCGCGGCGATCATCGTTTCTCAGGTCCTGTCGGCCCTGAGCATCTGCGCATCCACGGTGCTGCTGGCCAGAACCTGCGCTCTCCTGCGACTCGACAGGCTCTTCGCGACCCTGACCGTGGTCGCCTTCGCGGCCTGGGGCTGCTCCTTTGGAGAGGCCGGCAACGGCATGGAGATGGGCCTCCTGGCCGCCGCGTTCCTGATCATGGTCAACGAGCTGCTTTCGCCCCAGCCCCGGATGGCCTGGTTGAGCGCCGGCGTCGTCTTGGCGGTGACGACCCGTTTCGAGGCGCTGTTCTACGTCGGGCTGCTCGCCCTCTGTGTCCTCTCCGTCGGGGAACGCCGCGCCTTCTGGGGGATTGCCCTGCCCTGCCTGGGAACCGTCCTGCTGCTCTCCTGCTGGCGCCTCGTTGTCTTCTCTGACCTGCTGCCCAACACCTACTGGGCGAAGCGATGGCCACCCTATGCGGTGTCCGGCCTCGTCGGGCGGGTGAAAGGGGCCTGGGAGCTCCCGCGCTTCTTCTTCGTGCCGCTCGTGGCATTGGCGATCGCACGGCGCTTTGGCTTCGCTCCCGCGGGCACGCCGTGGCCCCCTCGCCGGACCCTGGTGATTCTCGCGGGTCCGATCCTGGGCGCCGTTGTCGTGGGCGCTCTGGTCGGAGAATCCTGGGGCTATCGCGGGCGGATGCCGTACTTCGCCTTCCCTCTGGCGCTGTCGTTGTGCTCACTGCTGTTCTCGTCCTGGGTCAACGGCAAGAGAACCAGGCTTCGGGAGGCGGTCGTCGTCGGTCTGTTCCTGTTCGTGACCGTCAAGTCGAAGACCGGATTTCCCTCGGATGCGCTGAAGCCCGTGTCCCAGGGAGGCTCCTTCGTGACTCCGCGTACGTATGCGGAGTCCGGTCGGGTCTTTCGGCGCTTCGTCTCCGCCGCCGGCCTGCAACAGGCCACCGTCCTCACGCCCGACGTCGGCGGTCTGGCGCTCTGTTGTGACGAATTCAGGGTTGTCGACCTGGCGGCGCTCTCCAATCGCACGCTGGCCCGCCAGGGCCCCGCGGCCCTCGCCGAGGTCCTCGAAGCCGAGTCGCCCGAGCTCATCGAAGCGCACTGGAAATGGGCGACCTTGGGGGCGCTGTACGACCTGCCCTCCTTTCGCGCTCACTATGTTCCGGCCTTCGGCGGCGGAACGAAGCTCTGGCTTCGGCGCGACGTTGCCGAGGCAATTGAACGCAATGGGCACGGGTGCAGGCTGCCCCTGGATAGACTCGACATTCGAGAGGCGCTGCGAACCGACCGCTACGCGGGGCGCGATCTCCCGGAGGACAGGACGAGCTTCGAGGCCACCGGGACCGTTCTCGCGCTCGACCAAGAAGACCCCTTCGCGGAGACTCTCTGCAAATAGCGCGTGCCCGGCGGAGCGTGAGGCGCGGCCAGCGTGCTAGCGGGACGGAGGGTTCTCGTCGAGCGTCGTCGGAGGGGTCCGGAGCGGAAAGTAGAAGAGGCCGTCGCTGCTCACGTAGTGGGTCCGCAAGAAGCTCGAGAAACGCGGACCCAGGGCCAGCAGCTCGTCGTCCAGGGTGATGAGCGACGGCCGAACCCTCCCGCTCTCCAGCGGGCCCAGGTAGGCATCCTTGTCGCTTTCCGAAAGCGCGCCCAGCAGCTCGCGGTGCATGAAGAAATAGTAGAGCGGGTGTGGACGAAAGACCTGGGTTCCCAGCCAGCCGTCCAGCACCGAATCGGCAGGCCCGGTGTGGTCGAAGACGTAGCGCAGCCGCGCCATCTGTCCGTCGTTGCCGTGGCCGAAGGACCATCCCAGATAGAGAACCGGCAACACCGAGAGCGGCAGAATCGCGCCGACCAGGAACCAGGCGCGCGCACGTTCTCGCGCCAGTTCCACCAGGAAGGAGAGGCCCCTCGCGGCAAACAGGCAGGCGATCGACAGGGGCACCAGGCAATACTGTTCGTAGACCACCGGCACCACGGCAATTCCAGCGATGAGCCCGCCCAGGGTACAGAGCAGCAGAACGTCGCCATATCGGCGCCGGTCGGCCCGAGAGAAGCGGTGGATGGCGACCGAAGCGCCGAGGAGAGCGAGGACCAAGATCGGCCAACTGGTTTTGAGCGTGACCTGGACGCCCCTGAACGAGCGCAGCTGAAACCGCGCGTTGAGGAGGAAGTTGTCGTAGATGAACTGTCTGCCGCCGCCGTGAAGGGCGAAGCCCAGCCACGTCAATAGCGCCGGAGCGGCGACGCCCAGACCGACGACCAGCAGTGCGGGCATTCGCGCGACCAGCGCTCGCCGGCCGCCAGCCAACGCCCAGAGCCCGAGCCCGAGAAACGCGCCTGGAAGAACGAAGAGCATCTTCTGGGTGCACATGATGGCGGCCCCGAGGCAGAGCCCGCCGCCGAGGAACCAGCGCAGCCTCGGCGTCGTCAGGCGCTCCTCTTCGAGGAGGCCGCGCAGCAGGAGCCACAGCGCTCCCATGAAGAACAGAAAGGCGGGCACGTCGGGGCGGATCTCCAGCGTTTTCTGGATGAAGACCGGCTGCGCCGCGACGAACAGCCCCGACAGAAGACCCACGCGGCGATTGGCGACCAGGCGGCCGACGCGCGTGACGAGAACGACCGACAGCGCGGCCAGCATGAGCGAGAACAGGCGGCCGAAAAACAGAAAACGCCGGGCGGATTCATAGGACTGGTCGACCGCAAACCAGCGGAAGAACGGCGACAGCGCGAAGTAGAACCAGGGGGTGTGATGCTCGAAGAAGTCCCGGTACGGAAGCAGTCCCTTGAACACGCTCCAGGCCGCGTGGGTATGCTCGAGCTCGTCAGGGTCGAAGACCCGGCGTGGGATCAAGGGGATGCGCGCCACGAAGAAGGCGACGGTGGCCAGCAGGACGAACGGGACCGAAACGTCACGCCCCGGCTCCGGCGCAAGGCTCGGCTCCCTCTGTTCGAGCTGCTGACGCAGTCGCTCGCGATCGTCTTGGGACATCTCGGCTGAGTACGGCGAAGGTCGGAGAGGCAGGTTATCTCAGGAAGGTCCGTCGAGCACGATGGTCCGCCCCTCACTGCGACGGTGACCGCGCGAAGGGCCGAGGTACACTGCCGCCCGTGAACGAGAGTCCTCGGGCGCCGTCCGCAGCGCCCGCTCAGCCGGCGCGACACTCTCTGGCGACGGGCCTTGCCGCTCTCTCCGACACGCGCCTCATCCTGCTCGCGGCGGCGGTGCTCTTCGCCCTGGCCGCCTGGCCGCTGCTGCTGGTGCCGCTGCCCCCCTTGCAGGATCTCCCCAATCACGTGGCCACCGCGCACATCGTGGCGCACCCCGACCTCTATCCTCAATTCGCCTTCAACGGCCTCTTCAAGTCGAACTGCCTGCTCACGCTCTGGTTCTATCTGCTGGGCGGCCACGGCCTCTTCGGCGCTGCGCGCGCCTTCACCGCCCTGGTCCTGGCCGCGAACGCGCTCGCCCTCCCCCTGTTCGTTCTGCACTTTGCTGGCCGGCGCGCGCTGGCGGTGGCGATGCTCTTCCTCTGGCCGCTGGTGCACAGCTTCAGCGTCTCGATGGGGTTCCTGAACTTCACGTTCGCCTTTGCGCTCTCGCTGATCCTCTTGACCGTGCTCGATCGGCAGCGAGAGCACCCGACCCTGGGTCGCGGCCTCGGTATCGCCGTCCTTTCGAGCGTGGTCTGGTACGCCCACCCGTTCCCGCTCGCGGTGGTGGGCGCTCTGGTCGCCCTGCACGTCGCCACCCGCCCCACCTGGCGCGAACGCGTCGACGCCGGCGTCGCGCTTCTGTTGCCGCTGGCACCGGCGGGGCTCCTCTCGTTGGTGGCGGCGCAGCAGCATCTGGTCAAAGCCGAGCATTCGTCGGCCGCCGCCGCCCCGTACAGATATCTTCCGCCCTGGCAGGTCCTCAAACACCTCTGGCTCGATGTCTCGGGCGCGTTCACCCGCTGGGGCGGCGGCATGACCATCGTTCCGGCGCTGCTGCTCCCGGTCTTTGCCTGGCCGCGACGTCGCGCCACGCGCCCCCTGTTGTCGGCGGCGGCGATGGTGGTTCTGGCCCTGGCCTACGTCTGCTTGCCCGAAATGCTGAGCAACTGGAATTACCTCAATACCCGATTGGTGCCGTTCTTGTGGGCTGGGCTGGCGTTGCGACTTCCAAACAGCCTGCCGCGGCCGGTGGCGATCCTGCTCGTGGCCTGTGCTCTCTCTTTCTCAGCCGTCCAGGGCGTCGACTATGTGCGGCTGGACCGCGACCGGGCTGAATTCACCGCCGGAATCGAGGCCGTGCCTGAAGGCGCCACCTTGCTTCCGCTCATGTTCCAGCACGGCAAGACCAGCTTTTTCACCGCCAGCCTCTCGCATGCTTGGGGTTACTACACGGTGGCCAAGGACACGTCCGCGCCGCTGGTGTTCGGGGTGGAGCGCTCCTACCCGATCACCTACCGGGACTTTCCGCCGCGCAAGCTCATCCCACCCGCGCTCGACGCCTTCGCCGTCCAATACGGAACTCCGGGCGGGGTCTGCAAGGCTCTCGGCCAGGCCCCGGTCGACGCCGCCTGCACGAGCGCCTGGCGCGACCTGTGGGCGGGCTTCTGGCAGGAGGCAACCCCCCGCTTCACTCACCTGCTGATCTGGGCCATACCGCCCGAGGCGCGGCCCATGATTCCCTCGATCTACCGTCGGGTTTTTGCCGCGGGTGAGCTCGAGATCTACGCCCGATAATATCCGGAAACTGGTCCTTTCCAGAAACCTCCAATGACGCGAATCTCAAGCGTTTCCCGGGCTTGACCGCCAACCACCGCTAAGGTAAGCCGCTAGGGCTGTTATGCGTCCTCTCCGCGTCGGTATCGTAGCCGAGAGCTACTACCCTACCCTGGGAGGTATTCAGGAGCACGTCCTGCACCTGCGGAACCTCCTCTACCGTCGAGGTGTGGAGGTGACGATCCTGACCGGCCGACCGAACGCCGCGTCTGTGCCCGGCCCCGACGACGCCGAGCGCGGCGTGGTTCGCGTCGGGCGCGCCCACACGTACCGCACCGGTGGAACCTTCTGCCAGGCGACCATCGGTCCCCTCATCGCCTACAATTTCTACCGCGCCCTCCACCGGGGGCAGTTCGACCTCCTCAACATCCATGGCCCGTGTGACGTGGGGTTGGCCATGCTGGGACTGGCCATGTTTCGCGGCCCCAAGGTGTTGACCCTGCACAACGCGAGCTTTCCCGACGCGCCCTGGCGACATCGCATCGCGCCTTATTATCGGTGGGTTTTTCGTCAGGCCGCAGCGGTCATTGCCGTCTCCGAAGCGACCGCGCAATCAATGGGTCGTTATGCCGACTTCCAATCGACCATCATTCCCAATGGAATCGACGGAGCGTATTGGCGCGCGGATTCCAGCTCCCGCTACCTCCGACCCGGGACGCGAAACCTCGTTTATCTCGGCCGGCTCGAGGAGCGCAACGGACCCGAGGTGGCGATCGATTCGTTCGCCAAGATTGCGCAGACGATGCCGGACGTGCGCCTGCTGATCGCGGGGGACGGTCCCATGCGACCGGCGCTCGAGGCGCAGGTGCCGGCGCAGCTCCGCCAGCGCGTCGAGTTTCTGGGCGCGGTCTACGATCAACGCCCGGAGCTGCTCGCCTCGTCGTCGTTGTTCCTCCTGCCCGCGCGGGCGGTGGGATTCTCCATCATGGTGCTGGAGGCCTTCGCGGCGGGCCTGCCCGTCGTGGCGCTCCCGGCGCTGGGCGCCGATCGGGCCGGCGAGCACTGGGTGAATGTGGTCATGGCCAAGGACAACAGCACCGCGGCCTTCGCCGACGCCGTGATCGAAACGCTTCAGCAGGACCAGAGCGATCGCATCGCCCGTGGACGAACCATCGCCGACGCCTTCGACTGGGAGCGGGTGGGGGACCGGATCCTCGACGTTTACCGGCGCGTCGCGGGGGCTCCCGCCGACCGCGCGAACGTGCTCCCCAGAGTCGCGGCCTGACCTGGAGCCTGGAGCGCGCGTGACCGAGCGCGTGGAGGGAGGCGGTTGGAAGACCGTCCTGCGTTACCTGCCGCTCTGTTTGCTGGGCCTCGTTCTGTGGCGCGAGCATCCCTGGACCGTCCACCTTTCGGCCAGCGCGCCCTGGGCGGTGGCGGCGGCGATCTTGCTCAACTTCTCCCTGTCGCTGCCCTTGAAGGCGGCGCGCTGGCGATTGGCGCTGGTGAAGCCGCCGCCATTTCGGCAGGTGCTGGCCGCGACGGTCGAGGGGCTGCTGGCCAACGCCGCCCTCGGGTTCGGCAGCGGAGATCTGGTCCGCGCGGCGCGCCTGCGACCCTCGGATCGCGCGGGCGAGGGCGAGCTCCGCTCGATCGAGCCCATCGCGGGGGGGATTGGGGACCCTCCCAGGGTCCCCATGTCGATCGACCAGCTCGCGGTCGACTACGGCTGCACCTGGGCCGAGCGCGGCGCCGAGGCGCTCGCGCTCGCCATCCTCGTCTTCGTCACCGCGTTGCTGACCAGGCTCGGCCCGCTGGCGCTCGGCCTTTCGGCGCTGGCGATGCTCGCGTATGGCGCCTTGCTCGTGGCCGGTCGTTCGTTGGTGCCGCGCCTCGGCCGCTGGCCGCGCGCACAACGTGCGCTGTCGTCGGGATTGCAGGCCTCCACACCACGGCGGGTGGCGGCGATGGCGGCGCTCTCGCTGCTCGGATGGTCGTGCGAGATCGTGATGCTCGTGCTGTTCCAGGGCGCGTTTCACCTGGTGCCCAGCTTCCGCGCCGCCTT